>UMIU01027051.1_pt1 | contig 19402 bp, 13 predicted proteins | sample 1965871 | NCBI WGS metagenome assembly UMIU01 (sample SAMEA4836132, study PRJEB28245) | human gut metagenome | biome: gut microbiome; material: fecal sample | place: Denmark | collected 2008
TTCCGGAACTTTTTTTGAAATTGCAACTGCTAATGCGCCCGGTCCGATATGACACGAAACACTTAAGGAAAGCGGGTCAACAAAATCCACCCGATGTCCCGGAAATTCTGTCTCTAGTTCCTTACGAAACGCCTGTGCCTCGGTATCATCTGCCGTATAAGCAACATGCATGTAAAAATTATCCCCATCCGGATCATGGAAACGTTCTTCAAAGTCATGGCGAATTGCCTTAATCATTGTGCTTTTTGCCGCCTTCAAAGTTTTTACTTTTGCATAAGCATCTAACTTTTCTCCCTGAATCTGCAAAACCGGTTTGATTCTTAATACGGTTCCGATAGCTGCAGCCGCCGGTGTAATTCGTCCACCTTTTTTCAGATAAGAAAGCGTGTCCACCATGATATAAATACTGGACTCAAATTTCTCACGAAGCAAAATCTCCTGAATCTGTTTGCCGTCATAACCATTCTGTGCCAGTTCAATAGCATCCATTACGGAGCGTCTCTGTGTAACCGAAATTCTCTGGTTATCTACAACAAAAACTTTATTTTCATACTTTTCTTCATAAGAAAGCATCATGGCAGTTCCGCAAGAGCTGCTCAATCCACTCGACATCGGAATGTAAACGATTTCATCATAACATTCTAACACACTGTCCCACAGTTTCATTAATGTATCCGGTGCCGGCTGTGATGTCATTACATCTGCGCCCTGCGCCAAATATCCATAAAACTCATCCTGACTCATGCTAATATCTTCATAAAATGTATCACCATTTACAAAAAAAGGCATTGGCACAACGTGAATGCCAAGCTTCTTTGCTTCTGACTGAGTAATCCCACTATTACTATCTGTAATTACCGCAACTTTTTTCATCTATGCAATCCCCTTTCAAAAGATACGTTACATCATATCATTCTACTATTAAACTTCGTTTTTGTCAAACAACCGGTATTTCTTTACTATTCTTTCAATCCTAAGAAGAACGGGTTTATACAGACAGAACAAAAATCCGGCAGTCGCTGCTCCAAACAACAGGTTAAAAGGAAGTCCTGACAAATACACAAAACAAACCACCGATAAGGAAAGCTGCTGTGAAGTAAAAAAGATGGTATTTAAATCAACAATAGCCCCGTAGATGATAACGACAGCCAAAAAGCCATAGAGTGCTACAAGCCATCGCTTACTCTGCCGTCCGTAGAAAAATACGCCGGCAAAAAATCCTACCAGACCAAGTGCCACCATTTGAAACGGGGTCCATGAGCCCTGACCGAAATAAAAATTAGAAACAAAAGCACTTAATGCTCCTGTCACAAAACCTACTTCACCTCCAAAACTCACACCCGCTAAAATTACGACAGCCGCGATTGGCTTTATCTGCGGCAAAAAGAAAAATGCAATTCTTCCGGCAATTGCAAGTGCGCAAAGCGACGCAATCATCGTAAGCAGCATAACACCCGGCCGTTCTTTTTCAAAGTGAGCAAAAAAGCCAAACAAAGCAATCAGTAAAACCGCCATACTCACAAGATAATAATTTTCTCCCTTTAACACAATGATTTCATAAAAAAGCAATACAAAGGCAAGTATGCCAAGGATACTATTGCGAATTTTTTCTTTTTGCATATTTCTTCACATCCTCAATGGTTATTATGTGTGGATTTACCCGTCTGGTCACCCGGTTCATCCCTGTTGTGTAAAACTGGTTTTCTTCCATAAATTCTCTCACCGGACACTGCACAATGATTTCGCCCTGATACAAAAGTGAAATTTCGTCAGCGTACTTCGCTATAAATTCCATATCATGCGACACCATAACAATGGATTTTTCCTTTTTTGTCCACTCCTTTAAAACCTCACCAAATATCTTTTTTGATTTTGCATCCATTCCTTTGGTCGGCTCATCCAAAAAATAATAATCCGCCTCTTTTCCGAGTGTAACACAAAGCGCAAGCCGCTGTTTTTCCCCACCCGACAAGTCCTGTGGATTCCGCTTTTTTAGTCCCTCTAAACCAAACCGCAAAAATAAATCTTTCGAGCATTGGCTCATTTTATCCCATTCTTTTTGCACTGTTTCTTCTAATAACAAATACATCGGATTTTGCGGCAGATAAGAAAAGTTTACCGAACTCATTTTTCCATGATACGGTCGAAACTGCCCTGCCATCAGCCGCAGTAAAGTCGTCTTTCCACTTCCGTTGCCACCCACAAGACACGAAATGGTATTTGCCGCAAAACGCCCCTTTGTTTCCTTTAACACATCCGGTGATTTCTTCTCATAGCGAAACGATATGTTTTTCAAAGAAAAGTCCTGCGATGACGTTTGTTTTCTTTCAATTTTTTCTTCTTCCCTATCCGGAAGCACTGCGCTTTCATAATTTTGTTCAAACCAGATTCTTGCTTCCTTTTTTGTCAAAAGTCCATCTTCCAATTTCAGATATGACGGCAAAAATTCTTCGAAAATCGTTCCCTTTAACTGGGACTGTATCGTCCTTGGCTCACCCATTTTCTCAATTTTTCCGTCTGCCATACACAGCACTTCATCCACAAAGGCAACCAAATCTTCTAACCGTTGCTCCGCTATTACAATTGTTACACCAAATTCTTCATTAATCTGGCGGATTAAATCATAGATTCTCCGCGCCGCAACCGGGTCTAACTGGCTGGTCGGTTCATCCAATATCATAAGTTCCGGATTCATGGCAAGACCGGAAGCAATGTTTAAAAGCTGCTTCTCCCCACCGCTTAAAGTCATCGTGTCCCGCATGACCAGATTTTCAAGTCCAAAGGAACTAATCACTTCTGCTAACCGTCGTTTCATTTGCTGCTGTTCCATCCCGATATTTTCAAGTCCAAATACAATCTCATAAGAGACCCGGTCTGTCACAATCTGATTATCCGGGTTCTGCCACACATATGCACAGCCCTTCGCCTGATTGGTAAGACTTCCTTCCTCTCTTCCGCAGATTCCCGTTTCACCGGCAAGTTTGCGTAATAAAGTTGTTTTTCCGCAGCCAGACGGACCGACAAGCAAGGTAATCGTTCCCTGTTTAATTTCCATCTGTTCCACAAAAACCGCCGGTTCTACTTCATCCGGGTAGAAAAACCGGTAATCTTTCGCTTTGATAAAAGCCATGCTGCTTCCTCCTTTCCGTACATCCAAATCGGGATGCCAAGATATAAAATCCAAATCAAAATCTCCCACGCCGGCAAAAATTCCATGTGTATACTTGGGAAAAACCAAACCGGCGCAGGTGCCATTATTTGTTTTCCAATCACAAAAACACCCATCATACATACAATCGCAAAAAATACATAATCTCCCATATTCCATTTACGTGCATAAAACGATGTGCGCCCATTTTTTCCATACGACTTCGCTTTCATTGCCATACTTCGTTCTACCGAATCTTCCATCGTTTTACCAAGCAGTGCAGACCAGACATGCGGACGATTTCCATGCAGTGAAATCATCTGTGAAAAATCTTTTTTTGCCTTTGGCACCATACGAAGAATCATGGAAAAAAGCAGGGAAAAAGAAGGAAATCTTTTTCCTGACATCGTCATAATCTTTTCTGAAGTCATCACATGTGAAAAATCGGAAAACAGAAAAATAGTTCCTAACAAAACAACTGCCATATAACAGCCATACAGCACCGCTTCCTTTGTCACGGCGTTCTCATTCAAATAGAAAAGTACCGTCATACCACGGTGATTGAGCAGCGGATTCACAACCACACAAAGTGCCACCACCGTAAGACTCCCCACAAAGGATTTAAGCATTTTCAGAAATCCTCTATTTAGCGAAACATCAATTCCCATCAGTAACAAAAGCAATCCATATAAAAGCGGATGTCCTGCCACAATCAAAAGAACCAGTGTCATAACATAATATACAAACAAAACGACCGGATGCCTTCGCGTCATCGCATTCATGGTTTCCTCCTCTATTATTCATACTCGCAAACATAATAAAATACAATTACATCGCCATTTGATACCTGATAATTGCTCGCTCCCACATTCGGCGTCATGCCATTGACCGAATACATCCAACCGCTCTTGCTGCCACAGTCAAACTGATACAAACCGCCAATTCCCTTCACATAATAGGTGCCATACATCGGAGTGAACTCGCTATCTAGGGCGATGTTGTTCTCTTTTGTAATTCGCTTCAATATATCATACACGGACTCTTCTGCCGTGAAGGAACATTTACCGGAATAATAAATTCCGGATGCCGGAATCACCTCTTCTAACCCATTTTTCCACAACTCTTTTTTCTTTAAAATCTTCTTACACTCAATTTCAAAAGAAACTTCATTTTTGGGTTTTTCCGTTTGCTTTTCGGTCGGTTTTACAGTTACAGGTTTTTCGGTCGAAACCGGTTTTTTTGTAACATTTTCCCCGGATTTTTTTTCTGTTTTATTTCCTTTATCCTTTTTTGGTGCAGTCACAGCCGCCGGCTTAGCAGTCGGTTTTTCTGTATTTTTCCCTTTGATTTTCTCTTTTGGTGTACTTGTGCTTACTGCCGTTTTCTGCTTGAGAGTCTTTGTTGGTTCTACCGATTTTGTTGATTCCGGTTTCGCCGTCTCCTTTTTTTCCACAGAAACTACATCTTCTTCGGAAGCATAGTGTGGGTTTACTTCTTTATTCGGTTTTTGTATGCCCTGTATCACTAACGCCCCGATGATAACGAAAAACAGTACCACGCAGGCGATAATTCCTTTTTGATTCCACTTCATCTGAAAGCCTCCAAAAAAAACTTCTTATATGACAGAGTAACAAACAATGGACAAATCTGTCAAGCGTTGGTATAATATCTTGCGATGGTATAAATAATATTAGTAACCATGAGGTTCTTTTAAGATTAATAGGGAAGACGGTGTGAATCCGCCGCAGCCCCCGCTGCCGTATTAGGGGATGGCTTGTACATAAATGTCACTGGCATATGCCGGGAAGGCGTACAAGATTGGTTAAACCTTCCAGATGAACCTTAAGTCGGAAGACCTGCCTTATGGTGTGAAATGTGACCTTTCGGAGGGAGAGGAAATGTTTTGACTATTCATTCTAGTCATCACAGGTCCTTGTATGCCCTTTTTTCGGGAATACAGGACTTTTCTTATGTTATCGCAATACCAGAACAAAAATACGCGATACGCGAGAAAGAAGGTTTTTCTATGAAAAACAAAAAGAAACTTTTATCTGTTCTCTTAGTCTTTGTTATGACGGTAAGCGTCTTTCATGGCTATGCAGCAAAAGCAGCGGATACAGTCAAAGTAACACTTCGCCTTGAGCAGGATAATAAAACACTTGTTACACCGGTTGAAGTTACTCTGACTGATGCAGACAAAAAAGATTATGGAATCGGCCTCAGTACCAAAACACTTACCCCGCTTCATGCGCTGGCTAAGTATCTGACCGAGAAAAAAGGTGCCACAACAGAAACAATGAAAAATTATATTATGGCAAGTACAAGTCAGTACGGTTTGTTTGTTAACGGTATTAGTATTGACGGCAACTCTGATGGCAGTGCTTCCTCTGACGCTTTGGACGGCGTAAACTGGGGATATGCTGTAAATAATACAGACCCGGGTGTCGGTATGGGATCCTATTCACTAAAAAATAATGATGCAGTCACCATCTATGGACTTTGGGGCGGCGGCACATGGCCAAATAACGTAGAAACAAATTACAGTTATTTTGAAAACAGCACCTTGAACACAACAGTTTCCAACAAAACTACTGTATCACTGAAAGGTTTAGGCTACGACGAGAATTACAATCCGATTGTTAAATCAATTAGTAACGCAACTGTTGTAGCAGCAAAATATGAAAACGAAGCCAGCACAGCAACCACCGGAAATGCTGTTTCTTTAGTTCAAACGGATGAAAACGGTACTGCTACTCTTTCCTTTGATAAAGCAGGTACTTATGTACTCTCCGCTTACCGTTTGGACAGCGACGGCAAACACTCCAACATTTCCAGACCATACGGAATTGTTAAAGTGCTTGCTGCAGTTACCACACCAACAGCTGCTCCAACCGTTACACCAACAGCTGCTCCGACCGTTACACCAACAGCTGCTCCGATCGTTACACCAACAGCTACTCCGGCAGGAGATTCTCTTGGCAAACCGGTTCCAACAAAAACTCCGACTGCCACACCAACTCCGGCATCGGATGACAAGGGTATTAAAAAAGTTGCAAAAACACCTACTAAGGTAAAAGTTGTTGTGAAAAAGTCAAAGAAAAAGAAAAAATCCGTAACTGTTTCCTGGAAAAAGGCAGCAAACGCAAAAGGATACCGCATCGCACTTTCCAAGAAAAAGAACGGTAAATACAAAAAAGTAACCGATACGAAAAAAACAAAATACACCTTTAAGAAAACAAAGGGAACGTATTATGTAAAACTGACCGCTTATGTTGTAAAATCTGACAAAGCTACTTTCAGTAAAGCAACAAAACCGGTAAAATTCAAGGTGAAATAAGATGAAGAAAAAGACATTTTTATGTCTGATACTCACCGCTGCCATCTTCCTTAGTGCATTTTCGACTTTTCGTAATGAACAGGGTATGGATGGTGCCAACGTGGTATCCTCTGTAACACCGGAGGATACCGCTGACTGCGGTGCTATTTGGACAAACAAATTTTCCACAAAGGGAATCTCATACAACTCTATCCCGATTATGGGAACAAACGGCATCTATGTCGTAAATTCCAATATCCTTTATGAACTGTCTTATGCAAATGGACAGGTTCTCAGACAAACTACTTTAAAAGAAAAAATGAACAGCGTCTGCAACATGCTTCTTGAGGAGCATTTTTTATATATTCCGCTGGCAAATGGCACGATACAATGTGTTGACATCACTTCAATGACAAGTCTATGGCAGAGCGAGTCGTTTGGCGGACAGTCTCTTTCGACTACCTTTTGTCAGGACGGCTATCTCTATGCCGGCACGACAAATGTTTTGTCAAATGGTACAACCACAGGTCTCTTCTACTGCCTGAATGCAAAAGATGGCTCAACCGTCTGGACTTATGAAGATAAAGACCATCCGGGCGGTTACTATTGGAGCGGTGCCATTGTCTATGAGGATGCACTTTATTTCACCGGTGATAACGGCATTTTAGTAAGCCACAGTCTCACGGAACCGGTTGTATATGATACCGCTGTTCTGACTACGGCAAACATCCGCGCCGGATTGACCTATCACAAAGAAACTGATGCCCTTTATACCGTGGCAAAAGACGGTACATTATTTCAGATTCAATGCGGGAATCAAAAGATTACGAAGGTTTCCTCCGGTAAAATTATGAATGGTGCCAAATTTATTACCTGCACCAGCACACCAACTATTTATAACAATCGTTTATATGTTGGATGTATGGCAGACCAATATGGTTATGTCTGTGTCATGGATGCCCTGACTTTAAAACCTATTTATCAGGTAAAGGGATTTCAAAATGCTGAAGTCAAATCTTCTCCTCTTGTTTCAACCCGTGGTTCTTCCACCGGAGAAGTAACGGTCTATTTCTCCATGAATGCTTTGCCGGGTGGTTTGTACGCTTTTAAAGATACAGAAGGAAAAACAAGTGCCTCACTTCACACTTTGTATATTCCACAGGCAAAACAATACTGCCTGTCCAGTATTACAGCCGATGACAAGGGGCGTTTATACTATTCCAACGACAGTGGAACCCTGTTTTGTGTTACGCTTGCCAAAGATATCCCTGCCACAAGCACACCGACAGTCACAAGCATACCGGCTGCGACAAGCACGCCGACAGTCACAAACATACCGGCTGCGACAAGTACGCCGCCTGTTTTTAATCCGCTTGCACCGGCGGCTAAAAAGTCTGTGTCAAAACCGAAGAAACCATATAGCGTTAAGGTAAAGAAAAGCAAGAAAAAATACAAAGTCACCTGGAAAAAAAAGAGCAAAAATTACCAGACAATTATCTCCTACCGATATGGTAAGGGAAAATGGAAAAAGAAAACAATCAAAAAAAATACGGCAGCAACGATAAAAAAAGGCAAAAAAAGACTGCAAATCCGACTGAGATGCAAAATCAAAAAACAGTCCAAATGGATTTACTCCTCTTATACGAAAACCTTTTCATTTCGCCCCTAATATGCTAAGATAAAAAAAGTCATTGGATTTACAAAAGGGAGGTTTATAGTATGAGTAAAGAACAAGAACAACTACTGCAATGGATTGATGAATCCGATAATATTGTGTTTTTTGGCGGTGCCGGTGTCTCAACAGAAAGTAAAATTCCGGATTTTAGAAGTGTTGATGGATTATATAAACAGAACTACGATTATCCACCGGAAACGATTCTGTCCCATAGTTTTTATATCCGTAACCCGGAAGAATTTTACCGTTTTTACCGGGATAAAATGCTGTTTCCTGACGCCGATCCTAATGCCGCTCACATTGCTCTTGCCAATTTGGAAAAGCAGGGCAAATTAAAAGCAGTTATTACACAAAACATCGATGGTCTGCACCAAAAGGCAGGAAGCAAGGAAGTATTAGAACTCCACGGCTCTGTTTTGCGAAATCACTGCACACACTGTCATAAATTTTATTCTTTAGAAGATATTTTAGCTATGGACGGTGTTCCTCACTGCGAATGTGGCGGCATCATAAAACCAGATGTCGTTCTCTATGAAGAAGGACTTGATATGCCGCTTATGGAACGTGCCATTTCCTATATCCGCGATGCTGATTTGCTGATTATCGGCGGCACATCTTTGGTTGTTTATCCGGCCGCCGGGTTAATTGACTACTATCAGGGCGATAAGCTGGTACTCATTAATAAGGATAAAACTTCAAAGGATAATCGTGCAAATCTTATCCTGCACGAACCAATTGGTGAGGTCTTAAAACCGCTCGCCTGACAAATTATTTCTTAATCTGCATGAAATTGATTTTTGCGGATGCCAGTACATTGCGTGGAAACATCTGGTTTACACCACTTGTTCCACCGTTACCGGTATCCGTTATTTTTTTCGGATAAAGGACAAGAGAAATCTTCTTTTCTTCCTTTAGTTTTTCCTCCATCGCCTCTCCTGCAAGTACAATACTTGGCTTTTCTTTATTGATTAGAGATAAGGTATATGATATCGGCTTTTTCGTTTTGCCATCTGCACGGCAGCCAACAAGTTGAAGCCCATTATGTAAAACTGCACTCTCATCCAAAAGCAGATGCACACCTGCACCGGAGATTTTTTCTTTCTTTTCCTCCACAAGGACAGAATCTGCACTTCCTTCCACCATATAAATGCCCAATGCCGCCTTCATTTTTTTGATACTTGCGAGCGTTTTATCCACCGTTACTTCTTTTGTATGCTTGCCGAATAAATTTCCTCCAAATAAAATAACATCCGGCTTTTTCTCATTCACCTTTTTCACCAAAGAATCAAACGCATGAGCAGTCATATCACTGCCTACAAAGCAATTGGAAATATAAACAATGGAAGTATCCTTAACAGGCTCTTTCTTATCCTCCTGCGAAATTACAGTCTCCTCCCATGATATGCACCGGCTTTTCCAGCAAATAACGGCACCGACACACATGGTAACAACAAAAAAGCCAAGAATCAATTTGGTCGGATGATTGAAAAAGCGGTATATTTTCCCGCTGCATCCTGCTTTTTTCCCGATAAAACGAACAATGCCACGCACAAAACACAAAATAGGTGTGAGTATCATAACACTGCCATATATCACGGAGTATGCATGCATAATGACGGAAACTACATCCGAAATCATTGCGGATATCCCGGTTTCATAAAGAAACAGAACCACGATAGAAATGATATGTAAAAACGCGAAAAAGACCACCGGTACTTTCCCGCGTTTCCACAAATCATAATATCGCAAAATAGAATAAAACCATGCTCCTAATGCAAAGCACAATGCAATCACAACTTCTATCATAAAAGCACCCCTTGTCGTATGTTTTACTACACGGGTAGTGTATAATAGAACTGCTTATTTGTCAACCGTTATTTGGTTTTGAATTTCTTTGTTTTGCTCCATTTTGAAACAATTTTCTTTCCATTTGTTACCCGATACGTTCGGATTCGTATATAGTATTTCTTTTTCATTTTTAACTTTTTAATCGTCCGGCTTTGTTTCTTCTTACCGGAAATTGTAATCGTCTTTTTTCCTTTTTTGAAAGATGCAGACGTACTATATTGAATCTGGTATCCGGTAATTGACTGCGCTGTTTTTTTCCAACTTATGAAAACTTTTTTCTTGCCTGCTTTCACCTTTTTGATAACCGGCGCTTTCAGAACAGCCTGCTTAGGATTCTTGTTTGTATTTGCCGGTGCTGTCGTCGGTTTTGCGTTGGAAGCCGGCGTTTTCACAGGTGTTCCCGAAGTTTTCTGTGTCGGCGTAGGAATTGGTGTTGGTGTTGTCTTTGGTACCGGAGTAGGGGGAGGTGTTACCAGTGGTGTCGGCGTTGGTTTCGGTGTTGGAATCACAAGATTTTCCGGCACTTTTCCTATTTTTACATCCGTGTAATCACTGTACAAATACCGGTCTGTTTTATTTGCTGTTAACCAGTCTGCCTGCTCTTTTGTTGCCGTATAAATCGTCGATGGATTGTGCATTTCATAGAAGATGTAAGTATCCCATGTTTCCAGTTTTGTTCCATCAAAGCCGGTTCCAAGTCCAAACGCCACTAAATTTGTACAATTATAAAATGCCTGCCCGCCAATCGTTTGTATCCGGTCCGGAACTTCCACCTTCACAAGTCCGGTACAGTACGAAAATGTATATTCCGGTATGGAGGTCATCGATTTCAAATCCGGTAATTCGGTAAATGACGTACAACCGGAAAATACTGAGCCTGCCATTGATTGTAAATTCTCTGACATCGTAACTTTATCCGCTTTCAGACTGGTACAATTACTAAATGCCCCATATCCGATTTTCTTAATCTGAGACGGAATTACAATCTGCTCTAAAGCAGAACAACCACTGAACGTATATGGCGGAATTTCTTCTATATTAACCGCCTTTGATAAATCAACAGAAACCAACGAAGTACAATTTTGGAATTCACTACCGCCAAGTTTTTGTAAGCCTGCTCCGAGAACAACCGATGTCAGTTTTTCACAATCCTCGAAAGCTCCTTCTGTTGCTAAATTGGTTATTCCAAGGATTTTAACGGAATCCGGAATTACAACCTGTTCCAATTCACTTCCCTGAAATGCCTGATACCCAATCTGAGTCAAACCGTTCGGAAGTGATATACGCCGAATGGCGCATCCCTTAAATGCCTGCCCGTCAATACAAATTAATTTCGACGGAAGTGAAATTGATGTTAAATTTGTTGTTTCTCCAAATGCACTGTTTCCAATAAATGTTACGTTATCCGGAATATGAACTGAAGTTAATGCACTGCAGTCCTTAAACATAGTCCCTGGAACTGCCGTCCAGCTATCCGGAATCGTAAATGAACGTAAAGACTTACATCCCCAGAACAAACCGCCGGAATACTTATCCTCATCATTCTCATAACGGTTTGTGCCATCATAATCCTCTGCGGATACTGTAAATTTCCCATCTTCCGGGAACACAACATGGTCTAACTTTTCACAGTCCATAAACGCATTCGATGCAATATGCTGTACAGATTTTGGAATATTAATACTTTTCAAATTTTTACATCCTGCAAATGCACTGCAGCCAATAAAGGTTAAGCCCTCCGGAAGTGTTACCGTATCAATCGTACACTCACGGAATGCCCTCGAACCTATATAGGTAAGATTTGGTGTCTTATCTTTTCCAATCGGCAGTTCAGTCAACTCCGAACAGTTTGCAAATACATCTTTATATACGGTTTTTAATTCCTCCGGATATTTTAGCGTAAACTTAGACATTTTAGAACAATTATTAAATGCCATTTCTCCCAAATAAGTTAATTTTCCTTTTATCGTAACACTTGTAAGGGCTTTACAACCACCAAATGCCAGTCGCGGTAATGTTGTAATCTTCTCCGGAAGTTCAATCGTGGTTAAACTTTCGCAGCGGTTAAACGAATGATATCCCAGTGACGCAACATTACCCCATTCAATTGTTTTTAGCTGGGTCAACCCCTCACACAAATGTGAGGGTACTTTTGTAACGCCGGACTCAAATGTAATTTTTTCAATTGCATCTCCGGCAAGACAGGCACCATCATTTTTCTGGTCCACTTCTTTGTCATCATCCAGTGGATATGTGTCGTAAATCGATGTTGTACCTTCTGGAATTGATATCTCATTTAACGAATCACACTCATAGAAAATGTATTTCCCAAGCTGGCAATTTGTGGGAAGTTTCACTGAAGAAAGCACACTGCATCCATAAAAAGCATAATTATCAATCTCCAAAACACCTTTCGGAATATTTATGGACGTAATTGTCGTGTTATCCCGAAACGCATTCTGTCCAATAACAGTAACATTATAACTTGCCCCATCCCAATCAATCTGGGAAGGTATTGTTATACTTTGTGATGTCCCCGTATATTTTTGCACTGTTGCTGTTTTTGTTTCCTGTGTCAATTGATAGGAAAAATCACCTTCTAAATAATTGACTGTGTCTGCTTTTGATGACTGCCCCATAAACCCTATTGAGAAAAAGAATGTCAACATAAAAAGCATGCTAAAAATGAAACATTTCCTTCCTTTACAAACTTTATCATTCACCTTAACCATCTCCTTTCTTAATTTCATATAAATCCGTTTCATTATACTGAATTAAGCATAAAATGGTAAGGTTACAAATGTCTCATGTTCGCTTTTTGGCTGACATTCCTGTAATTTTAGTTATAGTTAAATTTCAATTTATTTAATGATACATATTTGGTCTGACTCCGCTCGCCATTCAGAATCTGAATGTTAAAGCCGACGCCCTCTTCCAGTTTGTGTGGCATGGAACCATTATATTCTGTTAAATCAAATACCGTGTGTTCCTTCGAACCAATCAACTTATAGTTTCCTTTATCTAAAATATCGGAATCACTGTAGCCATTCAGCGCCTCAGCAGAAACAAAGGCACATTTCTGATAATCCCCCTCAAAATCAAGTTCTGTTCCGGAAGCATCATATACACCAAATTGAATCTCAAATGAGGTGACATCCTGTATACGAATTCCCTTTTTTAACAAATACCGGCTGAAATCAATCGCAATCATACAACTAACTTCCTCATCGTATTCATTTTCAAAAAGCATCAGACCATCGAGTTTATTTACACCACTCTCGACAAGACCACTGCCAAGATTCATGTAACCAATAATGTCTTTATCCTCCAAATCCGCAACCAATACTTTCGGTTCCGCAACCGTTTCCTGTCTAACCGTTTTTTCCCGGAAATGCTCCGGCCATCCATCTTCTGACAGCAGCAACTCCATTTTTAAAAGAATCAATTTACGAATCCTGCTAAATTCACCATTCGTAAACTGAATGTTAATCCCCACTGCATCGTGAAGTTCATGATCCGAAAGAGAAACTCCATCCGCTTTGTATCCATTGTAATCCGTAAGCTTGATTTTTGTAATTTCCTTTGAACCAATAACCTTATAATTTGTCGTTGGTAAAATGTCCGAATTACTGTAACCATTTAATTCATCCTCAGAAACAAGTGCGCATTTTTCATATTCAATGGAAAAATCAATTTCTTTCTCATTTTCATCATACGCAGCCGCCACCAAATGAATTTCCTGAACATCCCCAATTGCAATTCCCATATGTTCCACATACTCTCTTAATTCAATCGCATACATCGGATACAGGCCCGGTTCAAATTCTGCAAAAAACTCAATGCCTTTTGACGTCACCGAAACGCCGTCCTCCTCAAGCCCATGTCCATAATTAATATACGCTTTCAGCATAGGATCTGCCAAATCAACAACCCACTTTTTCACTTTATCCATAGCAACCTCCGTTCTGAAGCCCCTGCTCCCATCAAAATAATTCTACTATTATCATACCACATTATAGCGAAAGAAACAAAGTTTTTCTGCCTTACCAGATAGCTAAATCACTTTACTTTCATCGTCTTTTTAAATCCGGTCTTTTTCTTCTGAATCAGCTTTTTGTACTTCTTTAACTGCTTCTTCGGCACCTTGAATGTAGCTTTCTTATAAATTCCTTTGAAAGCATTCTTTCCAATGCTCTTCAGCTTTGCTGCCTTAATGGTTACTTTCTTCAACTTCTTGCAGCCTTTGAAAGCATTTTTCGCAATCGAAGTAACGGTATACGTCTTTTTGCCAATCTTTACTTTATTCAAGATGGTTACACTTTTTGCTTTCTTCGATGTGCATTTTTTAACAACCGCATACTTTCCGGAAATAGCATATACTACTTTTCCTTTTGTTGCGGAAGTAACTGCTTTACTTTTTTTAGGAGCCGTTTGACTGTTATTCGGGGTCGGATTTACCGGCTCCACATAATCATCTTTAGAGAGCGTTGGCACTGAATAATTGGCGTAATCTTTTATTCCATTTCCCTGACAATCACTAAAAAACATTGATGTAACAATATGATGTTCATCAATTACCGACTTTGCTCCTTTTAAGAAATATGTATAAACAACCGGTTCCTCATCATCCCACGTAGCATCCAGCAGATACCACTGGTTTCCAATTTTCACCTGATTCCACATGTGCGTCAAACTGTAAACAGTAACACAAGGAATTTGATAATAATCACAAAGTATTTTTATCATTCTCGCATACGACTCACAACACCCCTCTTTATGTGTCATCAGATAGCCAACCGAACGTGTTTCATTTGTTGCTGCTGCACTTAAAATATGAGAATTGTTACGGTAACTGTATGTTTTCACAACATAGTCATGAATTAATTTCAGTTTCTTCGCAGTCGAAACTTTTTGAACACCGGAATTATTAAGCGATTTAATAATCTCTTGTAAAAATCCACCGTATTCTAAAGCATCAGCCTGAAATGCTGTTTTATAATAAGCAAGCACCGGATGGATTGTTCCGGTATAAACACCATCTTTTTCTTTCATTTGTGTGTGGTTAAAATACCGAATCCAAAATATAGACGGATTGTCTAAAACGACTGCTGTACTTGCTTGATACATGTTAGCAATGGTAATTTTATCTTTCGTTACAACTTTCACATTCTCCATTCTGCACTCGCCTTTATCCATGTCAAATTTATAGTAATTATAAATTGTCGTATAGATTTTCTTCTCCACATCTGTAAGCCGGTTGTAATACCATTGATTACTTTCCATTGGTTTTTCTGCGTATGGAATTTCTTTTTCTGTTCCATCACTTTCTACCGTTCCGGCTATTTTTGTCGTACTCGCATTTGAGCTCCACAACGCACGCAAATGGTAATCCATCGCTTTTGTTGTGTCGATGCGGGTCACAATAACATCTTCATCTTCTAAGTACCATCCGGCAAAGGAATGGCCCTGCTTTGTGACATCCTGCGGTAGCACAATATTGCTCTGTTTGTACTTATACTCAGTCGGAATTGTCACTCCATCCGGAAGTGTCCCGCCGTCTAAGTCAGTTGTTACATGATATACAGTGCTTTCATAAATTGCCTGTAGGGAAAGTTCCCCGGATGTCGTTGCTTCTACTTTTGTCATTACCTTGTTGTTCAATGTATTACGCCATCCGCAGACATAAAATCCCTTTCTCTTTACATTGGTCGGCAGGTCAAATTCATCACCGTAGGAGTAAGTTTTCGGGTATTCTCCAACAAACTCACCGCCAAGGGTATCATAAGTGATGCCGTAAGTGCGGTTTGCTGCTTCCACATAGACTTTTAAGTTGTTCTTCAATGCATAATTGGACGGAAAAGGAATGGTTACGGTCGAATTCTTGTCTTCACAAGTCCCGGCACTTACCTCTGTTCCGTCTGCTGTTTCTACACGGTAGCTCTGAATATAACGGTTTGTATTGCATTTCATAATCAGCGAACTGATTTTTTCGCCATACTCATACGTTACTTCGTTTGTTTTGTCCAGCTCACGGTCGCCAAGAAAAGCGGTTGTGTCACTGTACTTTGTACTGAATGTTACCGATGGCTTTTTGTACCATGCTGCATAAAGCGTGGTATCTTTTGCAATATCCCACTTATTCTTTCCGGAACTGTAGTTGATTACAGCCGTTTCACGTTCCGTTACCGGAATCGTTTTTGTCCGGTCAGTTACCCATCCGGCAAAGTCATAAAATTTGGAATACAGATATGGGAAGTCTTCCCATGCATCATAAGTAAACTCGTACTCTGTTTTCGACTGTGAATTCGTCACAAACGTTACTTTGTACGTGTTTGGTTTCCAAATAGCATATACAATTACAGTATCTACCTTTCCACTCAAATCATCCACTACATCTCCGTCTTTTGTATACGACCATCCGATAAAGGAATAGCCGGTCTTCTCAAAGCGGCATGTTGGATTGGCTTTTGTGTCATAGGTCACATCCAAGTCATCCATACTACCAGAAGTGGCACCGTTCCCATCGAATACTACTTTGTGGGTTCTTGCCGTCCAATGCGCATAGAGCGTGTGGTTTTCCGCGCGGGTCATCTGTGTATCTTCCGTTACTTTTGTTCCACCGTTTTTCGCCGTGTACCATCCGTCAAAGGTGTAACCGTATCGGGATGCCGTTGTTAAGGAATAATCCTTATCGAACGTGTTTGGCAGTTCAGCGTCTTTTACCTCTCCTCCGTTAGCATCAAAAGATACTGTATAGGTGATTGGTTCCAGAATTGCCTTGAAAATAGAGTTGCAATCTACCGTCATGGTGGTTTCCGGTTCTAATTTCTCCAGCTCTCCTACCGCTTCTCCGTTTGCATTCATGGAATATTTCTCCCAACGAATCAGCTTATATCCAATAGTCGGATAAAAGTTTTCCGGCAGATTTGGTGAGAAAACTTCCTGATAGGAATGTTCTTCGTTCTGTACGTTGGTATTCTGATTGTTTCGGAAAGAAACCTGATAGACTTCCGGTGTCCATTTGGCGTATACGTCCGTTCCATCCGGAACTTTCAATAAAACGCCGTCTTTGTCGAAAATCTGTGTGTTTTTCTCAAAATATCCTTCAAATACATAGTGTTCTTTTTTTGGTGGATGAATGTTGCCGAAACTACGACTTTTCTCATCTTCCTTTCCTTCAAACACATATACCGAGTCATATTTCAGACCACTGCCCCCGCGGTTTACTTCACCGCCATCCGGAGCATCTGCATGAAGCGTAACTTCTTTTGCGGCTGCACCGATGTAAGGGAACTTGTCCGGGTCTTTTAAGATGGCCGGGATATTGGTTTTGTACTTCGTTTTGTAAACAGTTTTTAATGTGTTTTCCGGAGTTGTTACTGGTCCGCGGAATGCGAAACCGCTAGACGTATTATCTGTTCCGTCCAATGTAATATTTGGAGAGTTGCAATAGACAAGATTTTGGTTAAAGCAGTTTTGTCCAATTTTTTCTAAAGAATCTGGCAAATAAATATCTACACGTCCGCTATATCCCTCGTCTACACTTCCATACAAATCCTGACTAAAAGCCCAATCATTAACCGTTTTCAGCCCCGTACAAGCCGTGGCGTCAACGACAATGCCTGAACTGGTGACGTTGAAGGAGCCGAGAAAAAACGAATCCTTGTTTTTCGCGTCTGCATCTCCTAACGATTCTACCTTGTGATAGGCGATGATTTTTCCATCTTCATTACATTCCGGTACTTTATCCGGAATAACGATGTCTTTGGTGATTTTTTTTGAAAATTTTCCGTCCTGATATACTCCAATTATATGAACATTACGAGCTGCACTGCTTTCATCGCCCGATACTGTATCATATTCCCAGATAATATCTCCCTGTTCTGTCCCTGCGTACCCACTTACCGCATTCTGTTTTCCTTCTTTAATATAACAAGAACCGGCTAACAGGCCGGCGACAAACAATGCGCAGATAGCAAAGGATATAATATTTCTTTTTCTTGCTTTCATAAATAATCTCCTTTCTTAAAGCGATTCAGTTGTACGGCAGCTGATTACTACCGGACTCCTGTTGTTTTTAGTATAGTATTAATATGTCTGTTAAGTGGAGCTAATTATATTAGCCCCACCCAAATACAGATATTATGTGTTAAATTAAATTTTTATCCTGTAATTCATTTAAAATATTTTTAAAAATTGACAAATCTGTATAAGCATCAAATCGTAAATTATTTGATTCTTTTGGAAATTTAAAAGTTTCAGTATTTATAAATTGTTTGCATCTATCAATAAGATTTATGTCTTTGGATGATTCAAATGCTTTATAATATTTCTCAGGATAATATTTATAATCATTTAAATCAACACACACATGTGCTATTACATAAGCGCAATCTTTAAGCAAATCTTCTGCAACTGAATCTATAAAATTCGGTTGTATTATATTGATTTTCTGTATAAATTCCTCCATAATCTTTATAATATCATCCGGTTTATCACTAATGATATTTTTTATTCTAAATTCAATTAAATTTGCAACAAACATATATACTATAATGCATAAATCAATTTGCGTTACAATTGGAGTTGTTTCGCCTTTTATAAATTCATTTACAGAACGAAATTTTTTTCTATTATTTTCTCCATTCTCTTCTCCATAAAAAAAAGCTATTTACTCGCAAGCAAATAGCTCATATTTTGAATCGTCCACTAAAGCAGGACCTCTCTTTACTATATTATAACCCATTTCATAGAAATTACAATATCATTTTTATAATCATATGTCACAATCTTAGATTATGTGCTATTGATTTCTAAATTATATTCAAAATATTACATAGCAATATGCCTTTGTCGTTTACATGTGTTTTATAATAACATATTTCCAATTAGAAATCAATTGCTTTTTTTATTATGCACAAGTCATATAATAAATACCACATCTATTTTCAAGTTCATATTGAAAAGAAAATAAAAGTATTTTATAATAAGCACGAAGGGAGGAATAAAAATGACAATTAAAGAGGTAATCGCAAGGGAAAATGTTATCATAACCTTAGACGATGGCACGGAAATGGATTCAGAAAAAACTCCGGAAGAATTGCTGTTTATTCTTTCAAAAGGAAACACAATTAAAGATTTAGACCACGATGAATTGACAAAAGCTTTTGTTGATGGCTGTGAGAAAGACATGATGAAAGCATTCGTTCAAAATTACGACTTTTGGTTAGGACGATACGAAAGTGGTTATTGGGACAAAGAAACATTCGAAAAACGATTGGGTAAAACAAAAGACCATCCTTTCCGAAGAATTTCTGATGGAGAGGAAATGTGGGAAACATTAAAAAATAGTTTATAGTAAAAGAAGGGAGCTGTCGCACTGAACTGCTTCCCGTCAAGTAGACAATTGAAAAAA
>UMIU01007505.1_pt1 | contig 19351 bp, 15 predicted proteins | sample 1965871 | NCBI WGS metagenome assembly UMIU01 (sample SAMEA4836132, study PRJEB28245) | human gut metagenome | biome: gut microbiome; material: fecal sample | place: Denmark | collected 2008
GAATTTATCTTTTATATACAGGTTACAGTCTCTGTAAGGGATTTATAACAGGTGCAGAAGGCACAGGTATGGGATTTATGCTTGCCGGGATTGTATTTGCTGTGATCGGTGTTGGTCTGCTGTTTCTCAGCATTAAGAATATGCTTTCAGAAGAGAAGCTTAAAAAGGCAAAAATAGCGAAAAATGCGGCGATGGAAGCTGCCGCAGGCGGAGAACTGAAGAAAGAAACTGCATCCGGACAGCATAAATCTATGAGTATTGCTGAGAGAGCTAATCTGGTTAAAGAATTGGAAGGCGAAGAGGAAGACGGGGAAAACGAAGAAGAATGAAAATTTTGATCACATTGCTGAAGCCTCTTTCTTTTTTGCCGGCACTGCTGATGATGTACATTATTTTTTCATTTTCAGCCCAGCCGGGCAAGGTATCAGGGAATCTGAGTTATCAGATAAGCTATGAAATTGTGGAGACGAAGAGTGAGCTTTTATCAGAAAATCTGAGCAGTGAAGAGATTGCTTATAAGGCAGACGGAATTCACTACTATGTGAGAAAAGCGGCACATATGACAGAGTATTTTCTGCTGGCTATTGCGATTTCTTTTCCGCTATATGTGTATGGAGTAAGAGGAATCTGGCTGATGATCCTTGCGGGAATTGTCTGTGTGGGATTTGCAGGACTGGATGAGTACCATCAGTCTTTTGTGGATGCACGTACACCAGCGGTAAAAGATGTGGGGATAGACAGTATGGGGGCATTTATCGGAATACTTCTTGTTCAGGCATTTTGCTGGTCCGTATTGAATAATCCCAATAAAAAGAAGAAAAAACGAAATCGCTGAACAGGCGGGGAGAAAAAGTACATATTAAAAAAGATGGAAAAACAAAAAGGGGCCGTCGCATTAATAAAAGATTTAATGCAACAGCTCCTTTTAATCTGATTACAGTAGTAGTATAAATCAGAGAATATTTTTCATAGTCTGTCCAGTCCGGCTCTGGTATGGCGGATAAAAATATCTCTGATCGCCTGGATCTCGCCAAGACCTTTCAGAGTACATTTGACAGAATATCCTTCCTTTTCCAGAATGCTTTTCCAGGAGTCATCGTCTTCGCCGGACATATCATTGGTGGCATGATCGCCTGCAACGATCATGAAAGGTGCCAGATGAATATGATCCGGGTGGAAATTTTTCAATTCATCCAGAAAACTTTCGATGGAGAAATTCCCTTCAACTGTACCCATATGCATATTGGAATAGCCGAAATGCTCAAACAGCTTATCCATTTCGGGATAGAGTTCATTGGCAACATGTTCTGTTCCATGTCCCATAAATAAGAGAATTTCATCAGGATCAGGGTGATATTCCTGTGCCATAGCCTGACAGACCTCTTCTTTGTCCTGTTTTGTAACCATCAGAGAATCACAGATAATGACAGAATCGAAGTCCTTTTTATGTGCAAGAACCTTTTCTTTCATAGCATCACTCTCAAATCCGGTGATCACATAGGTTGGCTGTACAATTACATTTCGAATTCCGTCCGCTTTCAGCTGGGTCATTGCCTCATCAATATCCATAATGTGGATCCCGTCCCGCTTCCGGAGTTTGGCGCGGATACGGGGACTTGTCCATGCGCGGTATAACGGATATTCCGGAAATGCATGATGCAGGTCAGATTCAATCTGTTCAATTGTTTTTTTTCGTGTTTCTTCATAACTTGTACCGAAGCTGATAACAAGAATTGCTGTTTTTTCAGTTACCCCCATTTTAAATCTCCTTATAATAAGTATATTGGCATTTACCACAACTGCCACTGACAGGTTTTCCGCAAAACAGATGTAGTGGCGGTAAAAGGTAATTGACTGCGCACTCATATAAAAAAGATGTCATGATAATAGACATTGTTTTTTATTATACAGGGAGTTATAGGGAAACACAAGTAAAAGCTATAGCAATCCTCTTAAATGTATTATTTACAAGGATTGCTATAAGTTACAGGCGTATCCGCCGATATTCAGTCTGACACCTAAAGCGTCTGGAAGTACGCGACTTCAGTCGTGTGAGGTTTACAAACAGATTATGGATGGTATATAATGGCAGGTGAAGTAAAAGCATAAGCAGACCAGAAACGGAATGTTTTTTGGGTGTTAATGTCATATTATTAAAAATATCAGGAGGAAAAACTATGTATCAGTCATTTAAAGGTGGACTTGGTGGAATTGCTCTGGCAAAACATGGAAGAAGCCGTGCAATTAATGCAGAGAATCCACACGGAGAAAAAGGTAAAGGCGGAATGGCAGCGAGCCATCTGGGACCGTCCAGAAAAGGAAGTCCCTGCCTGAATGATATTGAGCCGGGTGCAACTGTAACTCTTGCAGAGATGGAAGGTCCGGGAGAAATCAATCATATCTGGATTACAGTGGATAACAAGACAACAGATGCAGATTGTTTTGTATTAAGGGATCTGGTTATCCGTATGTACTGGGATGATGAAGAGTATCCATCTGTAGAAAGTCCGCTCGGAGACTTCTTCTGCTGTGGATTTGGCAGAGAATGCATCGTAAATTCTGTACCGATGGCAGTAGTGCCAAACAGAGGATTTAACTGCTATTTCCCAATGCCGTTTAAAAAGAAAGCGAAGATTACATTAGAGAATCAGCATGCAAATAAAATTCCGGCATTTTTCTATCAGGTAGATTATTGTCTGTATGATGAACTTCCGGAAGATATCACTTATTTCCATGCACAGTGGAAAAGGGAGCGCCTGACAGAGAAACAGAAAGATTACACAATTCTCGATGGTGTAAAAGGAAAAGGGCATTATGTAGGAACTTATATTGCTCTGACAACACTGGAACGTTACTGGTGGGGAGAAGGCGAAGTAAAATTCTATATTGACGGAGATGACGAATATCCGACAATCTGCGGAACTGGTTCTGAAGATTATTTCGGAGGCTCCTGGAGTTTTGCAAAACAGGTAGACGGCAAGACTGTGGAACAAAATTATAATACACCATATCTGGGCTATCCGTATTATTCTGCTCATGATGAACTGATCCACAACTTCTATCATAATGATGACTGCCCTCCAATGAGAGGATTCTATCGTTGGCATATTCAGGATCCAATTTGCTTTGATGAGGATCTGCGTGTGACGATCCAGCAGATTGGTGTTGGATACAGAGGATTATTTGAGCGTCAGGATGACGTGGCAAGTGTTGCGTACTGGTATCAGACACATCCTCATGCACCGTTCGCACCATTGATGTCAAAAGAAGACAGATGGCCAAGATAAAACAGAGCTTTTTTGAACAGGCACAAAAATGTATAGACATTTATTATAAGTAAAAATATCCTGTATTGTTATAGATTAATATGATACCTCTGAAACAGATATGGTGAACAGCCAAAATCTGTTTCAGAGGTATTTTTATGTCGGGCAGGGCTGCTGTTTTTGACCGCAAAAAAATTTATATACATGCAAATAAGTTGCAGAAAAAAAACAAAAGTCTTATAATGTAAAAATAACAAACAACAGGAGGCTTACTTCATGCAGAATCAACAGCCATCAACTTTAAAGGAAATACGTGTCCATGGCACGCAGGACTTTCCCTGTGCATTTTACCAGACAGGAACAAGGATAAAAGGGAATATGGTGAAACACCACTGGCATGAAGAAGTAGAACTGCTTTATTTCTCGGGTGGAGAGTTCTGTCTGGAAGTAAATATGGAACGTTTCAACATTTCAGAGGAATGTTTTTATTTTATTAATCCCGGGGAATTGCACAGTATTTCTGTTGAAAAAAACGGCGGCTGTGTGGAAAATGCGGTGGTTTTTCATATGGATATGCTAAGTTCTGCATATGCTTTGGATCAGATTCAGACGAATCTGATCCAGCCGGCACAAAATGGCAGTATCCAGTTTCCGAGGTGTCTGCGAAAGAATGAACCGGCATTTGAACCGGTAAGAAAATCTTATGAAGAAATCCGTAATGTATTTGGCGGAGATTCTTTTCGGGAGAATTATTATGACGGCGAGGCGGTTACGGATGATATCACCCGGCAGTTGTTTATCAAATCAGCGTTGCTTCGGATTCTGGCAGTTCTGTCTGCGAATAATCTGTTTGAGGTAACGGAGAAGAATCATGACCACAGGATTGAGACGATCAAGACAACACTGACTTACATACAGGAGAACTACAAAGAGAAAATTTATATACGTGACCTTGCAGGACTGATCGGGATGAATGAGCAGTATTTCTGCAGATTTTTCAAGAAGGTGATTGGGCGTTCGCCTATGGAATATGTGAATGAGTACAGGATAAAAAAAGCTATTCATTATCTGAAGGAGTCTGACCTTACAGTTACGGAAATCTGTCTGGAATGCGGATATAATAATCTGGGAAATTTCCTGAGAGAGTTCAGGAAATATACGTCAACAACGCCGTTACAGTACCGCAGACATTCATTAAAAGAAACACAGTAAATAAGAATACCGGTAATATAAAAAGTCAAAATTTTGTATTTTTTTATCAAAAAAAGATAAGACAGAAACCTTGGATTCTGATATAATTGCCATAAATGAAAAGAGACCTTAGGCGCTAAAGGTAAGAGGTATAATACTGGGGACAAAGCAGACAATAGCGCCGGTTAATAAAAACACAGGAGGATTTTTACAATGGTAAAGAAATGGTGGAATGAAAAGGTTGCTTATCAGATTTACCCGAAGAGTTTTTATGATACCAATGGAGACGGAATTGGAGATCTGAGAGGTGTTATTGAGAAGCTTGATTATCTGAAAGATCTGGGAGTTGATATCATTTGGCTTTCCCCCTGCTACCGTTCTCCGTTAGCTGACCAGGGATATGATATTTCAGATTATTATGATATTGATCCTCGCTTCGGAACCATGGCAGATATGGATGAACTGATTGCTGAGGCTAAGAAGAGAGATATGTACATTCTGATGGATCTTGTTGTAAACCACTGTTCTGATGAACATGAATGGTTTAAAAAAGCATGTGAGGATCCGGATGGTAAATATGGTAATTTCTTCTATCTGCGTGACAAGAAAGAAGGAGAACTTCCAACTAACTGGCGTTCTTATTTCGGCGGATCTGTATGGGAAGATCTTCCAGGAACAAATAAACAGTATCTGCATGTTTTCCATAAGAAACAGCCCGATCTGAACTGGGAGAACCCGGAAGTAAGGGAAGAAGTTTATAAGAATATCAACTGGTGGCTGGATAAAGGTCTTGGTGGATTCCGTATTGATGCGATTATCAATATCAAGAAAGCACTTCCGATGCATGACTATGAGCCGGATCGTGAAGACGGTCTTTGCAGTATCAGGAAGATGCTGAAAGAAGCGAAGGGAATCGGCGACTTCCTTGGCGAGATGAGAGACCGTACATTTAAGAAATACGATGCATTCTCTGTCGGTGAAGTTTTCGATGAGAAGGATGAAGAGATTCCGGATTTCATCGGCGATAATGGATATTTCTCCAGTATGTTTGACTTCGAAGAGACTATCTGGGGGGCATCTGACAAGGGATGGTATGACTGCAAACAGATTACTCCGGATGCCTACAAGAAATGTTGCTTTACAACACAGAGAAAAATTGGTGATATCGGATTTGTTTCCAATATTATTGAAAATCATGACGAGCCTCGTGGTGTCAGCAGATATATCCCGGAAGGTGACTGCTGTGACGCAAGTAAGAAGATGCTTGGCGGTCTGAACTTTATGCTTCGCGGACTTCCGTTTATCTACCAGGGACAGGAACTTGGTATGGAGAATGTGAAGTTTGAATCTATTGATCAGGTAGATGATATTTCCAGTCTGGATGAGTATAAGGTAGCTCTGGAAGCAGGATGTACACCTGAGGAAGCACTGAAAGCTGTTTCCAGATTCAGCCGCGATAATGCCAGAACACCGATGCAGTGGACAGATGGTGAGAATGCAGGATTTACAACAGGTAAACCATGGCTGAAGGTTAATGCGAATTATACAAAGATCAATGCAGAGAGCCAGATGAATGATCCGGAATCTGTGAGAAGTTTCTATAAGAAACTTATTGCACTGCGTAAGAATCCGGAATACAAAGAGACTGTTGTTTACGGAGAACTGGAACCAGTATGGGAAGATGTACACAATCTGATGGCATACTATCGTAAAGGGGATAAGAATCTTCTTGTAGTTGGTAATTATCAGAAAGAGCCACAGACCATTGAACTTGCAGGAGAGTGCAGGAAGGTTCTGATCAATAACTATGACAATGTAGCTATGGATGGAAATAAGATTGAACTGCAGGGTTATCAGTTCCTTGTTATTGAGATGTAGCAGAAGAAAAAAGAACGGAAATTCAGGTATGATATGTACCTGGATTTTCGTTCTTTTTGTATCTATGAATTATAGCAATCTTCTATAGCAATCCTCGTAAATAATGCATATTGCTCCCGGCTCATCAGAGCGTGAAATCCTGCGACAGATATCCCTGAGTGCCTTATAAAGCTGAACTGTCATCGGAGGAATCATCTTCAGGGGGATTCAGAAGCTTTACGCTGTCACGTACTACAAGTCTGACCGGAAGAGAAAGGTTCGTTGTTTTTGGATTCCAGCCATCAATCATTTTGAACAGATATTCTGCGGCAATGGTTCCGCGCGGAAAGATATCCTGGTGAATAGTGGTAAGTGAAGGACATGAAAGCTGTGCATACAGATTGTCGTCAAATCCGGTGATGGAGAGATCTTCCGGAAAGCGGATTCCCTTTTCTTTGAGATATTTCATCAGGGTAACTGCGTAATAATCGGAACAGCACATAAAGGCAGTGAACTTGTGTGCGACTGCATAAATCTCCTCCATACTTCCCTGACGTTCATATTTGGAAGGGCGGATCACAATCAGATTATCCAGATCAATATCCAGTCCGTATTCCTGAAGCGCCCGCTGATGGCCGGTGTATCGGATATAGTCTACACCTTCCATATTGTCGGCAAGAAAGGCGATTTTTCTGTGACCGCAGTCAAGAAGATACTTTGTCATCAGGTATCCGCCCTGTTCATCATCCAGACCGATGTTAACGTATCTGGCAATATTTTTTGGAGTGTAACTGTCGATAAGGACAGCAGGCTTTTTGTATTTACTTCTGATCTTGAGATAATCATCGTGGAGCATACCGATGAGGATCAGTCCTTCTGTGTTCCAACTCACTACGTTGCGCACGATTTCATCAATATCTTCAGAAGTATAAAGCATCATATAATAGCCCTGTTCACGAATAGCAGCTTCCAGAGCTCCTAGCAATTCGCCGTGAAATGGATCTGTGAAGATATTCTCGTATTTATCCTTTCGCCTTTTTAATACAATTCCGATGAGTCTGGAATGATTCTGTGCGAGATTTTTTGCATTCATATTTGGGATGTAATCATATTCGTCCAGAAGTTTCTGAACCTTTTCAGCAGTTTTCTGAGAAACTTCGCTGGTTTTTCCATTAATGACATTTGACACTGTGGTGGTACTGATTCCCAGCATCTCTGCCATTTTTTTAATTGTTATCATGTGAGATTCACCTCAATACAAAAATATATAAATATATTATCACATTGGGACATAAAAATGCAAGTGTTGCACAAAAAGGTTTGAATAAAATAAAAGAAAATTGTAACTGTTGCTCATAAGTCGTTTGGGAGAGAGCGATAATAATTAAAAAATGCAAAATATAAGGCTGTCGTCAAAAAATATCTGACAACAGCCCTGCACGGAATATTATTTCTGGATTACGATTGCTTCGTAAGGTCTGAGAGTGATTTTTTGGTTTGCTTTTGCATCACTGTAATTAGAGATAAGAACTTTTTTGTTTACAAATTCTTCAGGAATCTCTACTTTACGTGTATTTTCACTGAAATTACAGTATACGATCAGTTTTTCATCGCCAAGTGTACGGATATAAGCGTAGATATCCTTGTCATCATCAAGGATCAGATCATAGGTACCGTATACGATCAGTTCACTTTCATGGCGGAGCTTGATCAGTTTCTGATAATATTTGAATACGGAATCTTTGCGGTTAACCTGATCTTTGGCATTGATCTTAGTGTAGTTCGGGTTTACCATAATCCAGGGGTTAGCTGTGGAGAAACCTGCGTAAGCACTGTCGTCCCACTGCATAGGGGTTCTTGCATTATCACGTCCCTTATAACCGATTGCTGCCATCATGTCCTCTTCGGTCATCTTACCCTGTTCGGTTAATTCGTGGAAAGCATTGATACTTTCAAGGTCGCGGAAGTTGTCAAGAGTGTTAAACGGGCAGTTTGTCATACCCAGTTCCTCACCCTGATATACATAAGGTGTACCCTGCATCATATGGATACATGTTGCAAGCATTTTTGCAGAGATTTCTCTGTATTCGTCACTGTCATTGCCGAAACGGGAAACGCTTCTTGGCTGGTCATGATTCTCCCAGTAGAGACTGTTCCATGCAATATCCTGAAGACCTTTTTGCCAGCGTGTAAGGATTTTTTTTAGGTTGCGCAGATCCATTTTTCTGGTTGTCCATTTGCCGGCTTTTTCATCGCTGTCAACATCCATATGCTCGAACTGGAATACCATGTTCAGCTCTTTTTCATCGCTTCTTGCATATTTCTTTGCCTCTTCCAGAGTAACACCTGAGCATTCGCCTACAGTAATTGTGTCAGCATTATTCAGTGCTTTCTGACGCATTTCCTGAAGATATTCATGTACATGAGGACCGTTTGCGGATACATTGAAGGTTGCATAGCCGTTAATTCCAGGTTCTTTGTCAGGAAGCCCTGGCTCTTTGGAGATGAGACTGATAACGTCCATACGGAATCCGTCAACGCCCTTTTTCAGCCACCAGTTCATCATGTCGAAAACATCCTGGCGTACAGCTGGATTGTCCCAGTTCAGATCAGGCTGTTTCTTGGAGAACAGGTGCAGGAAATACATATCTGTTGTCTTGTCATATTCCCATGCAGGACCGGAGAAGCAGGAACCCCAGTTGTTCGGAAGGCTTCCGTCTTCCTTTGCAGGACGCCAGATGTAGTAATCTCTGTAAGGATTGTCTGTGGATTTGCGGCTCTCGATGAACCATTTGTGTTCATCAGAGGTATGGTTTACAACCAGGTCCATCATGATTTTGATGCCTTTTTCGTGAGCTGTGGCAAGCATACGGTCGAAGTCTTCCATGGTTCCGAATTCGTCCATGATCGCCTGATAATTACTGATATCATATCCGTTGTCATCATTTGGTGATTTGTAAACCGGAGAGAGCCAGATTACGTCAATTCCAAGCTCTTTTAAATAGTCAAGTTTGCCGGTGATACCGTTAAGATCACCGATTCCGTCTCCGTTGCTGTCGCAGAAGCTGCGAGGATAAATCTGATATACGACGCTTTCTTTCCACCATCTTTTTTCCATTGTAAAGACCTCCTGATAATATTATATTCTGATACGTTTGATTTGAATGAGAATTATGTGAGCTGACTATAGCAATCTTTTCAATATGCATTATTTATGAGGATTGCTATAAATATCTGTTGCTCCTGATACTCTTGAATTTGTGTATAGTTATATTGTATAAATATATAATAAATACTTTATGGAGAAAATGCTTTCGATATTTTGATGGATTTATATATTATTTTGACTTTTTGACAAAATCATAGAATTGTAACGAAAGAGGATTTCGCAGTTTCGAAGTCTTGTATGTGATGGGCAAATATTGTATAGTATAGGTATTAGCATTTATGACGAGATAGAAAAAACGTAATGTATGAGTGAGGAAGAATGAGAAGGATACAGATTATTGTAAATAATGGAGCAGGAACGGGGCAGGCGCACAGGGTATGGAATGAGACACAGTGTCTGCTTCGGGGATACAAAATAAAATATGAAGCCCATATGACCAGATATGAAGGGCATGCTGCGAAACTGGCTGAGCAGATTTCCAGGGTAAAGGGAGAAGAGCCTGTCTATCTGCTGGTGGTTGGGGGAGACGGCACGATCAATGAAGTCCTGAATGGTATTACTGACTTTGATAAGGTACGTCTTGGCGTGATCCCCACTGGTTCAGGGAATGATTTTGGAAGAAATCTGAAATTGCCGAAAACACCGAAGGAGAGCCTGAGGGAAATCTGTGCCTGTATCAGAAAGGATCAGAGAGGTGAAGCACTTTACAGGATAGATCTGGGGCAGGTAAGCTGGGAAAGCTGTGAGAAGCCGCGGATTTTTGGAATCAGTTCCGGCCTGGGACTGGATGCACTTGTGTGTAAAAAAGCACTTCATTCCAGACTGAAACAGGTTTTAAACCGTTTCCATCTGGGTAAGCTTACATATCTTGCATTGACGGTGCAGTCTCTTTTTACCATGGAGACAGCCAATGCAAAGGTGGTGACAGAACATGGAGGCTATATTCTTCCGAAGATGATCTTTGCGGCAGCTATGAATCTGCCGGCAGAAGGCGGAGGGGTTCCTATGGCACCTCATGCATCGGTGCAGGACGGTCTGCTCTCGCTTGGCAGTGCATCCGGAATCGCCAAATGGCAGACTTTTTTCCTGCTTCCGTTTCTGGTTGCTGCAAAGCAGGAGCATATTAATGGTTTTACTATCAGAAATGAAAAAGGATTTCGCCTGATCCTGGATAAGCCAATGGTGCTCCATGCAGACGGAGAGTACTGTGCAAATGTGACGAGAGTGGAATTTCGGTGTCTGGAGAAGAAACTGTGGCTGCTGCATGAGCAGAAAGGGATTAAAGTAAGACCTGAAACAATATAAAAAACAGAAAAACAGGAGTGTAAAGAAAAATGAGTTACGCAGATGATGTATTTATAAAAATGTGTCAGGATATCCTGGAAAACGGGACAAGTACGGAAGGAGAAAAAGTCCGCCCTGTGTGGGAGGATGGAACTCCGGCATATACGATCAAGAAATTCGGAGTGGTAAACAGATATGATCTGAGAAAGGAATTTCCGGCTATGACGCTCAGACGTACAGCGTTAAAGAGTGCCATGGATGAGATCCTCTGGATCTGGCAGAAGAAATCCAACAATATCCATGATCTTCACAGCCATATCTGGGACAGCTGGGCAGATGAGAGTGGTTCTATCGGTAAGGCATATGGGTATCAGCTTGGCGTGAAACATCAGTACAAAGAAGGAATGATGGATCAGGTAGACAGAGTGATCTATGATCTGAAAAATAATCCGTTCAGCCGAAGAATTATGACCAATATTTATGTGCATCAGGATCTCCATGAGATGAATCTGTATCCCTGTGCATATTCCATGACATTTAATGTGACACAGACACCGGGGAACGATAAGCTGACTCTGAATGCAATCCTCAATCAGCGTTCACAGGATATCCTTGCAGCGAATAACTGGAATGTATGTCAGTATGCACTTCTGCTTATGATGATGGCTCAGGTATGTGATATGGAAGCAGGGGAACTGCTTCATGTAGTGGCAGACTGCCATATCTATGACCGTCATATCCCGCTGATAAAGGAACTGATCCAGAGAAAACCATATCCTGCACCTGTTGTGAAACTGAATCCGGAAGTGAAGGATTTCTATCAGTTTACAACAGATGACCTGATTGTGGAGAATTATGAGACATGGCCGCAGATTAAAAATATTCCGATTGCCGTTTAACCAAACTGTAGAGCAATTATCTGGTTATGAGCAAGTAGCGAATGCGGATGATTTTGTTCGCCTGACTTAAATTGACAATATAGAATCAAGAGAGGAAAATTCAAATGAATGTTATCGTAGCAGCAGATAAAAACTGGGGGATCGGCAAGAACAACCAGCTTCTGGTAAGTATTCCGGCAGATATGAAGATGTTTCGCGAGGAAACAAGTGGAAAAGTAGTAGTGATGGGAAGAAAAACTCTGGAAAGTTTTCCAAACGGACTTCCGCTTAAAAACAGGATCAATATTGTGATCACATCCAATAAAGAATATGAGGTAAAGGGTGCGGTCATAGTGCACAGCATTGAAGAAGCGCTGGAAGAGATAAAGAAATATCCGGCAGAAGATGTTTACTGCATAGGTGGTGACAGCATTTATGCGCAGATGCTTCCGTATTGTGACGTAGCTCATGTGACAAAGATTGACTTTGCATATGAAGCAGACAGTCATTTCCCAAATCTGGACGAAGATGATGAATGGGAAATTACGGGAGAGAGCGATGAGCAGACATACTTTGATCTGGAGTATCAGTTTGTGAAGTATGAGAGAAAGAAATAGAAGGAACAAAGCAGAGCCGGAAAAGCCAGTGATGTAAAAGAAAAAATATCCCTCAGAATGTGTTTAAACTGATTCTGAGGGATGTTTTTGTATAGTGGTGTTGAACAGCAACAATTCTTCTGATGTTGAAAATCGTTAACTGCCTGGCAGTCAGCTGTTATTTATTCAATAACTTTCAGCCATCCTTCCGGAGCCTGGATACGTCCCATCTGGATACCTGTTAATGTGTCATAGAGTTTCTGGATAACCGGACCCATTTTCTCCATTCCGCTTGGGAAGCAGATTTCTTTGCCATGGTCAACAATCTTTCCGACAGGAGAGATAACTGCAGCAGTACCGCAGAGACCACATTCAGCGAAATCTTTCACTTCATCGAAATATATTTCTCTTTCCTCAGCTTCTAATCCCAGGTATTCCTTGGCAACATAGATTAAGGAACGACGTGTGATGGAAGGAAGGATACTGTTGGACTTCGGTGTGACAACTTTGCCGTCTTTTGTAACGAAGATGAAGTTAGCACCGCCTGTTTCTTCTACCTTGGTACGTGTAGCTGCATCAAGATACATGTTCTCATCGAATCCGTTCTTGTGAGCATCTACGATTGCATGTAAGCTCATTGCATAGTTAAGACCTGCTTTGATATGGCCTGTTCCATGAGGTGCAGCGCGGTCGAAATCACTGACGCGGATTGTGATTGGTTTAGCACCGCCTTTGAAGTATGGTCCTACAGGTGTAGTGAATACACGGAACATATACTCATCAGCAGGTTTTACACCGATAACCGGGTTAGTACCCATCATATATGGACGAACATATAAAGTTGCACCTGAACCGTATGGCGGAACATATGCTGCGTTAGCTTTTACAGTCTGAACAATTGCATCAACAAAACGGTCTTCCGGGAATACAGGCATCTCAAGTCTCTTTGCTGAGTTTGCCATACGTTCTGCATTTAAGTCAGGACGGAAAGTAACGATATGTCCGTCTTCTGTAGTGTAAGCCTTCATTCCTTCGAAAACTGTCTGCGCATACTGGAAAACACCTGCACATTCGTTCAGTGTTACATTAGGATCTGTTGTCAGTTCTCCGGCATCCCATACGCCGTCTTTGAATTTAGATACATAACGATAATCGGTCTGTACGTAACCGAAGCCTAAGCTGCTCCAGTCGATATTCTTTTTTTCCATAATGAATCTTTCCTCCGTTCACACATATTTACAGTATTTACAAGTGTGATTACTGTTTATCTCTTTACCATTGTAAAACTTTTGTCTGCTAAGTTCAATGGGAAATTTCCAATTTTAATGAAAAGTTGAAAAATCGTTACTGTTCACATATCCTATCCCGCGAGGTGTATTGGCATGAATATGCCGAAATCCCGAGACATACAAGCCAAAATTCTACTGCCGCAGGCAATCTGGAATGAATTTTGGCTATGTTACTGTGAACGGAGTGAACAGTAACAAAAAATCCGCCAGTCTTGTTTTTTATAGAGGATTTCGCTATAATATGGAATAGAAAATGGAGGAAAATATGAGCGAGAATTTTGATGAATTAGGAGAACTTGGAGATAAAATAAAAAAGATCATAGACACAGCAGTTTCTACTAAAGATTACCGCCAGATGACCGAGGATATTAAGCAGACAGTGGGACAGACTGTTAACAGTGCAGTAAATTCTGCTGTAGATTCCGGGAGCGAGGCAATCAAAAATGGTCTGAATAATGTATTTGGAACCGGAAACAGTCAGTCCGGTGATTCCGGGGTATACCGCAATAAAACAAAAGAATTTGAAGAAAAGCGCAGGCGTGAACAGGAGCAGGAACGTCAGAGGATTGAGAAGGAGAAAGCAAAAGAGAAGATGCTGACTCTTTATGAAAGGAACACCGGGGGAAGAATGAAAGGTATGATGATTGCTGTTTCAGGTGGAATCCTTGCCAGTGGAATGGGACTGGGAACTCTGGTCCTTAGCATCTTTGGCGCGGTGGGACATATGAGTTCCCTTGTGACCGGTGGAACTTGTTTTATGGCAGTCGGAGCTTTGACAGGAGTGGGACTTCTCGCAGGCGGCATTAAAAAATTGGGTAAACTGGAACGTTTTCAGAAGTATATTGACACACTGGGAAATCACACATACTGTAATTTTGAACAATTATCTGCAGCAGTAAATAAGCCGGTGAAATTTGTTAAAAAAGATATTAAAAAGATGATTGATGACAGATGGTTCCGTCAGGGACATATTGATGAGCAGGAAACCTGTCTGATCACCAGTAATGAGACTTATCTGCAATATACGCAGACGCAGAAGGCACTTGAGCAGAAGAAACAGGAAGAAGAGAAATGTCAGGCTGAACAGGAGAGAAACAGAAAGAACACACCGCCTGAAGTGCAGGAAGTGCTGGATAAAGGAAATGAATTTCTGGATAAGATCCACAGGAGCAACGATGCGATTCCTGGAGTGGAGATTTCTGCAAAAATATCCAGAATGGAACTGATTGTGGAGAAGATTTTTGAACGGGCGCAGAAGCATCCGGAGATTATTCCGGATCTGAAGAAACTGATGAATTATTATCTGCCCATGACAGTAAAGTTGCTGGATGCATATGAAGAAATGGATCAGCAGCCTGTGCAGGGAGAGAATATCCAGGCATCCAAAAAGGAGATAGAGGATACGCTGGATACACTGAATCAGGCATTTGAAAAACTTCTGGATTCTGTCTTTCAGGATACTGCGTGGGATGTTTCAAGTGATATTTCAGTGCTTCATACGCTGCTTGCACAGGAAGGTCTGACAGATGATGATTTTGCAAAAATGAAAAAGAACTGAAAATAAAAAAAGGATAAAAAGGAGCGGCAGAGGACATGGGAAACGAATTTAAAGATTTTGAAATGGAAACACCATCATTAACACTGGAGCCGGATCTTGGAGAGTTTGCAAAGAAAGAAGAAGTGATCCCCAAAAAGCAACCACAGAAGGAAGAGGAAGCGCCTGTACTGACACCGGAAGAACAGAAAATAGTAAATGATTTTGCTGCAAAGATTGATATTGAGAATACTAACCAGATCCTTCAGTATGGTGCAGGAACCCAGAAAAAAATGGCCGACTTTTCTGATACAGCTCTTGAGAATGTAAAGACACAGGATCTCGGTGAAATTGGAGAACTGATCAGTAATGTTGTGGGAGAACTGAAAGATTTTGATGTACAGGAGGAGGGAAAATTCTTTGGATTTTTCAGAAAGCAGACTTCTAAGATTGAAAATCTGAAAAACAAATATGACAAAGCACAAGTCAATGTGGAGAAGATTACAGATTCTCTTCAGCAACATCAGGTGCGCCTTATGAAAGATTCTGCCATGCTGGACAAGATGTATGAACAGAACCTGAATTATTTTAAAGAACTTACCATGTATATCCTTGCCGGAAAAAAGAAACTGGAAGAAACCAGAAACGGAAAGCTTGCAGAAATGAAAAATAAGGCAGCTCTGAGCGGGCTTCCCGAAGACGCGCAGGCAGCCAGAGACCTGGATGAGAAATGCAGCAGATTTGAAAAGAAACTGCATGATCTGGAACTTACCCGTACGATTGCCATGCAGACCGCGCCTCAGATCCGGCTGATCCAGAATAATGATACGGTAATGGTTGAGAAAATACAGACAACGATCGTAAACACAATTCCATTATGGAAGAGTCAGATGGTGCTTGCTCTGGGAATTGCTCATTCTGCAGAAGCAGCACAGGCACAGAGACAGGTAACAGATATCACCAATGAACTTCTCAGAAAGAATGCAGAGACACTTCATATGGCAACGGTTGAGACAGCGAAAGAATCAGAGCGTGGAATAGTTGACCTTGAAACACTCCAGAAGACAAATGCAGATTTGATCCAGACGCTGGATGATGTGATGCGGATCCAGATGGAAGGCCGTCAGAAGAGACAGGCAGCAGAGATGGAAATGCACCACATGGAAGAAGAACTGAAGAGAAAACTTCTGGAAATCAGATAACTGTTCAGCAGTACACATAAATTAATCAAACTGCAAAGCGGATTGTGAATATCCGTTTGATTTCAAATGAGAGAAGAGGAAAATTATGTACAGAGATCATACAAAAGTGATTCAGATCGGAGACAGAAAGATTGGTGGCGGCAACCCGATTTTAATCCAGTCCATGACAAATACAAAAACTGAAGATGTAGAACAGACAGTAGCTCAGATCCTGGCACTGGAGCAGGCTGGCTGTGATATTATCCGTTGTGCAGTACCGACTATGGAAGCTGCAAAAGCACTGAAGGAAATCAAAAAACAGATCCATATACCACTTGTGGCAGATATTCATTTTGATTATCGTCTTGCCATTGCAGCCATGGAAAACGGTGCAGATAAGATCCGGATCAATCCCGGAAATATCGGCAGTACAGAGCGAATCAAAGCAGTGGTTGATGTGGCAAAGGAGCGAGGAATACCCATTCGTGTTGGTGTAAACAGCGGTTCTCTTGAGAAAGAACTTGTGGAGAAATATCATGGAGTCACTGCAGAGGGACTGGTGGAGAGTGCGCTGGATAAAGTTCATATCATCGAAGATCTGGGATATGACAATCTGGTGATCAGTATCAAATCTTCTGATGTTCTTATGTGTGCAAAGGCTCATGAACTGATTGCGGAAAAGACGAATTATCCACTTCATGTAGGAATCACAGAAGCCGGAACTCTTTATTCCGGAAACATTAAATCTGCTATCGGTCTAGGAATCATCCTGAATCAGGGAATCGGTGATACTATTCGTGTCTCTCTTACAGGAGCACCTTTAGAAGAGATTAAATCAGCAAAACGTATCCTGAAAACCCTAGGACTTCGAAAAGGTGGCATAGAAGTTGTATCATGTCCAACCTGCGGACGTACACAGATCGATCTGATCGGTCTTGCAAATAAAGTAGAAACCATGGTGCAGGATATCCCACTTGATATTAAAGTAGCAGTTATGGGCTGTGTGGTAAACGGACCCGGAGAAGCAAAAGAAGCAGATATCGGAATTGCAGGCGGAGTTGGTGTGGGACTTCTGATCAAACATGGTGAGATCATAAAGAAAGTTCCGGAAGATCAGCTTCTGGATACTTTGCGGGAGGAACTTCTGAACTGGAAGTAACATTTGGAACGAAGACTTCCTGTCAGATCAACGAGGAGATTTTATTTTGGAAAAAGACTTTTTTGACGTATTTCCCAGCTTAAAAGTGAAGAAAGAACTGGAAGAGCTGCTGGACATGGTTCTTGTGACCAGAGTGTCCTGCAATCCTTCCAGAACTCATATATGGGTGTATATAAAAAGTGAACGCTGGATTCATAAGAAGCATATTTTTGCATTGGAAGAACAGATAGAGAGACAGATTTTTACCGGGCTGAGTGTGACAGTTACAGTTATTGAGAAATTCCGCCTTTCCGGTCAGTACAATCCCCGGAACTTTCTGGAAACTTACAGATCTAGCATGGAACTGGAACTGCGCAACTACAATATGCTGGAATATAATATGTTCAGACAGGCGCAGATTTCTTTTCCCGGAGAAAATAATATTCATATGATTCTTCCTGATTCTGTAATAGCCAGAGAAAAGAGCGGGATCTTGATCGAATATCTGCAGAAGGTTTTCTGCGAAAGATGCGGAATGGACTTAAAGGTGGAACTTGAGTTCAGGGAGACGCAGGAAAGTAAGTACCGTAAGAATGCAGCAGTGCAGATTGCTCAGGAAGTGGAAAATGTAATTCGTCATGCGAAATTAAACAGTAAGAATGAAGAGCCGGTTCAGTCTGAAGAAGCAGGAACAGCAGAGAAGAAAGCAGAGAAAAAGACTGATAAGGGACAGCAGGAAAAGAGGGACAAAAAAGCTGCATTTGCAGACCGTAAAGACAACAGAAAGGGAGATTTCAGGGGTGGATTCAGAAGGGACAGCAATCCGGATGTTATCTATGGAAGAGATTTTGAAGGAGAGCCTGTTGCACTTGAGACGATTACCGGTGAGATGGGTGAGGTGATCGTCCGCGGACAGGTTATGGAGGTAGAAGCCAGAGAAATCCGTAACGAAAAAACCATTCTTATCTTCCCGATCACAGACTTTACGGACAGTATTGTTGTGAAGATGTTTCTGCGCAATGAACAGGTGCCGGAAGTGACAGAATATGTAAAGAAGGGAGCTTTTCTGAAGTTTCGCGGAGTGACAACCGTAGACCGTTTTGACAGCGAACTGACGATTGCTTCCATAGCCGGAATTAAGAAAATTGCCAATTTTACAACTGCCAGAGTAGATACCAGCCCACAGAAAAGAGTAGAGCTTCACTGTCATACAAAGATGAGTGATATGGATGGGGTTACGGATGCCAAATCTCTGGTGAAACGTGCTTATGAGTGGGGACATCCTGCCATTGCGATTACAGACCATGGGGTTGTACAGGCGTTTCCAGAGGCCAATCACTGTTTCGATGCCTGGGGCGGATGTGTGCCGAAAGATTCTGATTTTAAAGTTCTTTATGGAATGGAAGGCTATCTGGTAGATGATTTAAAAGGTATGGTGACCAATGGAAAAGGTCAGAAGCTGAACGGCAGATTCGTGGTCTTTGACATTGAGACAACAGGTTTCTCTTCACTGACCTGTCAGATCATAGAGATTGGTGCCGTACTGGTAGAAAACGGAGAGATTACAGACCGTTTTTCCACATTTGTAAATCCAAAGGTACCGATTCCTTTTCGTATTGAACAACTGACCAGTATCAATGACAGTATGGTCATGGATGCCCCGACTATCGAGGAAGTGCTTCCGAAATTCCTTGAATTCAGCAAGGGCGCGGTTATGGTTGCGCACAATGCGGATTTTGATATGGGATTTATTATGAAAAACTGTGACAGACTGGGAATTGAACATGATTTTACTTATGTAGATACAGTGGGTATGGCCCGTTTCCTGCTTCCTGCACTGAACAGATTTAAGCTGGATACAGTAGCAAAAGCAGTTGGTGTTTCTCTGGAAAATCATCACCGGGCAGTAGATGATGCTGCATGTACTGCGGAGATTTTTGTGAAATTTGTAAAGATGCTGGAAGAGCG
>UMIU01026562.1_pt1 | contig 18872 bp, 17 predicted proteins | sample 1965871 | NCBI WGS metagenome assembly UMIU01 (sample SAMEA4836132, study PRJEB28245) | human gut metagenome | biome: gut microbiome; material: fecal sample | place: Denmark | collected 2008
GCCTCCCTTTCTACAAAGGTGATGGCATCAGTGGGGCAGGTTGGCAGGCAGTCGCCGAGACCATCACAATAGTCGTCCCGCAATAGTCTGGCCTTGCCATTCACCATGCCGATGGCACCCTCGTGGCAGGCGGCTGCACATGCGCCGCAACCGTTGCATTTTTCTTCGTCTATGTGTATAATTCTTCTAATCATTTTACTTACCTCTGTTTTTCTTGACTTTTATAGTCTGAGTATAATACAATGGAACATATATTTCCGTTGCTTCTGCAACGTAAAGGAGAAAAAATGAAAAAAATTTGCGATGCCATGAAAAAATCCATTCTCTTTGCAGGCATCAAAGAAGAAGAGCTGGAACAGGTTATCAGCTGTTTTGATATAAGACTATCTTATTATGACAGGGATCAGTTTGTCGTCCATCAGGGAGAACGGGCAAAGGGCGTCGGTCTGGTGATCAGCGGCAGGCTTCACATCGTCAGGGAGGACTTTCTTGGCAATCGGGAAATTTTGACGGAAGTGGGGCCAGGTGACATCTTTGATGAAGTCTATGCGGTCTTGGCTGACGAATATCAGAGTATTGCCGTGGCAGCGGTACAGCAGGCCGAAGTTGCATTTTTCTCTATGGAGAAGATGTTGACGACATGTTCATCAAATTGTACGTTTCATAATATCATTATCAAGAATATGCTTCGAGCAATGGCACAGAAAAACTTGATGCTGACCAGAAAGATGGCGCACTTGTCCAGAAAGTCTATTCGGGAGAAACTGGTTTCTTATCTTTCTGATGAGAGCAGCCGGCAGGGAAAGCGCGAAATCGTCATTCCTTTTAACCGGCAGCAGTTGGCAGATTATCTGTCGGTGGAGCGGAGCGCTTTGTCACGGGAACTATCTAAGATGAGGGACGAAGGAATGATCGAATTTTACAAGAATCGATTTATATTGTATAATTAGATGTAAGAGATGGGAGGAAGCGATTATGTCTCTTTTGACAGAAAAAGCATTGGCAGCATCCCTTAAGAAGCTGTTGGAAAAGAAAACTTTAGATAAGATTACAGTGAAGGACATCACCGATGACTGCGGAGTCAACAGGCAGACCTTTTATTATCACTTTCACGACGTCTACGACCTGGTGGAGTGGATTTTTACAGAAGAAGCGAAGCGGTTCATGAATGAATGTGTAGAAGGCAGGGACTGGAAGGAGAGCATAGAGGAGCTGATGAATCGCCTTCTGGCTGACAAGGCCTTTATCATGAATACCTTTTATTCGGTCAATCGCAGGCAGCTTGAGAAATTCATGCAGAATCTGGCGAGGCCGGCAATTCTGGATATTGCCCAGACCTTTGCTGCCGGCAAGCGTATCGAAGAAGAGGATCTGGATTTCGTCGTCAACATATTCACCTTTGGTCTTGTTGGCATTATGACAGAATGGGTTTCCGACGGTATGAACGTAGAATACAAGGGGAATATTGACAAGTTCTTTTTGGTGATTGACGGAACGATGGAAGGTACATTGGATAAGTTCGCCAAATAGGTTTATGCATCTGTAACAAATTTATACAATCAATCAGGCGTGTCACAAAATGTGGCACGTCTTTTTCTTTGTCTATTGAGGAATGCCGCCGCCGCCGATATGATGGGAGGTAATATAGGGGAAAAATAAGGAGTACAATGCCATGTATATCGGAAACGAATTGAAAAAATTGGGGCTGCGGGCTGCCTACAATTATTTAGATAAAGATCCTGAAACAAACATGCCCAAGCTGATGGAATGGGTGGATAAATTTGTAAGAGATGATGTTTTGACCGTGCAGAGAGACATATTTCGAAAAATCATTGCAGAGAAGGACAGCAACTGGTATCGGCTGATGGTCAGCCTGTGGCAGGACATAGATGACGACGTGCGGAAGGCTTTGTTCGAAAATCTTGTCATCAATGCCAATGCATTGGCAGCACTGCAGGCAAGGGAGTCAGCGGAAAAATACCACTGCAATATCCCATGGGTCATCGCCCTGGATCTGGGCAGGGAAGGGACGTCAGAACGGATGTCCTTTGACGATTTGGACGACATCATAGAGCAGGCTAAGGAGCTGGGGACCTTCATGTTCCTGCTGACTGGCAGGGAACCACTTGCGCGGAAGGAAGAGGTTATCGCCCTCTGCAACAAGCATACAGACTGCCAATTCATGGCCTTTACAGACGGTCTGCTCATTGACGAAGATTTTGCAGAGCAGGCATTGCGGGTGAAGAACTTTATTCCGGCTATCCGCGTATATGGCGTGGCAGACGACAAAAAGCTTGACGGCATCTTTACGATCCTCAGAATAAAAAAATTGCCTTTTGGGGTGTACTGCATGTATGACGGGGCGAATGCAGAGTGGTTTGCCCGGGAGGTGTTTTTTGACAATGTTATTGAGCAGGGAGCAAAATTCTGCTGGTTCTTCTCATCTCTTGCGGAGGCGGAGGACCAGGTCTACCAACTGACGAAGCAATATCGAGAATCAAAACCTCTGCTCACTATCAATTTCTGCAAAGACGAGGCGATGACTGGAGGCTGCATTGCCGGCAGGTATTATTGCTGTGTCAGCGCCGAGGGCAGAATCAAACCGTGCAGCTTTTTGCCGTGCAGCGGGATGAATCTGAAAGAACATTCCCTGCTTGACGCATATCAGTCGGACTGTTTTATGGAATACTACCAGTGTGATCCGGTGTGCAGGGGCGTCTTTGACTGACAATTTCGATAAAGACAGGAATTATTGCGGAGCTTCGTCAGATTGACGGCATTGCTTCAGAAATTCGCGTCCTTTGGGCGAAATTTGAGAGCCGGTGCGCCCGAGGCTGACTTGAATCAGCTCCTGTTTTTGCAGCTCTGAGAGAAGGCTGCGCAGCTTTCCTTCGCCAACAGGAAGGTTCCGCTTGGCCAGTTCGCGGCAAAGTCCGGTGCGGCCGATTCCATGGAATCCGTCGGAGTTTTGGGCGATAATGGACAGGACGGTGGTCTTCAAATCCGCTCCTGACGGGGTTGGGATTTTCGGCGTGCTGGACAGTGCAGCCGTGCCGGAGGCAGAAGGCAAGGGTTCGGACTGGATGTGAACGGAGGCCTTTGTTGTTTCCCTGGTCAGCAGTTGGTTGCTGTCGCTGTAAAGGTACTGCGGCAGGGTGCCCAGGATATGATAATAGGCTGCAACGTTTTCAAGTTCCCTGATGTTGCCCGGCCAGCTGTATTGCAGAAAGATTGTCTGATCCTTTGGGGTGATATTGTTAAATTCCTTGCCCAGGAAAATTTGCAGCAACGGCAGGATATCATCCGTTCTTTCCCTGAGTGGTGCGATATTCAGGGTAATGACATTCAGTCTGTAGAACAAATCATTTCTGAACTTTCCTTCCACGATCTGTTTTTCTAAATTTACGTTGGTTGCGGCGATGATGCGTACGTCGATATTGATGATTTTGTCGCTGCCGATTCTCATAATCTGTTTTTCTTGAATGACACGCAAAAGTCTGGACTGCAAATTGGGAGAGATGTCCCCGATTTCGTCCAGGAAGATCGTACCGCGCTGTGCCTGCTCAAAGAGGCCGATCTTGCCATTTTTCTGCGCGCCGGTAAAAGAGCCTGCCTCGTAGCCGAACAACTCACTTTCCAGGAGAGATTCTGGCAGAGCGGCGCAGTTGACAGCGACAAAGGGGGCGTTTTTTCGCAGAGAATAGTTGTGGATGGATTGAGCGAGCAGTTCTTTGCCGGTTCCACTTTCCCCGCGGATCAAAATCGTGTAGTCGGTGGCTGCCACCTGTTTGGCAATTTTGATGCATTGCTTCATGGAGGCGGACTGGTGAACGATGTCGCTGAATCTGTATTTGGCGTACAGTCCGCGGGTTTTCAACTGCTGGTTCAGGTTTACTTCTGAGTCGCGCAGGGCCTTTTCGTTTTGGAGAATCAGGCAGTAGCCGATGATTCCGTTGTGCAGAATAATAGACTTTTTCTCGACCAGGTAATTTTCGCTGTTAAATAGCATCAGCTCATCTTTAAAATCTTCTCTTTCAAAAAGTTCCTCCGTGAAGCAGGCGGAGTCGTGAAAGTCATCCCCAGACATAAGATGAAAAATCTTATAGCCCTTTTCGTTGATATAATGAATCTTCGCGGAACTGTCCAGCAACAGGATCGCCTGATTTAAATTCTCAATTACGTTATTTAAGAGCTGTTCCTTGAGAAAATTGCTGAGATAACTATTGATAAAGTTGACACCAGTGTCTAAATCTTCATTCACTTTGTGCATCAGATTGCTTTGGACGACGGGATTTTCTAAATCCAGCAGAGTAATCAGCTTTTGAAATGTTTCAAAGCTGATTTCGCGGTTGTGGATATTGCAGATGTTAGTAATTTGTGGGGGAATCAAGTATTCTAGGCCGTTTGTGACGATACAGGTGCGGATGTTGTCATATGCGCCGCTTTCCTGCAATTCTTTGTCATAGGGCAGTAGATTCAGGTGATTGAATCCCAACTCATAGAGCATGTAAACGGTCTGTAGGATACTCTCTCTGGAGTCGTTGACGACTAACACATCAGTGTTCTTTGGAATGCTTGATACTGGTTCCAGTTGTTTCTTTTGAATACTGCGAGTGGTGACAACCACCTTTGAAAAGTCGTGGATGTGCCGGACCAGATAACGAAGCATTTCTTCATACAGAATTAAGTATGCGTCTGCTTCGACAATTTGAGATTCATCCATTTCATCCAGATAGTATGTGGTAATCTCTACGTAATCTCCTAAAATATTCTCCAGATTGTTCTTTAAATATTGAATCGCAGTAGGGTTTTCTCTGTCTCTGACAAAAAATGCAATCTGTTTCATTCTATTTTACCTCCGGCTGATTTTTTTCATTATAGCAAGGCTGCAGCGATGCGTCAATTGTTATCTTACACCAACGGTGGCATAGGAATTGCAACAAAATAGAAAAAGATCTGTTTTAGAAAGGAGCAACACATGAAAGTATTATTGATCAACGGAAGTCCCCATGAGACGGGCTGTACTTACACGGCCTTGGCCCATCTGGCGAAGACCTTGGAGGAAAGAGGCGTATGCACCGAGATTTTTCATATCGGGGCAAAATCCGTAGGCGGCTGCATGGCCTGCTATAAGTGTGAAGGCACCGGGCGGTGCGTTTTACAGGACTGTGTCAACGAAGCCTTGGAGAAAGCAGAGGGAGCAGATGGATTTGTTTTCGGCGCGCCAGTTTACTTTGCATCACCTGCCGGATGTATGGTGGCCTTCATGGATCGATTCTTTATGGCTGGAAATTTCTGTTTCAAGCCGGCAGCCATCGTCACCTCTGCGAGACGAGGCGGATGCAGCGCTTCTTTAGATGTGCTGGCAAAATATCCGACCTACAACCAAATGCCTTTGGTCAGCGGAGATTACTGGCCTCTAGTGCATGGAAACACGTCGGAGGAGACAGCCCTCGACGAGGAAGGGCTGTTTACCATGGAAACCGTAGGGCGAAATATGGCATGGCTGCTCTCCTGCATCCAGGCTGGAGAACAAAGTGGAATTGTGCCGGAAAGAGTGGACAAGAAAACATGGACAAATTTTATTCGCTAGACGCAGGATCAGAAATGGAGGGAAAAATGAACGGAAAGAAAATTGCTGTTGTAACTGGAGCAGGTGCAGGAATCGGACAGGGAATCGTTCTGGCTCTTGCTAAAGAGGGGTATAAGGTTTACGCCAATGGAAGAAATGAGGAAAAGCTGAAGAAGACGCTGAAGCAATGCACCGGCTACGATGTAGAACCACTGGTCTTTGATGTCTCCAAGGAAGAAGAGGTGAAGGAGGCCCTGGGCGCGCTGAAGCGGATTGACTGTCTGATTAACAACGCTGGAGTCGGAGTGAACAAGGCCGTTGACGAGATCGAGACCGCAGACTGGGATCTGATTTTAGACACCAATGTCAAGGGGTACTTTTTTGTCATAAAATACGCACTGGAGAGTATGGGACGAGGGGGGAGCGTTGTAAATCTGTCCTCTGGAGCGGCAAAGACTGGTGGAGATTTCGTATCTCTTCCCTATTCCGTATCAAAAGGAGCTATCAACACCATGACTGTCTGCTATGCTCGCCAACTGGCGCCTCGTGGGATCAGGGTCAATGCTGTATCTCCTGGTTTTGTGGATACAGACATGCTGATCATCAATGAAAAAATCAGCAGAGACTATTATGACAATATGATTCCCCTTGGAAGATTAGGCCTGCCGGAGGACATTGCCAATACCGTGGCATTCCTTCTTTCTGATAAGGCAGAATTTATCACGGGACAGGTATGGGAGGTCAATGGCGGTGATATAATGGGATGAACTGGTCGAATAGGTGGAGAAGTCCAATTTATCTCGTCAGGTAATTGGATAAACTGGACTTCTCTTTGAAATAATCGAGGATTTACAGGAAAAGATTTTGGCATAGAAGTTGCGATATATTATAGCAAACCCGGGTAAGTTATTTACAGTGAAATTATGGAGGTAGACATGAACAGAAAAGAAAATACTGGACAGCCCCTCGTAACCTTTGGACGTGCAGTGATCTGTATCGTTGCATTGATCATCGTCCTATTCCTGGGATTTGCAGTGATCGGGCTGGACACGAAGGTCATCTTTACAATCGCATCCGTAGTGATCGGGGTTCTATTGATCTGTTACGGATTCAAATTAAAAGACGTTTTTGCATGGTTTGGTGACGGATGCAAAGGCGCCATCGATGTCATCATGATCTTGATGAGCGTTGGCTCAGTAATCGGTACGTGGATTATTTCGGGAGTAGTTCCGACTATCATCTATTACGGTCTGGATCTGCTGACGCCATCGCTTTTCATTCTAACAGGCTTTGCATTGTGCTGCATTGTATCCTTTTTCATCGGTAGTTCCTATACGACATTGGCAACTTTGGGTGTAGCTTTTATGGGAATCGGTGCAGGACTTGGTATTGAGCCGGGGCTGACTGCGGGCATGGTGCTTTCTGGTGCAATGTTTGGAGATAAGATGTCGCCTTTTTCTGATACGACAAATTTGGCTCCCGCCGTTTCCGGAACCAATGTGTACCGCCATATCAATTCTATGCTGTACACAGTCATTCCCGCTATGATCATCACCGTCATCCTCTACACGATTTTCAGCCTGCGGATGGATGCAGCAGATGTAGAGATGGGATTGGTCGATGAAATCATGGGTGGACTGAAAGCTAACTTCAATATTACGCCTGTGCTGTTCATCATTCCTGTGCTCACCGTGGCGCTGATGCTGCTGAAACTGCCGCCGGTGATTGCTATGCTCGCCAGTTCTTTTGGCGCAGTGATACTGGGATTGATCTTTCAGCAGGAGCATTCCTCCTATATGGAAATTTTGAATGCTATCGGCGTGGGATATTACAACGAATCCGGTGTTGCTGACATCGACAGGCTTCTGAATCGCGGCGGAATCATTGCCATGATGGACGTCGTCGCATGGACGCTGCTGACGCTGGGTATGGGAGAAATGCTTAAACAGTCGGGCATCATCAATGAGTTCCTGAAAAAATTGCTGACGGTTATCAAGAAACCGAGAGGGCTGGTCATCGGAACCCTGGCGTTCTCACTGGTAACCGCCTGTCTGACAGCGGCGCAATATTTGGCAATCATGCTGCCGGGCATGATGCTGAAGGATACTTATACTAAATTTAAAATTGATAAGCGTGTGCTTTCAAGGACATTGGAGGATGGCGGAACTATGTTTTCCTTCCTCATTCCGTGGGACACGGCAGGCATCTATACGGCAACTGTCCTTGGAGTTTCTACGCTGACCTACGCACCTTATGCATTTTTGTTGTTGGCCTGCCCGCTGGTAGCGGTTGTCTATGCCTGCACTGGCTTTGCAATCTTTAAAGATGAAAGCCAGGAGGAGGGTTCACAACCGAAGAACCATGCATAAGGCCTGAAAAGAAAGGAAATATTACCATGATGCAAAAAACAGGAAAAGTAAATTTACCCCATGGCAAGAAAATTGCGGTAAACCTGGGATTTGACTTCGATTCAACCTCTGTGTGGATGGAGTCTTTTAACAAAACTTCTCAGGTATATGCGTCGCGAGGCGAATACGGCGCAGCAGTAGGCGTGCCTCGCATACTGAATCTTTTGGATAAATACGATATCAAGGCGACGTTTTTCATTCCGGGACACACCATCGACACTTTCCCGGATGTATGCAGGGAGATTGTCGAAAGAGGCCATGAAGCTGCCCATCACGGTTACGTCCACGAGGATCCCACGGATCTGCCTTACGAAGAGGAAGAAGTAATCATGGTCAAGGGGCTGGAAAGATTAGATTCCATTGGCGTGAAGCCTATGGGCTATCGCTCGCCAGGCTTCGATTTCAGCCCGAACACCATAGAACTTTTGGAAAAGTACGGATTTAAATATGACAGCAGCCTGATGGGAAACGACTATTATCCTTATTGTCCAAGATACTGCACGGTGAACTTTGACCGAGGCAACGAATTCGGGGAACCTTCAAAAATTGTGGAGATGCCGGCTTCCTGGTATCTGGATGATTTTCCCCACGCTGAATTTGTCATGACCCGTTCGGGCATGAAGCCGCAGAGTCAAATCCTTGAGATATGGAAAGCGCACTTTGACTATGGCATTGAGAACGTAGAAAACGGAATGATGGTGGTTGCCATGCACCCGCAGGTGATCGGAAGGCCGCACAACATCACCATGCTGGAAGAGTTCATCAAAACTGTCAAGGGAAACGACGGATGGTTCGCGTCTTTTGCAGATATTTATGATCGGATCACATTCTGAACATACGTTAACGCAGGGACCGCATCCGGTGGCCCCGATACTTTAACAGGAGGAGAAATTGGATAAACTATACTATAACGGCACGATTCATTCCATCGACAAAGATGATAACATTTACTCCGCCATAGGCATTGAGGGAGGAAAGATTGCGTTTCTGGGGACAGATGAAGAGGCACAAAGAATAAGAGCTGCAGAGCGGATAAACCTGAAAGGCGTCTGCGTGCTGCCCGGCTTTATCGATTCCCACCTGCACCTGCTCAACTACGCATTTGTCGCAGCTTCTTATCGGATGTTCGATGCGGTTTCCGTTAAAGATATCATTGAGGCGGGCAGACGGCGACTGGCTTTAATGGATGAGGCGGATGAAACGAAAACACGATGGCTCTTTGGAAGGGGATGGAATCATCAAAATTTCTCTGATGAAAAAAGAATGCTGACCAGACAGGATCTGGATCAGATTTCAACGACTCGCCCCATTCTCTTTATCCGGGTATGCGGCCATGCAGCGGCGGTCAATACGAAGGGTCTGGAAATCATTATGAAACTTCCGCAGACGGCGGCGTACAGAAATCAGATAGATGAAGAGAAAGGAATCCTGACGGAGGCATCGGTGAAGCTTTGCTATAACGCCATGGACGCCCCTTCAACGGGACAGATCAAAGATATGATTCTCACGGCGCAGAAGGATTTTAACCAAAAGGGAATTACCTCCGTGCAGAGCGACAATTTCCTGTCCCTGCCGGGACGGGACAGGAGGGGTATCATCAACGCCCACCGGGAATTGGAGGAGGAGGGAAAGCTGACCCTGCGGATTCGGGAACAGGCATCCTTTACATGCTATTCTGATATGAAGGCTTTTATAGACGAGGGGTGGCGCACGGGTCAGGGAGGCCAGTTCTACTCGATTGGTCCCATCAAGCTCTATGAGGACGGGTCTCTGGGAGCAAAGACGGCTCTGCTCCACAAGCCTTATTGTAATCAGCCAGATAGCTGCGGCTTGATGGTCCACGATGAAGAGGATCTGCAAAACTGCGTGGACTACGCCTACAGCCATGACATGCAGATTCTGATCCACAGCATAGGTGACAGATCTTCTGACATGGTCTGCACAGCTTACGAGAATGCAATTGGAAAGTACGGAAAGAAGTCCAGCCGGCTAGCCATCAACCATCTGCAGATTGTCAGCCCTGATCTCTTTGACAGGATGAAGAAAAATGATATTCTCGCCTACATACAGCCGGTCTTTGTAGCCAGCGACAAAGGGACCATCAGAGAATTTATCGGTGAAGAGCGCGAGAGGTATTCCTATTGCTGGAAGACGATGTTGGAAAAAGGTCTGCATTGCTGCGGAAGTTCCGATTCGCCGGTGGAGGATTACGATGTGCTCAAGGGTATTCAGGTCGCGGTGACGAGGGAGGGCCTTGCAGAAAGAGGCAGGGGCTGGTATCCTGAAGAGCGGCTTTCGGTCAGGGAGGCAGTCAGGCTGTTCACCATAGACAACGCTTACGGCGCATTTGAGGAAGAAGTGAAAGGAAGCTTGGAAATCGGCAAACTGGCTGATCTGGTGGTGTTGGGAGAGGATATCTTCCAGACTGACATACATCGGATTGCAGAAATTCCGGTACTCAGAACCATAGTAGGCGGCAAAGAAGTCTGGAAGGCGCAGACTGGCTTACGCTGATCTGATTTGTGCAAAGAAAAGGGGAGACGAAAATCGTCTCCCTTAAGTTTTGCGTCATCAGCTTTCTTGCTGATCAAAGAGCAGTTCTTCTATGATGGTTACGGCGTCTTCGATGCAGCCGTCGCAGCTTCGGAGGACTTCGCCGCCGTCCATGCCTTTGATTTCCCGGCAGATGGTAGATTTGTTCATCTCAAGGAATCGGTTGGTCGCTTCCTTCATCAGCCTGTAGCACTGTTTCTTGGAACCGGGTTTGTCCAAATTTCCGTCAGACTGCTTCATGCCGATGACCATGGCTATGGCGCTGACGGTACCGCAGGTGCTGAAGGTGCCCATGCCGACACCAAAGCCTTCGGAGAGCCTGAATGCAGTCTCAAGGTCAGTGTCCAGTTCTTCGCAGAAAGGGCAGACCACGGACTGGGCGCAGTTATAGCCTTTCCCGTGAAGTTCCACTGCTTGTTCTTTTCTGTTCATTTATTCCACCTCTATTTCACTATGAATTTTGGATTTTTTACATATACATTGGGGTCCTTTACAACGGTCTCTGGCTTGCTTTCAAGAACGTCAGGGTTGCTCAGATACCTCTTGAACTCCTTGAAGCAGCGGCCAAAGTAATAACCGCTTTCGATCCTCTCGTCGGTTGTGACCTTGACAGGGATTACACGTCTCTCTTCTACGACCTCACCGATTTTGAACAGCTTCTTCTGAGGCTGACCCATGGCAATGAAGATGCCGGTGGTTCCAAAATCGTATATGTGATGGTACACGGCGTTGAGCCGGATCGAAGCAAGGTTGGTGATGAAGAGGGAGGTGTGAAAAGGACTGCCGTCGATGACTGGGAACGGCAGTGAAAAATGTTTGTCCCACCACATCAAAAAACTGACTGTCGAGCGAATCAGAAAGGGAACCTTCATCACTTTGCGAAGAAGGCGGTCCATGGAGCTGGTACTTCCATCGGCACGGTTGATCTGTATCGCTTCTGTCACTTTTCGGTTCACTTCGAAAATGTCGTCATCCAAATTAAAGTATACTTTTGCTATGGTTTCTTCCCCGCTGTTTCCGTTGGATTTCAGGGTTACAAAGGAAACGCAAAAATGGTTTCTGGCAAAAATTCTCTTGTTTACCACAAAGCGATTCAGGTTCGGGTTCTGGGACACCAGCCTGAGATAGGCTGCCACCATCACGCTCATATGATTCATTTTGATCCCCCTGCTGCGACACTTGTTTATATAGCTCTGTATTGCGTCCAAATCCAGATCCAGATCGATGTAGTTGGTCGCGTCATACCGTTTGGTCATGATATGTGGTATGATTTCATACATCGGCTCACAATTCTTCAGTCTATATCCGTCTGTTCTATTCATTCCTATCTCCAATCGCTAATCTGCATGCAATTATACTATAAAAAGGTTGTTTAATCAAGAAATGGACGTTATAATTAAGAATATATTAATTATTTCGCAGTGATATAGGATGATAAACATGGAATACAAGATTTACAAAGAGGAAGACTTCCGCATTTCTAACTGGACAGGCGGAAAGACGACACAACTGGCGATTTTCCCGGAGACAGCAGCTTATTTGGAAAGAAATTTCCTTTGGCGCTTAAGCACTGCTACTTGTGATAAGGAGGAATCTGCATTTACAAAACTGGCAGATTTTGACCGGGTTTTGATGGTGCTGGAAGGCGACGTGGTTCTGGCTCACCAGGACGTGAGAGTAGCCAGGCTTGGAGAATTGGAGCAGGACAGCTTTGACGGCGGGTACGACACCAAGAGTTTCGGCAAGATCACAGATTACAATTTGATGGTTGCAAAAGGAAACAAAGGGTTCCTGGATGTGATCACGCCAGATCACAACAGCCAGACGGTTGAAACAGAGCAGTACCCGGAATACGAGCAGTTTACACAAGGGTACTACTGCCGAGATGGATTTGCTGCCATCACCATAGATGGCAGGACTGTCATGCTGTCACCGGGACAGCAGCTGATCATCAATAGCGAAAATGGCAAGGCGCCGACGGTGTCAGTCATGGGGGAAGGGCATCTGATCAGAGCGCAGATCTTCTATAGCTACCATCAGGAGGAGATGGGACCGACTATCATACCGCCTGAAAAGCCCACTTTTGACGACTTTATGGCCTGTGTGTATCTGGCTAACGTCCAGTTCCGCGGAGCAAAATTTATCTTTAAGAAATTAAAGCATCAGTGGTTTGACGAAGAATTGAGCAAGGCAATCCGAAAGATTGAGAGCCTGTATCTGACTTTTTTCATCGCTACTATCGGTGCAGCTATCGTGACTGCCGTTGGAATCAGTCATCTGTCTACCCCAGGCTGCGTCATTGCCATCGCAGCATGGCTGCTGGTTGACATTTTCCTGATTTCGCCGCTGATATATTTTGCTGTGGTTCCGAAACCAGTGCGAAAGCATATCAAAGACATCGACAATCTGACGCCTTATGAACAAAGGGTCAGAGAGCAACAACTGGCGACCAATGAGCGTCTGGAAAAATTACTTAAGAAATACAAGAACTCCGGCAGATATGAGTATGACGAAGACGGCAACCGAATCGATAAACTTCAATGAAAAACGCCATTAATTCTTTAGAAGTATTTTCACCTTTAATCTAAAAACAGTGGCCGCATTTGGCCACTGTTTTTCTATCTAGTTTATTTTACTGTTACTTTCTTGGTTACTGTCTTGCCGTAAACTTTTTCTCCGATTACATAAGTGTATGGAGTAACCTTTACGGTGTATTTGCCTTTGGCCAGCTTCTTTGTGGTGAAGGTCTTGCCTGGCTTAGACAGCGAAGATACAGTCTTGCCTTTGGCGTTGGTCACCTTATAAGAGAAGGCGTAAGCTTTGCTGTTGCCGTTGATCTTAACGGTGATCTTCTTGGTCTTGGCAGACGCTTTTGCTGAAGTAATCTTGGTCGTGCGGGCGAGAGCAGCCTTGTATTCCTTGATTGGAGCCCTGTCATCTGCAGTGATCACTTTGATTCTGCCTTCTGTCTTCGCATACTGCTGGCCGACAGTTCCGCCCAGCATTTCGATGTATTTCTGGATGACTTCTGTGTCGATCAGAGATTCCTTAGTGACTTCTTTGCAGCCATCGAACATGGTGAATCCGTCGCCCTGCTGGGTCAGGATGTAAGTCGTGGATGCAACGGTGTAAGTTTTCTTCGGATCGATTGGCACGCCGCCTACTTTGACATTGACGACTCTTCTCGCACCAGCGACCTTGACGAACATAGCGTTTTCGTCGGTCACTACAGTAGATGGAACAGTGGTGTCGATTTCGTAGCTGATGCCGGATACCTGTAAGAATCCGCCTACTTCATCAGGCGTACTTCTTGCACCCAGTTCCAGTGCATCGAGGATCTGCTGTCCGGTCGCTTCGATGACGCCATACATATTGCCCCAAGGATGAAGCGCGATGATATCGCCGTAGGTGATGTCGCCTGCTTTGATGTCGGCACGGACGCCGCCGCCCTGAACGATTCCGATGTCAGCACCTCCGACGGTGCGATAAGCATCCGCGCAGAAGTTGCCCATAGTGGTTTCCTGGTTTCTGACAGCACGTTTGCCTTCAGCATCCAGTGTGGTCAGAAGCACTTCGGATGTTCCTACCTTCTTGGAGGAGACTGCGTCAATCTTGTCGTTGACTTCTTTGATCAAAGCAGCAGTCTTTTCATCTTTTTTTGCGTAGTCTGTAACCAGGCTGGTGGAAATCTTTCCATCTGCTGTGATGATCAATTCGCCGATAGCAGCCAGTTTGGTTCCTGTCTGAGACAGAGTGACTTCTTTGCCAGCCTTATCTTTGACAGCTTCACTCGGTACTGTGCTGTGGGAGTGACCGTCAATAAATGCATTGAGACCAGTGGTGTTAGCGATGACTTCTTTGGAAGTCCAAGGCTTGCTCTGGTCGTCAATACCCATGTGTCCGAGAGCGATGACGTAGTCAGCGCCTTCTGCCTTTGCTGCATCGATGGCTTTCTGAACAGCTTCATAGAGTTTCTTGCCCGTCTTGTCGTTGCAGAAGTCGTAGATATAATTGCCTTTTTCGTCCTGGAAGAAAGCTGGCGTAGATTTTGTGATGGACTCTGGTGTGCTGATGCCGACAAAAGCGACTTTTTTGCCGCCGATTTCTTTGATGACATACGGATCAAAGACTGTCTTGTTTGCTTTGGTATCCATGAAATTGGAACTGATGTATTTAGCGTTGGCTTTTTGTGTCAGTGCTAAAAACTGATCCATACCAAAGTCGAACTCGTGATTGCCTGGTACGGCTACGTCGTAGCCCACCTGGTTCATGATGTCGACGATGTAGTCACCCTTGGAGAGGGCACCTGCCAGGTCGCCCTGGATGGCATCGCCTGCGTCAACGAGGACAACATTTTTCGTCTCTTTCAGCTTGTCTGCTTTGTAGGCGGCAAGACCGTCATAGCCGATACTTTCATCGATTCCGCAGTGAACATCGTTGGTATAGAGAACCACGATGTCGTCTGATTTTGCAGTTGCGGCAAAGACCATGGACGGCATCATCGCAACGACCAGGCATACAGCCAGCAAAATCGTCAATAATTTCTTGTTCTTTCGCATAATTTGCCTCCTTAATGGTTCTGGTCCCGATTTCTCTAGAAATCGCAGGACAGACCTTATGCTTTAGCGCCCCAGCCTCGGGCTGGCAAGGCGCTAGTCGTATAATGGTTCTGGTCCCGATTTACGGAGTAAAACGAAGGACAGACCTTATGCAACCACCCTCCAAGAGAACGAGCCGCGAGGGGAAGTTCGATTGGAAAAGGGCTGACTGCAAATGGTTCTGGTCCCGATTTACGGAGTAAAACGAAGGACAGACCTTATTAAAGAAATAAGTAGTTTTATTTATGCAAAGCATCCAGGAATGCTTTTACATCGTCTTCTGCCGTCCCCCATGAGGTTACAAGCCTGATTGGAATCATGCCGTCTTTCTCCGGCGCCCATTCGTAGAAGAAAAAGTCTTCTTCCAGTTCTTTGACTTTCCCAGCAGGAAGAATCGGGAAAATCTGGTTGGTATGGGAGTTGCCCAGGAATCCGTAGCCGGCTTTTTCGATGCCTTCGCGGAGCATCTTTGCCATAGCGTTGGAATGGGCGGCCATCTGGAAATAAATGCTGTCCTCACCACCTTTGAGCAGGGCTTCAAACTGTACGCCGATCAGACGTCCTTTTGCCAGCATGCCGCAGTGCTGTTTGATGACCCATCTGTAGTGATCGTTGATTGCATCATTGAAGATGATCATAGCTTCACCCAGGAGAGCGCCGTTCTTGGTGCCGCCGATATAGAACGCATCTACGAGCTGTGCGATGTCTTTGATGGTCAAATCGCTGTCTTCACACGTCAAAGCAGTTCCAAGGCGTGCACCGTCCATGTAGAGATACATGTCGTGTTCCTTACAGCACTTACTCAGTGCTTCCAGTTCCGCTTTGGTGTAAATCGTGCCCAGTTCGGTCGTATGGGAGATGCATGCCATCTTTGGAATGACGGTGTGGTCGTCTTCAAATTCGTCCCATGCTGCCTCGATGTGTTCCGGCCTCAGTTTGCCGTCCTCTGCATCGTAGTACATGATTTTGTGTCCAGCTGCCTCTACGCCGCCGCACTCATGCGTACAGATATGAGCTGATTTCGGTGCTACTGCTGCTTCGTAACAGCGTAGTGCGGCTGTGATGGTGATGATATTTGACGGCGTACCGCCTACCATCATATATACTTCGCAATCCTGCCTGCCGATCAGATCTTTGATCATCTGGGCGGCGTGTTCGCTGTGTGGATCCAGGGCATAGCCATCGGTATGTTCCATATTGGTATCAATCAATGCCTGCAGAACATCTGGATGTGCACCCTGGCTGTAATCACTTCTAAAATAAATCATTGTTATCTTCCTCCTCTAATCTGTCAGATACCTTTATTATAGAATAGTTTTCAGAAGAATTCATCAACTTTTGTGGGTTTTTACAAAATTTTTACAATGCGGCGAAAATTGATGCGGGAAGGAGGTGCTGTAGTCCGCAAACGAGGTGGCTAGAAAAAAAGTTTCAGACATTTTTGCGGAAGTGAGTAGATTGCGGACTGTCAGGACGGGTTTTCGATGGTGCGCAGTCCGCAAACGAGGTGGCTAGAAAAAAAGTTCCAGGCATTTTTGGGGAAGTGAGTGGATTGCGGACTGCCAGGGCGGGTTTTCGATGGTGGACAGTCCGCAAACGAGGTGGCTAGAAAAAGAGTTTCAGACATTTTTGCGGAAGCGAGTGGATTGCGGACTGCCAGGAAGGGTTTTCGATGGTGAACAGTCCGCAAACGAGGTGGCTAGAAAAAAAGTTCCAGACATTTTTGGGGAAGTGAGTAGATTGCGGACTGCCAGGACGGGTTTTCGATGGTGGACAGTCCGCAAACGGGATGTCAAGAAAAAAAGTTCCAGGCATTTTTGCGGAAGTGAGTAGATTGCGGACTGCCAGGACGGGTTTTCGATGGTGAACAGTCCGCAAACGAGATGTCAGCAGAAAACCGAATACGATAAAACCTGAAGTGAGTGGAGAGGCAAGAAAATTTGCTAAGGCAAGAAACCTTGCCTTTCTATGGCGCAAGATTTCTTGCGTGGACTGAATCGTTACCTGTATGACGGCTGATTTTCAATGTTACTTAGATTGGCACGATGTTTGCTCATTAATCTAGTGAAACGTTTCAAAATTAAAAAGAAGATGGAGGAAGATCAATGTGTAAAGGATATGATGAAAATTTACTCACAAAGTTCAAAGAGGTGGCAGAGCGTGAGCATCTGCTGCCGACTGCTGGTTATAGTAATGGATATAGTGGTCGATGATAGGCAGAATATCCTCGGGCCGTTCTCGTAACGGAGGAATATGGATATCAATCACATCGAGGCGATAATACAGATCCTGCCTTAAGAGACCAGTGCTTACGGCATCCTCTGGGTTCATGTTCATGGCTGCGATAAAACGTACATTGACTTCAACTTCCTTTTCGCTTCCAATGGGACGGAATTTCTGCTGCTCGATCACTTTTAACAGTTTTGGCTGTAGTGAAATATCCATGGAGTTCAGTTCATCTAAAAAGAGTGTGCCGCCATCAGCCATTTCTAGAAGGCCTTTTTGTCTTCTGCACCAGTAAAGCTTCCTTTTTTCGTACCGAAAAGCAGGCTTTCAAACAGAGAAGATGGAAGCGCAGAACAGTTTACGGATACAAAAGAGCCTTTGTTCCTGCTGGCAATATGGAGGCTTTCTGCGATAGTTCTTTGCCTGTTCCGGTTTCACCCCAGATCATCGCACAAGAAGAACTGGAAGACAGCTTGAGGATGTCTTTTTCGATTGCCTGCATCATTGGATTTTCCGTGATGATATCGTCGACGGTATATAATTTTTTCCGGCTGTTGAGACTGACGCTGCCTTTTACGTCAGAGGATTTTTTATGCGGAATGTGGTTCTTTGAAATTAATATTGAGAATTCGATGCTTCCGATAGGAGTTCCGCGCTCTGAGGTAATGGGGAAAGAGGAATTGACGAAAGAATAATGATTCCCATACATATCTATGAGGTTCTGCTTTTCATTGATAATGGGGCGGTTCGTGCGCATCACACGAAAATGGGTGCTGGTTTCCTTCGTCAGACTGGGATACACATCCAGGATATGTTTCCCGATATAATTATCTTTTGAGAGACAGGCAAGGGCATGGTCATAAGTAGCAGAATACTCGACATATCCATCTGCATCAATCATCAAAACGGAATCTGGCTTGTCAAATAATTCGTTGATGTATTTGCTGTAATTTTCAAGCATGAATGTTTTTCCTTTCCTGAATACGTCACATCAAAGCCCTTCCAGTTCGGGGTGTATGATATAAAAGATGTTTTTCTTCTTGATACGTTTTAACTCTTCTTTTGACAGGATTAATTGTTCTTTCAGCCAATTCCTATCCTCGATGGGCGTGCGGGACAGGAGGATTTTGATGGAAAAGGGCGGGTATTGCGATGTGGAGAAACTGGTCAACATACCGGTGCAGTAATTCCATTTGGACAACAGTATAGGGTAAGTCAGAATGCAATGATCCATGGTAGTGACTGTATTTTTCATAAAGAGCCGTACACTGGATTCTGTCCGCTGGACCTCGCCGCGGTAGTGGAAGCTGCACTGGGTGTAGTTCTCGTGATTATATACGTCGGCAAAGTGCTCGGCCTGGGTAGTGCCCACTAGAAGGACATGCTGACGGAGTGCTTCTTTTGCCAGACCGTTATAAGTGTATAGATAAAACAATTCTGGACGGTCGTCTGTACCATCAGCAGAGGACTGGCTTTCCGCAGGGTTTCCCTGCTCCAGAGGCAGCAGGGTCAGAG
>UMIU01007875.1_pt1 | contig 18793 bp, 33 predicted proteins | sample 1965871 | NCBI WGS metagenome assembly UMIU01 (sample SAMEA4836132, study PRJEB28245) | human gut metagenome | biome: gut microbiome; material: fecal sample | place: Denmark | collected 2008
GGGGAAGCAGATGTTTTAATTAAAAACAGAAACGCCAGGATGCGTGTATAGATGCATCCGACTAAAGCGCTTGAAAATGCTTTATTAAGAGATGAAAAAAATTTGAAAACAGGGCAAATTTTTTCAAAAAAACCCTTGCAATGTTGACAAACATCATATATACTTAAAAGGCTTGCTTAAGGCGATGAAGTAGGAAGTTGCTGAGCTATCAGGTAATTTCTACGGAGAATTGTCCCCACCAGATGGGGGCGAAGGTGTTCGCCGGCTTTTGTTCTGTGTTAAAAATAAAGAAACGCACGGAGCCGTGTGCAAAGTAAGAAAAGTATGCATGACGGAGCTAAAGCTCCCATGCACACATGTCGCCCACAAGGGGCGACGCTTTGCAAGTTACTTTTCTTGAAACTCCGTCAATATCGTCACATGCGATATTGACTGCGTTATAAGCAAACCACCGCACACGTTACAAAGTGGGCACTTGACCGGAATCGTTCCGATTGAGAGAGAACCCCTTGTACAAGCATAGCGAAAACAGTACAAAAAATTCAGGAGGAAGAAAATGAGCGAATTACAGAAAATCAGAATCAAGCTTAAGGCCTATGACCACGCGTTATTAGACCAGTCAGCAGCGAAGATTGTAGAAACAGCTAAGAAAACTGGCGCAGACGTTTCTGGACCGATCCCGCTGCCGACAGAGAAAGAGGTTGTTACAATCTTAAGAGCTGTACACAAATACAAGGACAGCAGAGAACAGTTCGAACAGAGAACACACAAAAGATTGATCGACATCACAAACGCTACACTGCAGACGACAGACGCTTTAACAAAGCTTGACTTACCTGCAGGCGTAGATATCGAAATTAAGCTGTAAAGTATGGTATTAAGGGTACTCCCCTTAGTAAGATTGCATGAGAGTGGGATCCGCAAAGGCTCTCCTGTGTGAGCAAAGGCAGAAACCAAAACCAGGGCAATCCGCTGTAAGAATTAGGAGGAAATTATATGAAAGCAATTTTAGGCAAGAAAATCGGAATGACTCAGATTTTCGCAGAAACAGGAGAAATGATTCCTGTAACAGTGATCCAGGCTGGTCCTGAAGTTGTAACCCAGATCAAGACAGTTGAGACTGACGGTTACAATGCAGTACAGGTTGGATTTGAAGACCAGAAAGCGCACAGAGTAAACAAACCTTTAACTGGACACTTCGAAAAGAGCGGTGCTCCGCTGAAGAAGCACTTAGCTGAATTCAGAGTAGAAGATGGTGAAACTTACGAATTAGGACAGGTAATCACTGTTGCTGATTTCGAAGAAGGCAAGAAACTGGACGTTACCGGCACTTCCAAAGGTAAAGGAACCCAGGGTAACATCAAGAGACACGGTCACCACAGAGGCCCGATGACTCACGGTTCAAAGCACAAGAGATTGGCCGGCGCATTGGCCGCTGGTACCTATCCTTCAAGAGTATTCAAGGGTAATGCCGGTCCGGGAAGAATGGGCCGCGAGACTGTTACAGTACAGAACGTTGTTTTAGTAAAAGTTGACACTGACAGAAATCTGATGCTGGTCAGGGGCGCAGTTCCCGGCGGCAAAGGCAGTCTGGTAAGAATCCAGTACGCTGTCAAGGGTCAGGACAAATAGAATAGACTTCAGAAAGGAGGAAGCACGCAATGGCAAAAGTAACTATGCTTAACATGGCCGGAACTGAAGCCGGAACAATTGAGCTTAAAGACGAAATATTTGGTATCGAGCCAAACGCTAACGCTGTTCACGCAGTCGTTGTAAATTATCTGGCAAACCAGAGACAGGGCACTCAGTCAGCAAAGACGAGAGGCGAAGTCAGAGGAGGCGGAAGAAAGCCTTTCAGACAGAAGGGAACTGGCCGTCACAGACAGGGAAGCACAACAGACCCTTCACAGGTAGGAGGCGGTATCGCATTCGCTCCAAAGCCAAGAGATTACAGATATACAGTACCTAAGAAGCTGAAGAGACTGGCTATGAAGTCAGCGCTTTCTGCAAAGGTACAGGATAACGAAATCATCGTTTTAGACGAATTGAAATTTGATGCTCCTAAGACTAAGGAAATGATAAAGGTTTTGGAGAACGTCAAAGCAAATAAGAAAGCATTGATCATCACTGCTGAAAAAGACGACAACATCGTAAAATCAGCGGCGAACATCCCGGGAGTAAGAACTGCTCTTGTAGGAACCATGAATGTTTACGAAATTGTAAACTACAACAGCTTCATTGTAACAAAAGAAGCAATCGAAAAAATTGAGGAGGTGTACTTATAATGAGATCTGCATACGACGTAATTATCAAGCCTGTCATTTCAGAGCAGAGCATGGATCAGGCACAAGATAAGAAGTACACATTCAAAGTTGCAACAGATGCTAACAAAACGCAGGTTAAATTAGCAGTTGAAGAAATCTTTGGTGTTGAAGTTAAAAAAGTAAACATTATGAACGTTGACGGCAAAATGAAGAGAATGGGAAGAACCATGGGTAAGACTCCGGCTTACAAGAAAGCGATCGTTACGCTGACTGAAGGAAGCAAGGAAATCGAGTTCTTCCAGGGTCTGTAATATAGGAGGTAGGCACAAATGGGAATTAAAAAATATAATCCGACTACTCCTGGCTTAAGAGGTATGACAGTTTCTACTTTCGAAGAGATTACTACCAACAAACCGGAGAAATCTCTTACGGAAACTCTAAAGAAACACTCAGGAAGAAATGTCAGAGGTAAGATCACTGTAAGACATAGAGGCGGTGGTACTAGACCAAAGTACAGAATCATCGACTTTAAGAGAAGAAAAGACGACATTCCAGGAACAGTTAAGACAATCGAGTACGATCCAAACAGAAGCGCAAACATCGCACTGATCGTTTACGCAGACGGTGAAAAGAGATATATCATCGCTCCAGACAAGCTGAAAGTAGGAGATGTGATTTTCTCCGGTCCTGAAGCGGACATCAAAGTTGGAAACGCACTTCCAATCGCCAACATCCCAGTTGGTACCATTATCCACAACGTGGAATTGAAGCCAGGCAAAGGCGGGCAGCTTGCAAGATCTGCAGGTAACGGCGCACAGCTGATGGCAAAAGAAGATAAATATGCTCAGGTAAGACTGCCTTCCGGAGAAGTAAGAAAAGTTCTGATCCAGTGCAGAGCAACCATCGGAGAAGTTGGCAATATCGACCACGCCAACATCCAGATCGGTAAAGCTGGTAGAAAGAGACACATGGGCTGGAGACCTACCGTAAGAGGTTCCGTCATGAACCCTAACGACCATCCACACGGCGGTGGTGAAGGTAGAGCGCCAGTTGGACGTAAGAATCCAGTTACTCCTTGGGGTAAACCTGCTCTTGGCTACAAGACAAGGAAGAAGAACAAAGCTTCCAATCAGTATATCGTAAAGAGAAGAAATGAAAAATAAGGAAGGAGCATAGATAATGGGTAGATCACTTAAAAAAGGTCCTTTCGTAGACGTTAAGCTGTTGAAAGCGATTGAAGCTATGAACGAAGCGAACGAAAAGAAAGTTATCAAGACATGGTCAAGACCATCCACTATATTCCCACAGATGGTGGGTCACACAATTGCAGTCCATGACGGTAGAAAACATGTTCCAGTATATATTACAGAAGACATGGTAGGCCACAAGCTTGGAGAATTTGCTCCAACCAGAACCTATAGAGGCCACGCTGCAGATAAGTCATCAAAAGTTAGATAAGAAAAGGAGATAAAAAATGGAAGCAAAAGCAATTGCAAAATACGTAAGAATGTCTCCTATCAAGCTGAAGCCTGTTACAGATCTTGTAAGAGGTAAGGATTTAAACGAGGCGCTTACAATTCTGAAGTTCACACCTGGCAAAGGTTCAGAAATCATCGAGAAAGTTGTGAAATCTGCTGCTGCAAATGCAGAAAACAACTTTGATATGAATCCAGATAATTTATACGTTGCAGAAGTATATGCTCATCAAGGCCCTACAATGAAGAGATGGAGAGCCGGTTCACAAGGTAGAGCATCAATCATCCTGAAGAGATCAAGCCACGTTGGCGTGACTCTGAAGGAAAGAGACTAAGATAGGAGGTTCATTGAATGGGTCAGAAAGTAAGTCCACATGGATTGAGAGTGGGCGTAATCAAAGACTGGAACTCAAAGTGGTATGCAGATAAGAACAATTTCGCAGACATGCTGATTGAAGACAATAAAGTCAGAGAATACGTTAAGAAAAAATTATATGCAGCTGGTGTTTCAAAAGTGTTAATTGAAAGAGCAGCTGAGAATAAAATTAGAGTTATCATTTTAACTGGCAGACCTGGTATGGTTATCGGAAGATCCGGAGACGGAATTGACCAGCTGAAGGCTGCGTTGGTGAAAATGACAGGTAAAGAAGTCGAGATTTCCATCGAAGAAGTCAGAAGAACGGAACTTGATGCACAGCTGACAGCAGAAAGCATTGCCCAGGCACTGGAAAGACGTGTGTCTTTCAGAAGAGCTATGAAGCAGGCAATCGGCAGAACAATGAAAGCCAATGCAAAGGGAATCAAAGTTCTTTGCTCAGGAAGACTTGGCGGAGCAGAAATCGCTAGAAACGAAAAGTACAGCGAAGGTAATGTTCCTCTCCACACTCTCCGGGCTGACATCGATTATGGATTTGCAGAAGCAGATACAACTTACGGCAAGATCGGTATCAAAGTATGGATCAACCACGGTGAAATCCTTGACAAAGGATTGCAGAGTCCAGTTCGTGAAGAAAAACGCGACAAGAGAGACGGCCGCAAGGGCAGAAAAGACGGTGACAGAAGAAGAAACGATCGCAGAAACGGAAATGACAACAGAAGGAATGACAGAAGAAATAACAGAAACGATCGCAATGCCGCGCCTGAAGCTGCACCTGCAGTAAATCCTAGAGTCAGAAAGGCTCCAAAACAGGAACCAAAAGCAAGCGAACCACAGGCAACCGCAGCAGCACCAGCTGAAACTGCTGAAACAGAAAGCTAAGCACTAGAGAAAGGAGGAACACAGCCATGTTAATGCCAAAGCGCGTTAAACACAGAAGAGTTCACAGAGGTAGAATGAAAGGCGTAGCAACCAAAGGTAACACGATTACTTACGGAGCATACGGCCTTGTAGCACAGGAATGTGGATGGATCACCTCAAATCAGATCGAGGCAGCCAGAATTGCTATGACGAGATCTATCAAAAGAGGTGGTAAAGTATATATCAAGATTTTCCCACACAAGTCAGTAACAAAGAAACCTGCAGAAGTACGTATGGGTTCCGGTAAAGGTGCTCCTGAGTACTGGGTAGCAGTCGTAAAACCAGGTAGAGTAATGTTTGAAATTGAGGGTGTAACAGAAGAACAGGCAAGAGAAGCTATGAGACTTGCAAGTCACAAGTTACCAGTCAAATCAAAGTTTGCCATCAAGGAAGAAAAAGCAAAGGGTGGTGAAGCATAATGGAATTGAAAAAGATGAGAGAAATGACAGATGTTGAGCTCACTGCTGAACTGGAGAAGATGAAAAAAGAACTTTTCAATCTGAGATTCCAGCATGTAACAGGACAGCTTGAGAATCCTGTAAAGATGAGAGAAGTTAAGAGAAATATTGCAAGAGTTAAAACTATTATAAGAGAAAAAGAACTTGAAAAGGTTCAGGCTTAATTGAAAGGAGGATGCTCTAATGGCAGTTGAAAGAAATAGAAGAAAGACGAAAGTCGGCATCGTTACGAGCGATAAGATGGATAAGACTGTAGTCGTTGCAATCGAAGACTTCGTAAGACATTCCCTTTATGGTAAAGCTGTAAAAAGAACCAAAAAGGTCAAGGCTCACGATGAGAACAACGAATGCAATATCGGAGATAAAGTTAGAATTATGGAAACAAGACCTCTGTCAAAGGATAAGAGATGGAGACTTGTCAACATCATTGAAAAAGTTAAATAAGGAGGCACCAGATCATGATTCAAACAGAAACAAGATTGAGAGTTGCTGACAATTCAGGTGCAAAAGAACTTTTATGTATCCGTATCCTTGGCGGAACAAGCCGTCAGTACGCGAACATTGGTGATATCATCGTTTGTGCTGTTAAAGAAGCAACACCAGGCGGCGTCGTAAAAAAAGGTGACGTTGTCAAGGCTGTAGTGGTTAGAACGAAGAAGGGTGCCAGAAGAGCAGACGGCAGCTACGTGAAGTTCGACCAGAACGCTGCAGTAATCATTAAAGATAAAGAAGACAAGAGCCCAGTGGGAACACGTATCTTCGGACCTGTTGCTAGGGAGCTCAGAGATAAAGGCTTCATGAAGATTGTGTCATTGGCACCAGAAGTATTATAGGGAGGTGTTGACAGATGCGTATTAAAAAAGACGATACAGTAATTGTAATTACTGGTAAAGATAAGGGTAAGACTGGGAAAGTTCTCAGAGCGATGCCGAAACAAAACAAGGTAGTCGTTGAAGGCGTGAACGTTCAGACGAAGCACCAGAAACAGACGAGAACGGAAAAAGCTGAGATTAAACATATCGAAGGCCCGATCGATGTTTCCAACGTGATGTTCTACGACACAAAAGCAAAAGAAGCGATCAAAATCGGTTATAAAATCGATGGAGACAGAAAAGTAAGAGTTAATAGAAAAACAGGAAATGTAATCGACTAAGAAAGGAGGAGACGATTTTGACAGCAAGATTAAGAGAAACTTACAAGAATGAAGTATTCCCAGCTTTAAAAGAAAAGTTCCAGTACGAAAACGTGATGGAAGTACCAAAGCTTGTGAAAGTTACGATAAATATGGGTCTTGGCGAAGCGAAGGAAAACGCAAAGATCATGGAAGTTGCAGTAAAAGAATTGGGCTTGATCAGCGGCCAGAGACCAGTTACGACGAAGGCGAAGAAGTCTATCGCGAACTTCAAAGTAAGACAGGGTATGCCGGTTGGAGCAAAAGTTACTCTGAGAGGAGATAACATGTATGAATTTGTTGACAAGTTCTTCAATATCTCTCTTCCTAGAGTAAGAGACTTCAAGGGTGTTAGCAAGAACTCCTTTGACGGTAGAGGAAACTACTCCATGGGTGTGAAGGAACAGTTAATCTTTCCTGAAATCAACTATGATGATGTTGACACTATCAAAGGTATGAATATCGTATTTACAACAACGGCTAAGACAGACGAAGAAGCTGCAGCTTTACTGGAACTTCTTGGCATGCCGTTTGAAAAGTAGTTAAGGAGGGAAAGAATGGCTAAGACATCTCTCAAAGTAAAGCAGCAGAGAAAACCAAAATACTCAACACGTGCATATTCAAGATGTAGAATCTGTGGAAGACCGCACTCCGTATTAAAGAAATACGGTATTTGCCGTATTTGTTTCAGAGAGCTTGCTTACAAAGGAGAAATCCCTGGCGTAAGAAAAGCTAGCTGGTAAAATTAAGTTAAATCAGTGTGTAGGCGAAGCCCTAGCCCGATTTTCGGGGAAAATCGCTGGCAGGCCTCGTGCGAGAAACGCCCAAATCTTTGATTTGGCTGCGTTTTACCGCCGAAGTTGCAAAGGCGATTCCGATGAAAGCGCTAAATATTCGAACCGCACAAGAGGAAGGAGAAACACTGTAATGACAATGACAGATCCAATAGCAGATATGCTGACAAGAATCAGAAATGCCAATACTGTAGGTCACGAAACAGTTGAGATTCCCGCGTCAAAGATTAAAAAATCCATCGCAGAAATCTTGGTTGAAGAAGGCTACATTAATGGGTTTGATGTTATAGATGATAACAAACAGGGCACTATCAAAGTTCAGATGAAGTATGGTGCTAACAAAGAGAAAGTAATCACTGGAATTAAGAAGATTTCAAAACCGGGGCTAAAAGTTTATGCAAAAGCAGGCGATGTTCCTAAAGTATTAGGCGGCCTGGGAATCGCGATCATCTCCACTTCAAAGGGAGTTGTAAGTGACAAAAAAGCTAGACAGCTTGGCGTCGGCGGAGAAGTAATCTGTTATGTATGGTAGGAGGAAATAGATATGTCAAGAATAGGTAATAGACCTGTGGCACTTCCTGCCGGTGTAGAAGTTGCTGTTGATGCAAACAACGTAGTCACAGTAAAGGGACCTAAGGGTACGCTGCAGGAACAGGTTAGCAAATTAATCAATATCGAAATCAAAGATAACGAAGTCATATTCACGAGAGAATCCGATGCGAGAGAATACAGATCACAGCATGGATTGGCAAGAACACTGGTAAACAACATGGTTGTCGGTGTGACTGATGGATATGAGAAGAAACTTCAGTTGATCGGTGTAGGTTACAGGGCTGAAAAGAAAGGCGATACATTAGTTATGGGCCTGGGATATTCACATCCTGTAGAGATGAAAGATCCTGAAGGAATTACAACTGAAGTTCCTGATGCAACAACAGTTGTAGTAAAAGGAATCAACAAAGCAGTCGTTGGAAACTATGCGGCAAACATCAGAGCTTGGAGAGAACCTGAACCATACAAGGGCAAGGGAATCAAGTATGAGAACGAAGTAATCCGCAGAAAAGAAGGAAAAGCTGGAGCTAAATAAGAAAGGAGTGAAGTAAAATGGCAAAAGAAAGCAGAAACGACAGACGTGTTAAGAGACACGAAAGAGTTAGAAAAAATTTATCTGGAACTCCTGAGAAGCCTAGACTTTGCGTTTTTAGATCTAACAAGAACATTTCTTGCCAGATCATCGACGATGTGAACATGGTTACTTTAGCTTCCGCATCTTCACTTGATAAAGACCTGAAGACCGAAATCGGCTACGGCGGAAACAAGGAAGCTGCAAAGAAAGTTGGAGAAGCTATTGCAAAGAGAGCGCTTGCAAAGGGAATCGAAGTGGTTACTTTTGACAGAGGCGGATTCCTTTATCACGGAAGAGTTAAGGAATTAGCTGATGGTGCTCGTGAGGGCGGATTAAAATTCTAACAGGAGGAGATAAGGAATGCGTAATATCATTGATGCATCCAAGCTTGACTTAAAAGAAACTATCGTTAACATCAGACGTGTTGCTAAGACTGTTAAGGGTGGTAGAAACATGAGATTCAGCGTAACTGTAGTAGTCGGAGACGGCAACGGATATGTAGGCGTTGGTCTTGGAAAAGCACAGGAAATTCCTGAAGCTGTAAGAAAAGCGACAGAAGATGCAAAGAAGAATTTAATATATGTTCCAACTGTAGGAACAACTATACCACATAGAAACATCGGTATCTTCGGCGCAGGCAGAGTGCTTCTCATGCCGGCTGCACAGGGTACTGGAGTAATCGCAGGTTCATCAGTACGTACTGTACTGGAAGCTGCTGGTATCAAAGACGTTAGAGCAAAATCAATCGGTTCAAACAATACAGGCAACATGGCTTATGCAACATTGGAAGGTCTCAGATCACTGATGACTGTAGAAAAGGTTGCAAAGCTGAGAGGAAAATCACCTGAAGAAATCTTAGGATAGGAGGAACACGTTAAATGGCTAAAATGTTAAAAATCACTTTGACAAAAAGTACAATCGGCGCTTCCCCTAAACAGAGAAAAGTTGTCGAAGCGTTAGGACTTAAAAAGATGCATCATTCAGTTGAAATGGCTGACACACCTGCGACTCGTGGTGCTGTTGCAAAAGTAGCGCATCTTGTTACTGTAGAAGAACTGTAAGATAGGAGGTGCAAAGTATAATGAAACTGCATGAATTAAGAGCGGCAGAAGGTTCGAAGAAAAACCGCAAGAGAAGAGGCCGTGGTACAGCTACCGGACAGGGTAAAACTGGCGGCAGAGGTATGAACGGTCAGAAATCCAGAAGCGGCGGCGGAGTAAGACTCGGCTTCGAAGGCGGACAGATGCCACTATACAGACGTCTTCCAAAGAGAGGTTTTACCAATATCTTTGGAACAGAATATACGACAATCAACGTAAAAGATCTTGATAGATTTGAAGCAGGTACTGTAGTTACACCAGAATTGCTGGAAGAAGCCGGACTGGTAAAACAGGTGAAAGACGGAGTTAAAGTTCTGGGTGACGGAGCGATGAAAAACAGCCTGACAGTCAAAGCGCATAAATTTACAAAATCTGCGGTTGAAAAAATTGAAGCTGCTGGAGGAAAGGCAGAGGTGATCTAAGATGGAGATGCTTAAGACTATTTCGCAGGCATTTAAAGTCGCCGAAATAAGAAGTAAGATCATTTTCACCTTATTAATGCTGGTAGTATTCAGAATTGGATCTAACATCCCTGTACCGGGAATCAATAGATCCGCATTGGCTCAGGTGTTTGCTGGCGATACAGGACTTTTCGACTTGTTTGATTTGTTCTCTGGCGGCGCATTCAGTAACTTCACCATATTCGCTTTGAGTATTACACCATATATTACTGCTTCCATCATCATCCAACTTTTGACCATTGCTTTCCCTTATTTTGAGAGACTGGCAAAGGAAGGACAGGAAGGAAGAAAGAAGATGGCGCAGATCACTCGTTATCTGACCATCGTCTTAGCAGTAATACAGGCGTTAGGCCTTACTGTAGGTCTGTTCAGACAGGCAGTCGTCGACAAGACTTGGTTCTCGTTTATCGTAATCATTCTGGTATTGACAGCTGGTACTGCGTTCCTGATGTGGTTAGGCGAACAGATTAACGAAAAAGGTATCGGAAATGGTATCTCACTGATCATCTTTGGCGGTATCGTTGCGAGAATCCCGAGCGGGCTCCGCAGCCTGTGGACACAGTACTCTGATGGACAGCTGTCCATCATCACTTTGATACTGTTTGCAGTATTTGCAATCGTAGTCATCTTGGGGGTTATTGAGGTTCAGCAGGGAACGAGAAGAATACCGGTTCAGTATGCAAAGAGAGTGGTAGGAAGAAAGATGTATGGCGGTCAGTCTACACATATTCCTCTGAAGGTAAACCAGGCTGGCGTTATTCCTGTCATCTTTGCACTGTCCATCCTGCAGTTCCCACTGACAATCACATACTTCTTCCCTGGTTCAGGCTTCACTGACTTTATCACAAAGTGGCTGTCGCCTGCAGGTAACCCGGGAGTATGGGTTTACGCGGTACTGAACGTATTGCTGATCATCTTCTTCAACTATTTCTACACGGCGGTTACATTTAACCCGGTTGAAGTAGCGCAGAATATGAAAGCAAACGGCGGATTTATCCCAGGCATCAGACCGGGAAAAGCTACAATTGAATATCTTAACAAAGTTATGTCAAGAATCTCATTTGTAGGTGCAATCTTCCTGGCTATCATCGCAACCATGCCTACACTGGTCAGCCAGTTCTCTGGCCTGGACATGAGATTTGGAGGTACTTCCCTTCTGATCGCGGTGGGCGTTGCACTTGACACAATGAAACAACTGGAAAATCAGATGGTTATGAGAAACTATCAAGGATTTCTAAAATAGAGGAGATGAGCAAATGCTTAGAACAGTTTTGTTAGGCCCTCCAGGTGCTGGTAAGGGTACACAGGCAGTAAAAATCGTGGAAAAGTACAACATTCCACATATTTCAACTGGTGACATATTTAGAGAAAACATCAAAAACGGAACCGAACTCGGTAAAAAGGCACAGGAATATATGAACAAAGGTGAATTAGTTCCCGATGATTTAGTCATCGATCTTGCCACTTCAAGGCTTCTTGAAGACGACTGCAAGAACGGATTCCTGCTGGATGGTTTTCCAAGAACCGTTTATCAGGCAGAAAAGCTGGATGAGTTCTTAGACGCACACAGCATGAAGCTGGATAAGGTCATCGATATCGAGGTTGAGAAGGAAGAATTGATTACAAGACTGACAGGCAGAAGAGTCTGCAAGAAGTGCGGCGCTTCCTATCATGTTGTGAACATTCCTCCTAAAAAAGAAGGCATTTGTGATATCTGCGGAGGCGAGTTATTCCAAAGGGACGATGATACTGTTGAAACTGTTGAAAACAGAATTGAAGTCTACAACGAACAGACGATGCCGCTTGTGGACTATTATAAAAAAGCAGACAATATTGTTACCATTGACGGTGCACTTCCACTTGAGACAGTGTTTGCAGAGATCGTAAAATCTATAGGTGAGTAGCATGATCATCATCAAATCAAAGCAGGAAATTGACATGATGAGAACGGCAGGCAAGGTGAACAGCTTGATTCTGAGTGAACTTGAGAATATCATAAAGCCAGGTATCTCCACGATGGATATTGATGAATTCGTTGAGAAGACGGTGAAGGAGCACGGGATGATTGCTTCCGAGAAAGGCTATTGCGATTATCCTGCCAGCGCCTGCGTCTCCGTCAATGAAGAAGTCGTTCATGGCATTCCGAGCAAAAAACGGATTTTGCAAGAAGGAGATATCGTCAGTGTCGATTTGGTCGTCGAATATAAAGGCTATATGGCTGACGCCGCAAGAACTTATGGCGTCGGTGAAATCAGCCCGGAGGCAAGACGTCTGATCGATACTGCTGAAGCTGCCTTTTTTGAAGGGATAAAATTTGCGAGGGAAGGATATCGGCTCTTTGATATCTCACACGCAATTCAGCAGAAGGTTGAGGGAGAAGGATTTGGCGTCATCAGAGATTTTGTCGGTCATGGTATCGGCAGCGGGATGCATGAAGAGCCGCAGATCCCCAACTACGGCAAAGCTGGAAAGGGGCCAAGACTTCAGACTGGTATGACGTTGGCCATTGAGCCGATGATCGTAGAAGGCTCTTATGAAGTAGATGTCTTGCAGGATGACTGGACTGTCGTCACAGTGGATGGCGGTCTGGCAGCCCATTATGAGAATACTGTTGTAATAAATGATGGTGAGCCTGAGCTGCTTACCCTATAGTAAAGAGAGGTGTAATTAATGGCGAAAAAAGACGTCATCGAAGCAATGGGAACCGTTGTGGATGCTCAACCAAACGCAATGTTCAAGGTAAAACTTGAAAACGGTTTTGAAGTGCTTGCACACATTTCAGGAAAAATAAGAATGAACTATATAAGGATCCTCCCAGGTGATAAGGTAAAAGTTGAACTTTCCCCTTACGATCTGACAAGAGGAAGAATTATATGGAGAGATAAGTAATTACAGAATGGAGGAACAGAAATGAAAGTTAGAGCTTCCGTAAAACCAATCTGTGAAAAGTGCAAGGTAATCAAAAGAAACGGAAAAGTAATGGTTATCTGTGAAAATCCAAAGCACAAACAGAGACAAGGTTAATTAGTTAGTAAAAAGGAACTGCATGAACCAGGACTGCAGAATCCATTTAAATTATTGCATATGCAGAACGCCTGTCTATATCACTCCTGGAAACGTGACGGAAGATAGGAGAAGGAGGAAACGTATGGCTCGTATAGCCGGTGTCGACTTACCAAGAGAGAAAAGAGTAGAAATTGGTTTAACCTACATTTATGGTATCGGTAGACCAACATCACTAGCAATCCTTGAAAAAGCAGGAGTAAACCCTGATACAAGAGTGAAAGACCTGACAGAGGATGAAGCTGGTAAAATCAGAAAGATTATCGACGAAGATTACCTCGTAGAAGGAGATCTGAGAAGAGAAGTTTCCATGAACATCAAGAGACTTATGGAAATCGGAAGCTACAGAGGAATCAGACATAGAAGAGGACTTCCAGTAAGAGGTCAGAAGACAAAGACAAACGCTAGAACTCGTAAAGGTCCTAAAAAGACTGTAGGAAGAAAAAAGAAATAAGAAGGAGGTAGGAAACAATGGCTAAGACTGTAAAGAAGACAGTTAGAAAAAAGAAAAGAGAACGTAAGAACATTGAAAAAGGCCAGGCACATATCCAATCCACCTTTAACAATACTTTAGTTACTCTTACAGATATGAGTGGAAACGCACTTTCATGGTCAAGTGCAGGATCCTTAGGATTCAAGGGTTCCAAGAAATCTACACCGTTCGCTGCACAGATGGCTGCTGAAGAAGCAACAAAAGCTGCTATGGAGCACGGTTTAAAGACAGTTGAAGTTTATGTAAAAGGTCCGGGATCCGGAAGAGAAGCTGCAATCAGAGCGCTTCAGGCAGCAGGTCTTGAAATCACTATGATCAAAGACATCACGCCAATTCCACATAATGGATGCAGACCGCCAAAGAGAAGAAGAGTCTAATTGAAAGGAGGAGTAATAACAAATGGCAAGATATACAGACGCTAACTGCAGATTATGCAGAAGAGAAGGCCAAAAGCTTTTCTTAAAGGGTGAAAGATGCTATAGCAGCAAGTGCGCTATCGAAAAGAGAAATTTCCCTCCTGGACAGCACGGACAATCCAGAAAGAAAACTTCCGATTACGGACTGCAGTTAAGAGAAAAGCAGAAGACAAAGAGATTTTATGGAATGCAGGAAAAGCAGTTCAGAAATTTATTTGATAAAGCAGAGAGAAGACAAGGTAAGACAGGTGATAACTTACTGATCTTATTAGAGACAAGACTGGACAATGCTGTTTACAGACTTGGATTTGCTTCCTCAAGAAAAGAAGCAAGACAGCTCGTTGTACACGGTCACTTTACTGTCAACGGAAAGAAAGCGACAGCTCCAGCAATGGAACTGAAGGCCGGAGACGTGATTAAAGTAAAAGAAAAGAGCACAAACTCACCGAAGTTCAAAGAAATCAAAGAAATGTCAATCACAGTACCTTCATGGCTTTCCGTAGATGTTGAAAAACTAGAAGGTAAAGTTGTTGCTATGCCGAGAAGAGAGGACATCGATACTCCTGTTGCAGAGCACTTAATCGTCGAATTGTACTCCAAGTAAGATAGCGGCGTAAAACCGGTATTACTTGGAAGAAGAAGGAGGGTTTTTTAGTGATAGAAATCGAAAAACCAACAATAACTAAATTTGTGGATGAAGACGGTACCTATGGCAAATTTGTCGTAGAACCTCTTGAAAGAGGTTATGGTACGACTCTTGGCAACTGCATGCGGAGAATTCTGCTCAGTTCACTACCAGGGGCCGCTGTAACATCTGTAAAAATCGACGGAATACTTCACGAGTTTTCAACTATACCAGGTGTCAAAGAAGACGTAACAGAAATCATCTTAAACTTAAAGAAACTTGCTGTAAGGCTGAATGGCGAGAACACGAAGAGAGTGATTATCAATGCTGTAGGACCAAAAGAGGTCACTGCTGCTGATATCATCGGCGATTCAGAGATGGAAATTTTCAATCCTGATTTACACATCGCAACTCTCGAGGAGAATGCCACCCTTGTTATGGAAATCAACCTCGCAAGAGGCAGAGGCTATGTGCCGGCTGACCAGAACAAGACGGAGAGCACCCCGATTTCAGTGATTCCAGTTGACTCAATCTATACACCAGTGAGAAAAGTTAACTATACAGTAGAGAATACGAGAGTTGGTCAGGTAACTGACTTTGATAGATTAAATCTTGAAATCTGGACTGACGGATCAATCACGCCAGAAGAAGGTGTATCAATTGGAGCAAAGATTATGCAGGAACATCTGAATCTCTTTATCCAGCTTGATGACTCCACTGATGGAATGGAAATCATGGTTGAGAAGGAAGAAGACCAGAAGGAAAAAGCTCTGGAGATGACAATTGAGGAATTAGAACTTTCCGTTCGTTCCTTTAACTGCCTGAAGAGAGCAGCTATCAACACTGTTGAGGAATTAACAGAACGTAGCGAAGAGGATATGATGAAGGTTAGAAACCTTGGTAAGAAATCTCTTGACGAAGTGAAAGCAAAATTAGAAGAACTGGGACTTGGACTAAAACCTAGTGACGATTAAGTATTAATGAAAGGAGAATTGATATGCCAGGATATAGAAAACTGGGCAGACCGACTGCTCACAGAAAAGCAATGCTGAGAAATCTGGTTACTGACTTACTCAGAGACGGAAGAATCTCAACAACTGACTGCAGAGCAAAGGAAGCCAGAAGAGAAGCAGAAAAGATGATTACCCTTGCAAAACGTGGCGATCTTCATGCAAGAAGACAGGTATTGGCTTACGTTTATGACGAAGACGTAGTTTCAAAGTTATTTGATGAAATAGCTCCTAAGTATGCTGATAGAAATGGTGGATATACAAGAATTCTGAAATTAGGACCTAGAAGAGGCGATAACGCTGAGGTCGTATTCTTGGAATTAGTATAGAGAGTCAGATAGATAAAACCCCTTGTAGGCTGTTAAAGACGGTACACAGGGGTTTTTTTCGTTTATTGGAATAGTCTTCCACTCCGGCAAAATTTCACGCCATAGGGCGAAAATAGTTGACTTTTATACCGAGGGGTGATATATTGAATTTAGATATATCGAGTATAAATACAAAAGAACTCAATGTGATAACATCAATGAAACGAGTGTAAAGGGAAGAGGCAATCACATGAAATACAAAATTGAGCCATGGAAATACAGTCCGCTGAACACTGCCGGATGGGAGAAAAAACTGAATGAACGGGCGCGCCAGGGCTGGCAGTTCCGAGCAAAGAGCAGTATGCCCCCTCAATTTGCCTTTTTTGAAAGGTCAGAGAACAGAGGGAAGCAATATACCGTAGATATTTATAGGAGCAAATCCCTAGGGTACGAGTACGAGGAGGACCTTGCAGGATTCATTGATTTTTACCGGCAACTGGGATGGAAATTGGTTTATAAAGAGAGAGACGGATACTATATCTTTGAAAGCGACGAAGGAACTGACGCACCGCCAGCGTACCAGAGCGAAGAAGAGCGGAGGAATCAAGGCCGGAATCAGATAGGTATTGGGGATGATGTAGGATATCTGTTTCTTATTGTGATCTGGATAGGTATATGGGCGATGCAGGATGCATTTCCACTGCTGATAAATACGAGGCTGCTAATTCCCATCAGTGGAACCTTTCTTTTGGGGTTGGTGAGATCAGTGATAAACATTGCCTATGTGAAAGGCAGGGGGAGAGAGAAGCTGATCAAGGCACAAGACGTACAAAGTCAGCTGTTCGGCGGATTTGTTCTTATCTTACTTCTTTATAGTTTGTTCTTGTCTATGAAGCTGCTGTCCACTGGCGAGTTTATAGACCACTGGAACCTTGCAGAAGGGGAACTGTATTATCGGCTGCTCTTGATTTTGCTGCCAGCGTCAATGCCGTTTTTCTTACTGGGGCAGGCGATAACTTTGATTGCGAAAAAACAACTGCTCGGAGAGTTTTTTTATCTGACGTCGGTAATAGGCGCCATGGGGGCATTTATCGTTTAGATCATACGCACGTATCTTTCAAGTACCTAAAAAGTTTTTGGACTACTCCAAGAACTTTTTTTGGTTGCTTTTGGTACTTTAAATGTCAGTATATTTCGAGTAGACTGCCATTACAACAGCATAAAGAATAGAATTGATGAGGTGAATATGATGTTAGTTTTAAGAAATGCACGTTTAATCCCAGAATTGACGGAAGGCTATGAGGAACGTTATGGCGACATTATTATAGATGGAGGGCTGATTCAGGAAATCAGGCCGGCGAAAAGTGTTTCCGTGCCGGAAGACAAGCTCATCGATATGACTGGAATGACTTTGATGCCGGGGTTAATTGAAGCACATCTGCATCTGGATCTTTGTGGAAAAAACACCTTTGAAGAAAACGTGGAGCCGGACTCCTATCGTATAATGCGCTGCCTGCGTTTGGCACAGGAGAATTTGAAACAAGGCTATACCACTGTTCGTGATGTCGGTGATAGAAGCAATATCACCATCGGCATGGCAAAGGCCGTTAATGAAGGTATGGTTATGGGACCGGATATTCTGACTAGTGGTATGATTATCTCCCCGACGGAGAGGGGCAATGATTTCTTTGGTGGTATGTATGCAGAGGCTGATTCGATTGACGAATTTACAAAGGCCGTTCGGAGACAATATCAGCTAGGTGCAGATTGGATTAAGATCATGGGTACTGGGGCAGTAATGAACCCAGGAGGCGAACCGGGAATGCCGATTATCTATGAAGAGGAGCTACAGGCGGCAGTGAGGGCTGCGAATTACGTGGGACTTCCCGTAGCAGTCCACTGTCACGGTACAGAAGCCATCAAGATGTGCATTCGCTGCGGCGTGAGAACTGTGGAGCACTCATCCATTATGGACGAAGAGTGCATTAAGATGTATAAGGACTCTACGACATCTTTTCCGATGCCGACCTTGTCCCCGATGGTGAACTTTCTCGAATTTCCTGAAGGCAAGCCGGCACACTATGTTGAAAAAGCGAAAAAACTGGTAGATACACTGATCGAGGGACAGCGGGCGTGCAAAGAGAGTGGCATCAAAATGGGATGGGCAACGGATGCCGGCGTATATGAAGGCAGCCACGGCAATGGAATCTATGAATTTCGCGCAAGAGTGAACCTGGTAGGATTCACGCCATTGGAGACATTGATTCAAGCGACAAAAAATAATGCCGAGATTTTAATGATTGATGATGAAGTAGGAACAATAAAGTGCGGGAAACGTGCCAACCTAGTCGCTTTCGAAGGGAATCCAGACGAAGACATCGAGGCCCTCAACGAAGTTTCATTGGTGCTCAAAGCTGGAAAGATCGTACCGAGACACATTTTTTAGACACCGTAAAATGATATATTCAGTATTTGTCAAAAAAGGTCAAAAAAACAGTTGACATATAGAAGGATGAATGATATTATATTAAAGCTGTCTCAATTACAGCGCAGCAACGAAACCTGGGGACAGGAAAAAAGAGTTGACAAGCACTGTTTGAGGTGGTATAATATATAAGCTATCAATTCGTCCGGCCAAGCCACATTTTACAGCTAAGTAAAAAAAGTGCTTGACAGAAGATGAAAAAGATGGTAAACTAATCAAGCTGTCAGGGAGCGGCGGCAGGCGGGGT
>UMIU01028450.1_pt1 | contig 18742 bp, 15 predicted proteins | sample 1965871 | NCBI WGS metagenome assembly UMIU01 (sample SAMEA4836132, study PRJEB28245) | human gut metagenome | biome: gut microbiome; material: fecal sample | place: Denmark | collected 2008
TTGTGCAACTTTTATTTTTCAAACACGCTCTAGAAGAGAAAGGATACCCTATATTTGTGACTCGGTTTGAATGCTCGCTTATGTGCTCGCATCCAAACCTTGCTCTGAGGTCACAAATATAGGGTATCCTTTCTCTTCTCTCTTTGAGAGCGTCTGTTTAAACTATGAACGAGCAGCAATAAACTCGTCAATTGCCTCTTTTGTCGGCAGAGATGGCTGTGCGCCTAAATGCTGTACAGAAATAGCAGCAGCGGCACTTGCATATCTTGCGGAAGCAACGATATCCTTTGTTTCAGCGTACTGTTTTACTAAAACACCTGTAAAGCAGTCGCCAGCAGCAGTTGGGTCAACAGCTTCTACTTTAAATGTAGGAACCATCTGGCAGATGTCATCACCATAGATGAAAGAGCCTTTGTCTCCCATCTTTAATACAACGTATTTGCAATCGCTGCGTTCTTTTAAGATTTTACTTGCTGCGATACATGTCTCATCATCTTTAGGAAGAATTCCAACAAGAGCTTCTGTTTCTGTCTCGTTAGGAGAGAGGATAGTGAGGCCCTTGAATCTTTCTAATGGATAATCCTGTGCCGGACCTGCATCAAGACAAGTGATCATTCCTCTTTCATGAGCAAGTTCAAATGCATGTACGTTTGTTTCTAAAGGAATTTCCAGCTGCATCATTAATGCATCATATTCTTTTCCTTCAAAGGCAGCATCAACAGCTTCTGGAGTTGTGTCGTTGTTAGCTCCTGTATAAATAGCAAGACGGTTCATTCCGTCTTCTTCAAGCATGATAACGGCCATTCCGGTGTTTGCGCCTTCTTTTAATGTAAGATTGGATACATCAATTCCTATGTCAGTAAGCATGCCAAGAAGTGCTTCACCGTTGGAATCTTTACCGAGTGTACCACAAACAGAAACTTCTCCGCCAGCTTTGCAGGCTGCTACTGCGGAGTTACTTCCCTTACCGCCCCCAGCGTTAGAATAGCTAGTTCCAAGAAGACTTTCACTTGGATGTGGGATACGAGGCATCTGTAAAATCAGATCCATCATAATACTGCCAGTCATTAAAATTTTTGCTGCCATAATACTTCTTCTCCTTTTATTAAAAAATTGCTATGAGATTCTATACATTTCCATATTAATAAAACTATAGATGAAATGAGATATCCTCCCATAAATTGTTGAAAATGCCGAAAAATGCGGCGCTCCATAAAAATATTTTATAAACTATTTTCCAAAAAGTCAAGGAACGAATTAACTAATTTCGTATATTTTGATGTAACCGCCGTCGGAGCTTGCTCCGTTATAATACATACTTTCTGAAAAAGAAGTACAAGGGAACATATACTCCATAATATCAGATAGATCAACAATTTTTAAACGCTGTCCACCGTTATACCAGGAGCGGTCAACGGAATCGCATAAAAGCACCTTGCCGTTTGTCAGTACACCGAGTAACACCATAGTATGGTAGGAGTTTGTCCAGCGCTTTGTTCTTTTACCAGTGCGGCTATTTTTCTGACGTACTTCAAAAATAATAGAATTCCCTGTTTTTAAATGAGAGATAATATCGTGCTTGGCCTCAGAGTCGGTATAGGTTCTTACATAATTATTATCAACACCGGAAGACTTCAGTATAGAAGAAATTCCGTACAGAGAGAGGGGCATCTGTCCGCGGAGAGAGCGGTTTACATGCTCCCTTGTCCAGTCTTTGTTCGAAGTAAATTGTTTCTCTACACCATCAATAACAGAACTTGGCAAAATGCCGGAGTAATTATCGTTATAGGCTCCAAGAACCGTAGCAAGAGAGCAGGTAGCACATCCATGCCATGCAAGATAAGAATCGTAGCGAGGATAGTTGTGTGCATTTTGTTTGAAAAGCCGGTAAGTGCGCTGATTTCCAGTTGCGGTTAACACGGAAAAATCGGTTGCTTTCCCCGTATAGCTGTCAGTAATTACATTAACATAGGTGTGACAGGATACATTGCCCAGTGTACAGGTAATGGTTGCGGAACCTTTCTTCAATGCGGTGACTTTTCCATTAGAATCTACACGGACGATATTTGGCTTATCACTTTTCCAGATAAGAAGTCCTTTATAACGGGTGGCAAGTGCCTGGCTCGAAGAAGAGAATTGAATGGTGTAAGAATCCTTTTTTTGCATAAAAAGGACAGGATCCGTTGTTGTCAGAGCATTGTCTGGCAAAATGAGGTTCTCTCTCTGAGTAGTGCTAAAAGATGGATTTTCAATATCGGCAACATTGATCTTTCTTTGATGAAATACTCCATGTACGCTATAAATAATTTCGGCACTTCCAACATCATTTGCATTCAAAACACCACCTGTAGTTACAGATGCAATATTAGGGTTAGAGCTAAAGTAGACAGAAGCAGAATCACCGTGAAAAAAATAGAGATTCTTTGTATCCCCTACTGTCATGGAAATTAGCGGATCTGTGATAATCTCGCTCGCCTCTGGCTTTATAGTAAATGACTGCCATAAAAATAAACTGAAAAAAACAAACATAAAGAAATACTTATATGTTGTAGATGTATTCTTTGAAAACATGGAAAACCTCCTTGAATGTAGTATGTACTTTCGGAGTCTTTTTTGCACTTGCTTTTGTGGCTGATTTTCCGCCAGCCGCACCCAGATCTCATCAACGTACGCATCGCGTACGTCTCAAAAAATTGGGCACAACTGACAAAAAATCTTCTCACAAAATCAAGAACAAAAAGATTCCAAGAGTACATTAGTATATAAGTGGTGTGTAATAAATCTACGCTGCATTTACAATATTTTCTAATAGTGTGGATTGAGTATAGCATAATAAAAAACGAAAGTAAAATCTTTAGGAGCAAGATTAAGAATTATTTAAGAATTGAGTATTAATTGTCTTTAGACATGCTGTAGAAAAAATTCATGTAAAAATTAAGAAAATATATAGTAACAATAAATGTTGAGAAAAATAGCTGCAATATGGTAATATATTCAGACAGAAACTTATTTACAGAAGTCATTTACAGAAGAAAATTACAAAGCCACTATATGATTGGTGGTAAAATATGTGATTCACAATGAGATTTCCAGATGCAGGAGGGACAAAAGTGATATATTTTGATAATGCAGCAACAACATTGCAGAAGCCCGAAACAGTAGCAAAAGCAGTAGCGGAAGCTATCAGTAATCTTGGTAATGCCGGAAGAGGAGCCTATGATGCCGCTTTACATAGTATGCGAATGGCTTATGAAACCAGAGAGATGATTAATGAATTTTTTAACGGAGATGGACCGGAACAGGTTGCATTTATGTCGAATGCCACAGAGGCACTAAATACGGCAATTGATGGGATGTTACAGCCTGGTGATCATGTGATTACAACGGCGATGGAACATAATTCTGTGTTACGTCCCTTATATTTAAAAGAACAGCAAGGTGTAGCGCTCACTATTCTTCCAGTCGGAGAAGACGGAACAATTTCAAGTGAGGCATTTGAGGAGGCGATTCGGCCAGATACAGAGGCTATCGTGTGTACACATGCTTCTAATGTAACTGGAACGGCGCTGAATCTGTACCGAATTGGCGAGGCCTGCAAGCGTCATGGGCTGCATTTTATTGTAGATGCATCACAGTCCGCAGGAATTCTCCCAATTGATATTCAGGCAATGAATATAGATGCGCTGTGTTTTACGGGACACAAAGGATTATTTGGCCCGCAGGGAACGGGCGGCCTGTGCCTTAAAAAAGGAGTGACTATTCGTCCATTAAAATCAGGAGGAAGCGGAATCCATTCCTTTGATAAAGAACAGCCACATTCTATGCCGGAACTTTTAGAAGCTGGAACGATAAATGCACATGGAATAGCAGGATTAAAGGCAGGTTTAGAGTACATACAGCAGGAAGGTTTAGAAAGGTTATATACCAGAGAGGCTCTTTTAACAAAGACGTTTTATGAGGGAGTACGCCGTATTGACGGAGTAAAAGTTTATGGAAACTTTGATCAGGAAAAAAGAGCACCACTTGTAGCCTTGAATATTCGTAACGAAGATGCCGGAAAAGTTAGTGAAATACTTTGGGAAGACTATGGAATTGCCACAAGAGCCGGGGCACATTGTGCCCCGCTCATGCACGAAACTCTTGGGACAACTGAACAGGGAGTGGTTCGTTTCAGCTTCTCAAGCTTTAATACTATGGAAGAAATCAAGACAGCGATAGAAGCAATCCGGGAGCTGGCAGCAGAGTAAAAAGAACCTTATTTAAGAATACATTAGAATATGTATGGAAAATTGTTCCAACAATCTTCATGTCAGCAGAAGAGCCTTATATTAAAAAAGACAAAATGACGATAAAAATTTCAAAAAGGAACAAAATAATTAACAAAATGCATAAAAATGACAGGAATATAGATTGCAGTTTTGATATAATTATGCTATGCTAAATAAAGTGGAAACAAACCAAACACCACAGAAAAAAGGAGGAAATACAGTATGAAGAAAATTACAAGAATATTTGCATTAGCTCTGGCATTTGTGATGGCATTTGCACTTCAGGCACCAGTTAATGCGGCAGAGAAAGCAGCGGTGAATCAGGAACAGGCAACCGTACAGGCAGGCTCATTTACACACAGAGTCCAGTCATTATATTATAATTCTTCAACGAAAAAAGCATCTTTAACTATTGAAGTCAATTCTTCAGGGGTTTATAGATATCAGGTACAATTATTAAATTATAACAAAAAGAAAGTAGTTGCAACAGATGAATGTTCTCTGTATGCATTTTTCACTTTAAAGAAAAATCAGCTTTATTACTACAGAGTAAGAGCAACTTCTTATAACTATTCAACAGGTCAGTATGTTCCTGTTTCAAACTGGTCTTATGGGTATGGAATTAATACAGGAGTTTGTACAGTAAAATTATCAGGTAAGAAAGTAAGAATTAAAACTCCAAAGGTAAAAGGGGTTAAAAAATTTACTTTGTATATGTCAACGAATAGAACAAAAGGATACAAAAAGATAAAAACTGTGAAATCAGGAAAGACTATTACAGTATCTAGCTTTAAGAAGAAATCATTTAAGAAGTATAAAGACTACTATTATTATATCTCTTCTGCTAAGAAGCAGAGTAAGTTTGTTCATAGTTTTTATATAAGAACAGTGTATAGATAAGTTGTAGAGTTTGTTGCTCCGCCATACTGAAAAGATATTCAGTATGGCGGTATTTTGTCTTATGTTTCAGATTTTGTAAGAAGCAGATAGGTGAATTTGTTTTAGAAGAGTTTTTAAATATGTCTGTTTTTATATATTTATTATATGGATTGCAAATGTAGATAAGGTACAAAGAAAAGGAGTTTATAATGAAAAGTATAAGAAAACAAAACTGTATTTTAGCTATCGTAATGTTTGCTTTAATGTCAATATTAACATCTTTTCCTGTTCAGGCACAGACAATAAACCAAAAACAGGCCAAAGTAACCGTACAATATGCCAGCATACCTGCAAAAGTTGAGACATCCTCCAGTGGAGATATATTTATTACAGTAAAAAATATAAGCGATGATTACAGAGCAGATTATGATATGAGGGTGCTTAACAATAAAGGAAATGTTGTGGAAGTATCAGAGCAAAACGGTGGTATAACTTATTTTTCATATTTAAAGAAAAATCGTCTATATTATTATCAGATACGAGAGACACAGACTTCGGCTTATCCATGGGAAGAGGATTTTACAGGTGAATGGACGAAAAAAGTTCCATTTGTTATCGCTCAATATCAGCTCAGCCAAGTAGGCACTGGAAGAAAGGTACGCATTAAAATGCCGAAAATTTCAGGTGTTAAAAGTTATAAAGTATATATGTCCTATAAAAAGGATAGAGCCTGGAAAAAGCTAAAGACAGTAAAAGCCGGAAAGTCAATCGTGGTATCAAAATTCAAAGGCAAGGCACTTGCACGCAATAAAAAATATTACTATAAAATTGTGCCAAGTAAGGGAGTCAATGCAACAATTGGAGTAATTCGCTTTTCTAAGAAGAAATAATTATTTGTTTACGACTATTCGGGGCTATACAAAATATTTTTAAACAGTTATAATCGCTTTTAAATAGGCGCAATTACTATAACTTAAATATTTTAATGAAAAGAAAAGGACATAAGAAATGAACGAAAAAACAATGAACCTCATCAACAAAATACTTTACTACGTCATTGCACCAATTCTTATATTAGAATTCATATTGACAGACTTACATATCATATCTTTCACTAAAATACTGTTTATCGCTTCTGTAGTAGTACTGCTTATATTGTGTGCCATTTCATTTTTCTATAAAAAGCAGCACCCGGATTATGAGTTCAAGGCAAACGAGATGTATACAAGAATTCTCTTTGCAATTATACTCCTTGAATGTTTCTACTCTGCCGGATTTTTCAAATGGTAGGTTTATTCAGTATCATATATTATCAGATGAAATAAAAAAGAACCATTGTATAGCAAATGATTAATAATCATTGCAAGGAAGATGTTTGATTGCATTTTCACTTGCTTTGATGAATACTTGCTATATAATGATTCTTTTTTATTTGAGACTTTGAGAAATTGTGAGACTATTCGAGGTTCTTTTTATCCTCTTACAACTGAATTATGCCAAAAATAATTTGACTTTTATGTAAAAATATGTTTATAATAATACAAGCAACTTGGAAATTTTATAAAAGAATCGGAGGTAGCGTAAGTGGTATATACAAAAAAGTTACAGTCTAAAGTCTTAGAACGTGTTTGAAAAAAGAATTAGAAAAACGCTACGAAGGATACAAAGAAAAAATTATACGATGATGAATAGAAATGTATTTAAAAAGAAAGAATGTGAGGAAGAAAGTATGACAGTTGCCAAGTAAGAAGAAAAGAAATGGAGGTTAAAAATGTTTACGAAAGTAATGAAAGAAGAACTTATAGCAGGTTTATTAAAAATTTTCGGAAACAATATTTCAATGATAATTCTATATGGTTCAGTTGCGCGAAATGAATATACAGACGAAAGTGATATAGATATAGCTATCATATTGAAAAATGAAATAGATAACAAAACAAAAGAACAATTTATAAATTGGTCTGCGGATATGGATATTAGATATGATAGAGTTTTTTCTATTATAGATATTAAAGAATCCAATATTCAAAAGTGGGGGGATAGTTTACCTTTTTATAGGAATGTAAAAAAGGAGGGGATTGTTCTTTGGAAAGCAGCTTAAGAGAATTAGCAATGTATCGAATGGAACGTGCTTTTGAAATGTTAATAGCTGCAGAAGATAATTTAAAAATAGGACAATATAAAACTTCTTTAAATCGTTCATATTATGCAATTTTTCATGCTATGAGAGCGGCCAATATTATAAAAGGTTTTGATTCCTCCAAACATTCAGGAGTAATAGCTTTTTTTAATAAGGAATATTTAAAGGAAAATATTATAGATAGAAAAATGTCTCCAATAATAAAAAACAGTTCATTTTTTAGAGAAAAATCGGATTATGATGATTTCTTTATTGCAAGTAAAAAGGATGCAGAAAACCAATTGAAAAATGCAAAGATATTTTTAAGTGTAGTAGAGGATTATTTAAAAACGGAAAATCACAACCTTCTGGCGAATCCTCAAATCTCCCGGCATTAAATGGTGATTCTGAATTTAGCTAAAGACAAAACCCTGTAAAATAAATAGTCCCTATTTGTGGCCTTGGAGCAAAGGCCACAAATAGGGACTATTTATTTTACAGGGTTCGTCAGTTTAGACTAAACCTACTATTTTATTAATCAGCCTTTGGTCCTGCCTCAGCAATATTCTTAGGCATATTAGGATATTTCTTAGTAAAGTTATCCTGGAACATCTTAGCAAGCTTCTTAGCCTGTGCATCGTAAGCAGCTTTATCTTCCCATGTGTCACGAGGGTTCATGATTTCAGAAGGTACGTTAGGACATGTCTGAGGAATGTCTACGTTAAATACTTCATCATGTTTGTACTCTACGTCATCAAATGTTCCGTTTAATGCTGCAGTTACCATTGCACGAGTGTATTTTAACTTCATACGGCTGCCTACTCCGTAAGGGCCACCTGTCCATCCTGTGTTAACAAGATATACTTTAGTGTTGTATTTTTCAATTCTTTCTCCGAGCATGTTAGCGTATACGGATGGATCCATTGGCATGAATGGTTCACCGAATAATGTGGAGAATGTTGGCTGTGGTTCTGTGATTCCACGTTCTGTACCAGCAAGTTTGGATGTGAATCCTGTTACGAAGTGGTACATAGCTGCGTTCTCATCTAATCTGGAGATTGGAGGAAGTACACCGAATGCATCAGCAGTTAAGAAGATAACTACTTTAGGGATTCCGCCAACACCAGGAATCTGTGCGTTGGAAATATAATCAACTGGGTATCCTACACGAGTATTCTCTGTAAGAGATCCATCATCAAAGTCAAATTCGCGAGTTTCGTCATCCATGATAACGTTCTCTACAAGGCTTCCGAACTTGATAGCGTTGTAGATTTCCGGTTCGTTCTCTGCGCTTAAGTTAATACATTTAGCGTAGCATCCGCCTTCGAAGTTGAAGATACCTCTGTCAGACCAGCCGTGTTCGTCATCACCGATTAATTTACGGTTAGGGTCTGCAGAAAGAGTAGTCTTACCTGTTCCAGATAAACCGAAGAATACAGCTGTCTCATGAGTTTCTGGATCCATGTTAGCGGAGCAGTGCATTGGAAGTACACCTTCTTTTGGCATTAAGAAGTTCATTACAGAGAATACAGACTTCTTAATCTCTCCTGAGTACTGGGAACCACAGATAACTACCTGTTTCTGTTCGTAGTCAACGATGATAGCTGCTTCAGAATGAGTTCCGTCGATTTCTGGAATACATTTGAATCCAGGTGCAACGAAGATAGTGAAATCAGCTTCGCCATAGTTCTCTAATTCTTCTGCTGTAGGACGAATTAAGAGTTCATGAATGAAAAGGTTCTGGCTTGCTAATTCGTTAATGATACGGAACTTTCTTGTGCAGACAGGATCAGCACCAGCCATACCATCAAAGATGAAGATTTCTCTGTTCTGAAGGTAAGCGATTACTTTAGAACGAATTGCATTGAACTTCTCCTGAGTGATAGGAACGTTAACGCTTCCCCATGCAATGTCATCATGAACAGAAGGAGTATCAACGATAAATTTATCTTTAGGAGAACGTCCTGTATATTTACCTGTAGTTACAACGAGTGCACCAGTGTTAGAAAGCTTGCCCTCGCCTCTTCTTAAAGCTGCCTCTGTTAACTGTGCAGGTGTTAAATTGCGGTAAACTGCTTTAGGATTCACAATCCCAAGTTTTTCGATACCATATGTTTCCATAGTATTACCTCCTAAGTTGTATTTAAATTAAACTGTTGTACTTTTTATCGCGTACGTTGTCTATTGTACACTTTTTGTGTCGATTTTCCAATGAAAAAAGAATAAAAATCCCCAATAATGAAATTCTATTATTTTTTCAAACACGCTCTAGTATAACAATGCAGGATTGAAATGTCAATTATTCAAAACAAATAAAATGACCAATTATGAGTAAAAATATTTAAAATATTTAAAAAACGCGTGTATACAAGCAATATTTTTAAGGGACCTTGCTGAGAATTTCTGTTTCCTTTTCTATTTCCTGACTTAAAATTGCAAAATTGCAAGAACCAACATTCAGAACTGCTTCATGAAAATCAGAAATTTTAAATGATTTTCCAAGAGAGGCAGCCATCTCCTTTTCTAATTTGTTTAATTCATAATATCCAATACTATAAGAAAGATAAGTGACCGGATTTTCAATAACGTATTGGTAAAGTTGTTTTGTAGCGGATTTATCAATTCCGTAAGTCTTTAAATAATCGGCCAGTGCATTTTCATCATAATTTTTATAATTTACATATAAATCGCTCAGAGAGGACAGGGAGAGTGAGAGCAGGTCATTATCCCGATATAGCTGGCGGAGCTGTGCCTGTGTTTTTTCATCGACATCTTTAAATTCTGTAAAATTATAGCTGTATAACTGGGCATAAGTCCCCCATCCTTCGTCATATCCGTCACAGTGAAGAAATGTACGGAGAGGGGAAGGATTCGTACTTAAAAAATAATTCGTCTGGTATAAATGTCCCGGATAGCCTTCATGGGCAAGTGTGGAAAACATTTCGTTGGACTCCACACGGTTGTTATTGATGTAAATAATATTTGCCTCTTTACTGTCAATTGGAGGTACAAGATAAAATGCACAGGCGGAAGTGCCGGAAAGAGCGTTAGGAACATTTTTTAATTCATAAGAAATGTTCTTTATTTCCGGGAAATCCACAAGAGAATCGTCTTTTAACTGCTCCATGATTTCCTTTGGTTTTGAAAGTGTCGGAACCGCACTGAGATATTCTGTATACAGGTCTTTATTTTGTGTTGTCAGGGAAGAAATATCTTTTATCGTATCTTTTAACTGTGTTTCCAAAGCTGTGATACATTCTTCCGGGGACATGTCTGTTCCGACATCAGACTGGAGAAGAAAACGATAGTAGTCCTGGCCATTTTCATATTCGCAAAGTCTCTCTTTTGTGCTGTTATCAGATGTAGTATGTTTGCTGCCTGTAGAGACCTGTAAAGCAGTTTTTAAATGCTCATATGCGGGAAATACTTTATTTGTAATGAGTAATCGGTTATTTGCGGTGTAGCTTGCTTTCTGATCTTCACTTAAAGTATCAAGGGAATCCAGACGTTCCTCAAAACTTTCAACGAGAAGATTATTTTCTTCGCTTGCATTTAAAAATTGGTTAATCTGGTCGATAGTATCAGAGATTACAAAATCAGGGCTTACAATATCTGCGTTACGGCGCTCTTCCTCAAAATCAAGAACCTGCGTAAAAAGTTCTGGAATTTGATTTACAAGTGATAAATAATCTTTAATATCTTTTTCGTTGTCAAAACGATATTCGGAAAGAGTTACAGGAATATCCGAAGGTAATCCATCTGCACCGAAAGGAGAAGAATAAAGAATATATTTTTCACTCATAATAGTTTCATTTAGATAATCCTGAAAAATCTGCCAGGTAAGTTTCTGTTCTTTTGTCAGGCTGCTTGTTGGAAAAGTATAAAGTTCTTGAAGAAGTTGTTTTGAACGTTTGCAGTTTTTCTTTGCCGTATCCGAAGAAAGCTCTCCATAAGTGGGAGAGGGTTCCTTTTTAATACCGTAAGAAGACGGATCAGAGAGTTTAAAATGCAAAGTAATTGTGTTTTCGGTAGCGAATTCTTTAAAGCAGGAATCAAGAAACTGGTCAAATTTTTTCTGCTTTGAAGAATTATGTGCACTGGATTGTCCACAACCTGCTAAACTGACTCCGCAAATAAGGATAAGAAGTAGAAAAAACAAGTGGGTAAATAGTGCTTTAGACAATGGTCTGCGATGATTTTTCTTCATAGTCGGCCTCCTTTGATAGCATTTTTATATCGGAAGATAAAAAGTATTTGGTATTATACTATGAATTATACAGGAAAACTATTAGTTTTTCAGAAAAATAACCATAGACGAATATTCGGATTTATTCTATAATAATATGTACGCGCAAAATTACCCTGTAAATACAATTGCTGTATAAATCAGGGATAAAAGATTCTAAGGGTACATTAAGGAAAGTTGACGAACAGATAACAGACCTAATGACACAGGTTGCATAGGAGGTATAATAGATAAATGAGTAAGAAACCATATTACATTACAACTGCAATTGCTTACACATCCGGCAAACCTCATATTGGTAACACATATGAGATTGTTTTAGCAGATGCAATTGCAAGATTTAAGAGAAAAGAAGGCTATGATGTACGTTTCCAGACAGGAACAGATGAACATGGTCAGAAAATCGAGTTAAAGGCAGCAGAAGCTGGAATTTCTCCAAAGGAATTTGTTGATAACACAGCAGGAGAAATCAAGAGAATCTGGGATTTAATGAACACATCTTACGATAAGTTTATCCGTACAACAGATGAGGATCACGAAAAACAGGTTCAGAAGATCTTTAAGAAGCTTTACGATAAGGGTGACATTTACAAGGGACATTATGAAGGAATGTACTGTACACCATGTGAATCTTTCTTCACAGAATCTCAGTTAGTAGATGGCAAGTGTCCAGACTGTGGCCGTCCATGCCAGCCTGCAAAGGAAGAGGCTTATTTCTTCCGTATGAGCAAATACGCTGACCGTCTGATTCAGTATATTAATGATAACCCTGATTTTATTCAGCCAGAATCACGTAAGAACGAGATGATGAACAACTTCCTTTTACCAGGACTTCAGGACTTATGTGTATCCCGTACTTCTTTCTCATGGGGTATTCCTGTAGACTTTGATCCAAAGCATGTTGTTTATGTATGGCTTGATGCATTAACAAACTATATCACAGGCCTTGGATATGACTGCGATGGTGAAAGTGGAGAATTATTTAAGAAATACTGGCCAGCAGACTTACATCTGATCGGTAAAGATATTATACGTTTCCATACAATTTACTGGCCAATCTTTTTAATGGCATTAGATCTTCCGCTTCCAAAACAGGTATTTGGACATCCTTGGTTATTACAGGGTGACGGCAAGATGAGTAAATCCAAAGGTAATGTAATTTACGCAGATGACCTCGTAGATTTATTCGGTGTAGATGCTGTTCGTTACTTTGTACTTCACGAGATGCCATTTGAGAACGATGGTGTAATCACATGGGATCTCTTAGTAGAACGTATGAATTCTGACCTTGCCAATACACTTGGAAACCTTGTAAACCGTACAATTTCCATGTCTAATAAATACTTTGGCGGAGTTGTAGCTAACAGTGGAGTGACAGATGGATTTGATAAGAATCTTATGGACGTAGCATTAGATACAAAGCATAAAGTAATAAAATGTATGTCTAAGCTCAGAGTTGCAGATGCTATGACAGAAATCTTTAACTTATTTAAACGTTGTAACAAGTACATTGATGAGACAATGCCATGGGCTTTAGCAAAAGATCCTGCAAAACAGGACAGACTTGCTACAGTTCTTTACAATTTAGTAGAAAGCATTACAATCGGTGCTTCTTTACTTTCTCCATTTATGCCAGAAACGGCAGAAAGAATTTTTGCACAGCTTAATTCTTCCGAAAGAACTATGGACGAACTTGAAATGTTCGGTCTTTACGAATCTGGAAAGAAAGTAACAGACAAGCCAGAAATCCTTTTTGCAAGACTTGATGCAAAAGAAGTACAGGCAAAAGTAGACGAGATGAATGCTTCAAGACAGGCTCCAGCTGAAGAAGAGAAAAAAGATGACGAACCAGTAATCGACATCGAACCAAAAGAAGAAATCACATTTGATGATTTCGAAAAAATGCAGTTCCAGGTTGGTGAAATCATTGCCTGCGAAGAAGTAAAGAAGTCTAAAAAGCTTCTCTGCTCCCAGGTTAAGATTGGCAGCCAGGTAAAACAGATTGTTTCCGGTATTAAGAAACATTATAGCGCAGAAGAAATGGTTGGTAAGAAGGTTATGGTTCTTGTAAACTTAAAACCTGCGAAATTAGCCGGTGTACTTTCTGAAGGTATGCTCTTATGCGCAGAGGACGAAAATGGGGAATTATCCCTGATGGTACCAGAGAAGAAGATGCCAGCAGGCGCAGAGATTTGTTAATTAAATTCTGAGTTGCCGCAGGCAGGGAAGACGCTCCCGAAGAGAGGCAATACCCTATATTTGTGACTTTCGTCGCTGCAGGTTGAATGTTCGCTTAAACGTTCGCATCCAACCCTTGGTCTAAGGTCACAGCTATAGGGTATCTTCTCTCTTCGGGAGCGTCTATTTTCCCTGTGGCAAACCAGGGATTAAAGAGGTATACTATGATTTTTGATACACATTCTCATTATAATGATAAACAGTTTGATGCAGATAGAGCGGTCGTTCTCGAATCGCTAAAAGATGCTGGCGTGACACAGGTTGTCAATGTCAGTGCAAGCTGGAAAGACCTGATGGATACCTTAGAACTTATTTCGAAAGTACCTTTTATGTACGGTGCAGCCGGAATTCATCCAGACCATGTTGGTGAACTTAATGAGGAACGGATGGAGCAGCTTCGGGAATATTGTCACAGGGATAAAATCGTGGCAGTCGGAGAGATTGGTCTTGATTATCACTGGAATGTAGAGCCAAAAGAAGTACAGCAGGAGTGGCTTATCAGACAGCTTCATCTTGCAACAGAGGAAAAACTTCCTGTAATTATACATAGCAGAGACGCATCGCAGGATACATTTGACATTATGAAAAAGGAACACGCCGGAACGACAGGTGGTGTAATTCATTGCTTTTCCGGTTCTGCTGAAATGGCAAAAGAATATGTAAAAATGGGTTATTACATTGGTGTAGGAGGTGTCGTTACCTTTAAAAATTCCCGTGTGCTGAAGGAAGTTGTAAAGGCAATTCCATTAGAGTGTATTGTAGTAGAAACCGACTGCCCCTACCTTGCACCAGCACCACACAGAGGAAAGCGAAATAGCTCTGCATATCTGCCGCTGGTGATTGAAGAAATCGCAAGACTTAAGGAAATTACAGCGGAAGAAGTAGAAAATGTAACCTATGAAAATGCTCAGAGATTGTATGGGTTAATTCATTAGGAGAACAGAAGGACAGACGAACTCTGGAAGAGAAAGAATCCATATCTGTGACTTTCGTCGCGGCGTGTTGAATGTTCGCTTAGCCGCTCGCATCCAACACTTGCTCCCAGGCCACAGATATGGATTCTTTCTCTTTTACATATTGTCCCTTTCTTGATTTCGTCTCTTGAATGAGATATCCATTTCATGTATTATTATCTTATTATAGAGAAACTAAGTAAAAATTTAAGGGGAAGACTTCAACATTGATTCCCCAAATATAAAATTGCTTTCAAAATCTTATGACAGCCCAAGGAGGTCTTATGGCGAATTTAGGAAACCCGCAGGAAACGATTGCAGTTTTACAGCGGTATGGATTTAATTTTCAGAAAAAATATGGACAGAACTTTTTGATTGATACGCATGTACTCGATAAAATTATTGGTGCAGCAGAGATTGGAAGGGATGATTTTGTTTTAGAAATCGGACCGGGAATTGGAACGATGACGCAGTATCTTGCGGAGGCGGCAAGGGAAGTTGTTGCGGTAGAGATTGATACAAAGCTGATTCCAATTCTGGAGGATACTTTAAAGGAATATGATAACGTTACAGTATTGAACGAAGATATTTTAAAGGTAGATATTCGCAAGATTGCAGAAGAAAAGAATGGTGGAAAACCAATTAAAGTCGTTGCGAACCTGCCTTACTATATTACAACACCAATTATTATGGGGTTATTTGAGAGTGAAGTACCACTGGACTCTATTACAGTTATGGTGCAGAAAGAAGTCGCTGACCGTATGCAGGTAGGCCCGGGAACAAAGGATTATGGTGCTCTTTCTTTAGCAGTACAGTATTATGCAGAACCATATATCGTGGCAAATGTACCGCCAAACTGCTTTATTCCAAGACCTGCGGTTGGTTCTGCAGTTATCCGTTTAACTCGTTATCAGGAAAAACCAGTTAAGGTAAATGATTCCACATTTATGTTTAAGATTATTCGTGCTTCTTTTAATCAGAGAAGAAAAACGCTGCAGAACGGACTCTATAATTCAAGCGAACTTCGTATTCCAAAGGAAAAGACAGTAGCGGCGCTTGAAGAGATGGGGCTTACTCCGACAATTCGTGGAGAAAAGCTTTCTTTAGAGGAGTTTGCAAAGTTATCGGATATTCTTGGAAGATAAGAGCGTGTTTGAAAAATTATTCCTGCAATCTGCACGTCCCAATTTGCGGTATATTTTTACAGGATATTTGGTGGCATAAAAGTCATTCTGCAGAATACATTAGTGAAAAAAGGAGTATCATCATGGCAGATTATCAAAGGATACTTTCTTATTTGTATCGTTATGAAAAGGCAGAGAAAAAGGAATGCTTCGGGTTTGTTAAGGCAGAACAAAAGTCAGGCAGCCTTAAACTGACGATTCAGATAGACGATGAGCGTTTATTGCAGGGAATGGAGCTTAAATTATGTTTTTATGAGCGGCAGGGAGAGAGCTGGCAAGTCTGGCAGTTAGACACACTCATTACGCAAGAACATAAGGAAGAAATATATTTGACCTACCCTGCAGCTATGCTTCCGGCTGGTTTTCGGATAAAGGGACAGTCGGGAGTATTACTTTATTATCAGGATGCTTTTTATTACGGAAGTGTGTGGATTGGAGAGGAAATTCCGGCAGAAACTTTGGAGCCTCTTCGGTGGCATAAGATTGTGAATTCTGCAAAAGATAAATCTCAAATGCAGGAAAATAAATCTGGAAAAGATATTGCTGGTAAAATATCAGAAAAACAGACAGAGACAGAAAAGATTATTCCAGATAAGATGTCAGAAAAACAAAAAGTATCAACAAGAAATATTACTGATGAGATGTTACAGGAGCAACAAGAATCAGAGGAAAATATTTTAGAAGAAAAAGGTCAGATAAACACAGAGAGTTTTGAGGAAAAGGATTTTCAAAAGAAAGCTGAGAATAAGATAGAGAACATAAAGTCAGAGGAAAACTTGCCTGATTCAGAAAATGATATAGCACATAGCAATAATACAAATATAGAAGAAAGTGTTAAAATAAAAGAATTTTCAGAAAATGGTATTGAATCAAAAAATAAATCTGAACTAGAACTAAAATCAGAGTTAAAGACAGATTCTGAAATAGAATCAAAAACAGAGTTGAAGACAGATTTTGAAATAGAATCAAAAACAGAGTTGAAGACAGATTCTGAAATAGAATCAAAATTAGAGTTAAAGACTGATGCTGAAATGGAATCAAAATCAGAGTTGAAGATTGACTCCGAAATAGAACCCCAAATAAAAATAGAAGCAGAAACTAAGCCAGAAGCCACTTCTGTTGTTGATAATTTTGAAAAAATGTGGATAAATGCAATGAAAAAGAACCCTTCTGTGGACAATATTTTTAATACCGCTTTTTATGAAGGATGCAGGATTTCAACCACGGATTTGGCACAGTTTGGGGAAGAAGCCAGCGTACTTAAAAGCAATCAGTTCCTTTTGAAAGGATATGGGAGATATCATCATATTCTGGCAGGAAAAGTAAGGTACGCAGGAGAAGAACGCTACTGTATCGGTGTGCCGGGAATTTATGAGAATCGGGAAAAATATATGGCAGAAATTTATCAGTTTCCAGTATTTTTATCACTTACAGAGAATCGTATGAAAACTGGAAGTTTTGGATACTGGTTGTATCTGCTGAGAGACGGAATATAAATCGACAGTTTGGCAGATTATTGCAAACCTATTTTTTGATGTGATTATGGTGATTTTATTGGGGTAAGGGAAGCTCCCATCTGTAGGCAGGAGGATATCACAAAATATTGAAATAAGTACGTCGCTATTTTACGGGACTATGAGTTTCATAAATGGGAGAATATTTTATGAGAAAATATACAGAAGACGAAAAATTTATGAAAGAGGCAATTAAGCAGGCAAAAAAAGCAGAGGCGATTGGTGATGTGCCAATTGGCTGTGTTATTGTTCATGATGGAAAAATAATTGCCAGAGGATATAATAAGCGGAATAAGGATAAGACTGTGCTTGCACATGCAGAACTTCTTGCAATGAAAAAAGCATGTAAAAAGCTTGGAGACTGGCGATTGGAAGACTGTACGATGTACATCACTTTGGAGCCTTGCCAGATGTGTGCCGGAGCAATTGTGCAGGCGAGAGTGACGAGAGTCGTTATTGGCAGCATGAACGCGAAAGCCGGTTGTGGCGGCTCAATACTTAATCTTCTTGAAATGCAGGAATTTAATCACCAGGCAGAGGTAGAAAGAGGAGTTCTTCAAGAAGAATGCTCGGAAATGCTCTCTGCATTTTTTAGAAAATTAAGAGAAATTCAAAAAGAAAAAAAGAAAAAGCGAAAGCTGATACAGGAAGAAAATCAGACTGATAATTAGAATTAAAATGCAGCACAAAGCTGGTTGCGAGACTGGCTTTGTGCTTCTTTTATAAAATTGTAAGTTTGAAACGAATAATCAGTAAAGTACTCGGCGATTAAGTGAACGAGGATTCCTGCCTGATTTCCTAAAGAGATAATAACTAGTAACATGTAAAAGTATGCTATGCATTGTATAACACAAATCTCTCAGCAAGAATGCGGAGGCATTCTTGAATAAAAAAGCGTCATAGCAATAAAGATATATAACAATCTTCATTATTATGACGCTTTCTATTATGTGAATATAAAAATCGAATTATTAAAACCGTGCGGTCAGCTTTGTATGCTTACCAACAGACGTTACCTCTACAGTTAGCTCGAACCAGGCACCCTCACGGCACACAGGAGAGACTCCTTAGTGCTGCTCCGTTCCCGACCTGACACGGTTCAGAGGTTCCTGTTGCGCGAGACCCAATTGTCAACACCACTTATAAAGGGCAGCTCCATCAATAAGACATCCGAGGCTGACCATCACTCCTGCTATAGCGGATTTCAGGTACAGGACGCCGCTAACTTCCCAGCTGCACGGTAAATATCAGTATACAGGATTTTTCCAGTTAAGTCAATGGTTTTTTGCTATTTAATTCATTGGAGAAACAACAGACGAAGCCATTGCCCCCAATAAGGCA
>UMIU01001307.1_pt1 | contig 18506 bp, 14 predicted proteins | sample 1965871 | NCBI WGS metagenome assembly UMIU01 (sample SAMEA4836132, study PRJEB28245) | human gut metagenome | biome: gut microbiome; material: fecal sample | place: Denmark | collected 2008
CACTACATGGGCGGAGAGAAAAAGTGGCAGAAGATGAAAGCTGCTGCTGAAGAAAGGGGCAGCGTGACCCATCAAGGCGTTGTTTTGACACCAGACTTTTTCAAATCTATTGAAGACAATGATCCTTCAAAGACGGGCAAACGTTTTCCGCATTCAGTTTTGGTCATCTATAATACAGAAGACTACGTGGTGCTGCCTGAGACGAGTTTGGAATGTGCCGGGGCTTATGAAGATGTGAAAATTACAGAAGTGACTTCCAAGAAAAGTCCTCACGGATATGAGATGAGCTTTGAAAAATCTGAGATGAAGGAACAACTGACATCGGAACTGATTCAGTTCTTTCAAGTTAATTTATAGCAATTGAAAAGCCGGCCTGTTTTTTACAGGTCGGCTTTTACAATCAATGCTGGCTATCTTCTAGGCTGGGGTCTCTTCGGTGGGGGACACTCACATTCGCATTCGCAGTCTTTGTCGTCTTCGCAGTCTTTGGTATCGCATTCCTTGATTCCTGCAGGGAACAGACTTGGGAAGGTCGTGCAGATGGAGTTTCTCTGCAGCGGCGCTTCTGCATAACCTGTAGACAGGACGCAGAGCTGAACAGGAACGACGATTTTCTTTTCGCAAGTCAGGCAGATTGCTACGATCAAATTACCGCAGACATTTCCATCCGGCTCGATGTTAAGATCTCTTCCAAAGTTGTTGGTTGCAAGTCTTGCTTCACATGCTGAATTGCAAAACTCTGTAAAACGCGGCAGGAAGGCCGTGTCGATAGTGGATGGAAGACAGATCTCGAAGAAATTGGTAAGTACCATCGGCTGATCTTTTGTCGCGATGTTTACGTTTGCACAAACTGTGAAGATGACTTCGTTGTTGCAGCTGTCGCAGAGGAGCAGATCCAGTTCGATCAGCACGTTACCGTGGATGCACACTGTCTGCGTGCCGAAAACCGGCGTACCCATGCATTTTTCATCGCAGTCAGAAGTCTCTGCATACATGATTCTCTCTGAATATGTACCGTCAGCGCCGACTACGCTTAAGTAATTACCTTTCGCATCTTTCAGGAAGGAAGCTCCTGAAATGCTGGTATCCACATCCAAAGTCAAATTCTTTGGATCCTCGACATTTGTTGGATTGAAAAACCTCTTACATCTGATATCTATCACGCGTTTAATTCTGTGTCCGACAGGAATGCAAGGCGTAAATACCTGATCGTTAAATGTTTTCATCCCCTGTAGGTTGAACTTCACAGCATCGAACACCTGCTGCACATAAATTGGCGCAGTGACAATGTTGCTCATGTCTCCGTCGAACTCACACAAATTACTGGCATTACAACAGTTTTGATAGAGGTCCGGTGTTACTCTAGTGCCAAAGCAACTCATAATTTTACCTCCTTGTAGGTTACATAATCTTTCGTGATTAGTATATGAATTAGAGAGTTTTTGTGTTACAATAGAATATTAAAGAAGAAAACAAAAAACTCTATATATTAGTATATGGCAGACCATGGTGAAAGGATAACAAAATGGACAGAGAAGATGAAAAAAAAGACGAAAAACTTTTAAATGACGAAGACGAACGTCATGGGGCCAGGCATGCCAGCATAGCAATCATCCTGATCGTACTAGCTATTTTTGCTGCAATTGTTTTATTTACCGGAATTCTGGGTAATTTTTTTGGTAAGAAGGCAGAAAATATCGTATTAATTATCATAGCTGTCATCTTAGCAGTTATGTTATATAAATCAAAGAGGAGTTAAAATCATTATGATCATCAATAAAAAATTAAGTTCTGGCATCAGAATGGTGATGGAAGAGATACCCTATGTTCAATCTATCGCCATCGGCATCTGGATCAAGACCGGAGCAGTAGACGAGGACGAAAAATACGCAGGTATTTCACATTTCATCGAGCATATGATGTTTAAAGGGACAGAAAGCAGAAGCGCCAAGAGAATTGCTGAAGACATTGACAAAATTGGCGGGCAGATCAATGCGTTCACCGGCAAAGAAGCCACATGCTACTATGTGAAAGCCATCGACAGCAGTTACAAAGAAGCCGCAGACGTTTTAATCGATATGCTCACCAGATCTCTGCTGGATAAGCAGGAGATGAATAAAGAACGTCAGGTCATCTGTGAAGAAATCAAAATGACCCAGGACGCGCCTGACGATTTGGCACATGATACCATCACCTCGATGATATTTAAGGGAAATGATCTGGGAAAGTCCATCATCGGAACACCAAGTTCCTTAAAGCGTATCACGCGCAATGTCATGAGCGACTATTTTGCAAAAGAGTATACTAGAGATCACATCGTCGTATCCGTTTCCGGGAATTTTAACGTCGATGAAGTCTGCGAATATTTTGACGATAAATTCATGGAATTGATGCCGTCCAAAGAGGAGAAAACGCCTGCACGGGCGCCTTATGTTCCAGCGTATAAGAGCATTACAAAGGATATCGAGCAGTCCCACATCTGCCTTGCCACAAAGGGTATCCCTCTGGGCGATGACAGGTATTATGCCTTCTCCATTTTGAACAACATCATGGGCGGCAGTATGAGTTCGAGATTTTTCCAGAATATCAGAGAAGAGAAGGGGCTTGCTTACTCCGTCTACTCTATGAGTGGTTCCTTCAGCGGTGATGGGTACTACAATATATATGCAGGTGTCAGTCACGATAAGGTAAAAGACGCCATTCTTGGCATTAGAGAGGAACTGGCACTTCTCGAAGAGAAGGGCATCAGTTCTGAAGAATTGGAATCTTCCCGGGCACAATTGAAGGCAGCTTACGTCTTTGGGCAGGAAAACGTGGCAGGCAGAATGTTCAAAAACGGAAAGAACACCATTCTCACTGGCAAGATCAGTACCCCGGAAGAAGTCGTCAAAGGCTTTGACGATGTGACAATGGAGGATATCGAGGAAATGAAGAAACTCATCTGCGATTTTTCCAATTATTCTGCCGTGGTCGTGTCCAAGAAGCATGTAGATTTGAAACGCATTATGAAAGGATCTTTATGAAGATAAGAATCATCAGCAAAAGCGGGATTATTCCCAAATATGAGACTTCCGGTTCAGCGGGTTTCGACTTACCTGCATATCTGGAAGAGCCGATTACGCTGAAACCTGGCGAAAGAAGACTCGTTCCCACAGGAATCTTCATGGAAATCCCCGTGGGATATGAAGCGCAGGTGAGAGCAAGAAGCGGCCTGGCTATTAAAAACGGGATTGGATTAGTGAACGGCATCGGAACCGTAGATTCTGATTACAGAGGGGAACTGCTAGTCCCCATGATCAACTGGGGAGAAAAGGAGTTTACCATAAGAGATGGTGATCGAATTGCCCAAGTGGTCATCAACAAGTATGAACAAATTGAGTTTGAACTGTCGGAGAGTTTGGACAGCACAGAAAGAGGCACTGGCGGTTTCGGACATACGGGAGTTTAGATATGCTGTATCGAGAAGATTTAGAAAAGAGAGAAGAACTTTTAGCCCCTTTCGCCTGCAGATCATCGCAGTCCAAGGGCAGAGAGATCTATGAGGAACCCTGTAAATTCAGAACAGAGTTTCAACGAGATCGAGATCGAATCATTCACTCCAAGGCTTTTCGCCGCCTGATGCATAAGACACAGGTTTTTCTGGCGCCGGAGGGAGACCACTACAGGACCAGGCTGACCCATACACTGGAAGTCATGCAGGTAGCCAGAACCATCGCAAGGAACCTGGGACTCAATGAGGATCTGACCGAGGCCATCGCCATGGGGCACGACTTGGGACATACACCCTTTGGCCACAACGGAGAGATGGTACTCGACAGTATTCATCCCGGCGGCTTCAGACATAATGAGCAAAGTCTCAGGGTCGTAGAGGTACTTGAGTCGACCCCGAACAGGAGGGGAATGAATCTGACTTTTGAAGTGAAGGACGGCATTCTCAATCATACCGGCAGTCTGCCTGCTGCCACTTTGGAAGGACAAATTGTGAAAATCAGCGACCGGATTGCCTACATCAACCACGATATCGACGATGCCATCAGAAGCGGCGTCATTACATTGGAAGACCTTCCTGCGGAACCGATTGCCTTGTTTGGCAGGGGACATCGAGAGCGTATTGACTGCATGGTTTCCAATGTGGTGACTTTCAGTGACGGCAAAGACCGGGTATCTATGGACGAAGAGCATGCTGCACAATTGAATCAGCTGCGCAGCTTCATGTTCTCCAACGTTTATAAGAGTCAGAAGGTAAAGCGGGAAGAGGATTTGACGAAAGTAGAGGAAGTGATCAGTTCTCTCTATGATTACTTTCTGAATCACCCCGAAAAACTGCCTGAAGATAATTATGAACTGCTCATGAGAGACGGTACCCACGTGGTAGTGAAAGATTATATCGCCGGAATGACAGACAGATATGCGCTAAATCTTTATTCAGAAATATTTCTAAAAAAATAAAGGAAAAGCCTTTATTTTGTAGAATAATAAACTATGAGGGAAGTGGAAACCTTCATTATAGAAACAAAGCAATCGGGAGACAATCATGGGCTTTTCTTTTTCGAATCATACAATTGAAAATTTGAAAGACCAGATCAACATTATCGATGTAGTCGGAAGGGTTGTCCCGCTGAAGAGGGCGGGCAGCAACTATAAAGGTGTATGTCCATTTCATAATGAAAAGACACCTTCTTTTGTTGTTTCAGAGCAAAAACAGATTTTCACATGTTTTGGCTGCGGAGCGACAGGTGATGCTATCGAATTTGTCAAACGATATTATAATCTGGATTTTTCCGAAGCAATAGAAAAGCTGGCGGGAGAATACGGCATTGCTTTAGAGAAAAACACGTTCAATGATAATCGGGAAATTTATTACAAGGTGAACAAACTGGCCGCCAATTTCTTTTATAAAGCATTTACCGAGAAAGCTAATAAAGGTTACGCTTATATGAAACGAAGAGGCATTTCGCCGGCTATTCTCAAGAAATTCGGCATCGGTTATGCCGATGCAGAGTGGGACAGCCTGTATAAGTATCTGCTCTCACAGGGCGTTGACAAAAAAATTATGGTAGAACTGGGACTGATTTCTGAGAGCAAAGGCAAATATTATGACAAATTCAGAAATCGTGTCATTTTTCCTATCATCAATACCAGCGGCAAAGTCATCGGTTTTGGCGGCAGGGCGATTGATGCAAAGGATAATCCCAAGTACCTGAATTCTGCAGAGAGTAAGATATTCCAAAAGAAATATAATCTATATGGCCTGAACATTTCCAGGCAGAGTGTGGGAAAAGAGGGATTCATCATCCTGGTGGAGGGGTATATGGATACCATCGCCCTCTATCAGAGCGGTATAGAAAACGTAGCTGCCTCCCTGGGCACTGCTCTGACAGAAAACCAGGCGAAGCTGATTAAACGATATACTCGAGATGTCATCCTGTCCTATGATGCTGACGGCGCGGGCAGAGCTGCTGCCCTTAGGGGATTGGATATCCTGCGCAAAGAAGAATGCAAAGTAAAAGTTCTGCATGTGACGGATGGCAAAGATCCTGACGAGTATATAAAGAAAAACGGCAAGACTGCATTCCTGAAATTGGTCGAAGAGGCGCTTCCCTATGGCGACTACAAGCTGGAATCAGCAAAGGCCGGCTATGACTTGTCAAAGGATGAAGATAAGATTGATTATATAAAAAAAGCCACGGATATTATAAGACAGCTCGGCCCTGTAGAGCAGGAAATTTATATAAAGAAGCTATCAAAAGACCTCAAGATTGCCGAAGGTGCGATTAGAATGGAACTTTTAGGCAATGATAGTACTGAAAAAGCTTCATTTACCCAGACACGGGAAGAAAAAAAAGAAATTTCCGCCTCTGAGATTACGCCAATTGAAAAGACCTTATTGAAGGTCATGCTGACAGACGAATCATATATCAGCAGGATTGCTAAATTTCCACAAATTTTAGAAAGTGATTTTGCTGTCAGAATATATGAGACTTTGGTCGAGGAATACCAACGAAATCAATTTATTGATTTAAATAAGATTATGGATGGCTTGACCAGTGAAGGTGCCGCTCGACTTCAGGAAATTATGGAACATATCATCGTGGGCGGCAACGAAGAACAGGTCTTTGAAGACTGTATCAAAACCTGGAAAGACAAAAACTTAGCTAAAGAAGAACAGAAACTGATTAGCTTGCTGTCTATGGCAGATGAGGAAGATAATCAGGAAAGAATAAGAGAACTGACAGATCAGTTAATGAAAGTGCAAAAAGAACGAAAAACCAATAGTAGGGGGATATAGAATGAGCACAGATGGAAAAAAAGAAGTTAACAATTTAAATGAAGCATTTGCCAACATGACGCCTGATCAGATCAAGAAAGAGTTGATTGCACAGCTGACCAAAAAAGCAAAGACCAAAAAGAATGTCTTGACTTACACGGATATGGCTGATTATCTCGATGCTTTTGATTTGGACAAGAACGTCGTTGACGAAATCTACGAATCACTTCTCGCAAAAGATATTGAAATTGCCAGTGAAACAGAACCCGAAGATTTTGCCAGCATCTTAGATGGTGATGACGACGATTTGGATGCAAACGAAGACGACGGCATTGTCGTTACAGAATCCGGTGAAATCGATATCGAGGCGACTCTGCCAAAAGGTATCGCAGTGGACGACCCGGTGAGAATGTATTTAAAGGAAATCGGAAAAGTACCTCTACTAAGCGCCGATGAAGAAATCCTCCTGGCACAGAAGATGGAAGCAGGGGATGAAGAAGCGAAGAAAAAACTCTGCGAAGCGAACTTACGACTGGTTGTCAGCATAGCTAAGAGATATGTGGGCAGAGGAATGCTATTTTTGGATTTGATTCAAGAAGGAAATCTTGGATTGATTAAAGCTGTTGATAAATTTGATTATAGAAAAGGATACAAGTTCTCAACCTATGCTACCTGGTGGATCAGACAGGCCATCACCAGGTCCATTGCAGACCAGGCGAGGACGATCAGAATCCCTGTGCATATGGTAGAGACCATCAATAAGCTGATTCGCGTTTCCAGACAGTTGCTGCAGACTTATGGAAGAGAACCGACCCCGGAAGAAATCGCAAAGGAAATGGGCATCTCTGTCGACAAAGTGAGAGAAATTCAAAAAATCGCTCAGGAGCCTGTATCTTTGGAAACGCCTATCGGTGAAGAAGAAGACAGCCACCTTGGAGATTTTATACCAGATGATGATGTTCCTGCACCGGCAGAAGCAGCGGCATTTTCCATGTTAAAAGAACAACTTGTAGAAGTGCTGGACACTTTGACAGATAGAGAACAGAAGGTCCTAAAGCTGAGATTTGGGCTGGAAGACGGAAGATCCAGAACCTTAGAAGAAGTGGGAAAAGAATTTGACGTCACCAGAGAGAGAATTAGACAGATTGAAGCGAAAGCACTTCGAAAGTTAAGACATCCGAGCAGAAGCAAGAAGCTAAAGGACTATTTGGAGTAAATTTGATGAAGCTTAGTGACAGATTACAATTGATAGCAGACGAAATCAATAAAGGAGAAACCATGGCCGACATAGGTACTGACCATGGTTTTTTGCCGTTATATCTGCTGGAAACGGGTAAATGTCCCCATGTAGTGATGGCTGATATCAGTGCAGGCTCCTTGAAAAAGGCGGAAGACAACTGCAAGGCACTTCATCCGGAGAGGGAGTATGATCTGCGTCTGGGCAACGGCATCGACGTCCTGCGTCACGGAGAAGTAGATGTGGTAGTCATCGCAGGTATGGGCGGACTTCTGATCGCAGATATTTTGGAATGGGATCTGGCAAAAAGTCGTTCCATTAAACGGTACATCCTGCAGCCGAGAAATAATGTAGGCCGATTGAGGCATTGGCTCACTGAAAACGGATTTGTCATTACAAAGGAGAACCTGGTCAGAGAAGGAAAGTTTATCTGTGAGATTTTGACGGTGGATAGCGGCTTTCCGGGAGAGAAAAAGCAGGAGCCATATTCTGCAGCCTTTGATTATCCGGACAGCCTCTTAACTGATCGAAACGATTTGACAGATGAATATCTGGAAAAAAAATTAGCTATAGAAGAGAATATTTACAAAAATATTGCAGAACACAGCAAATCTGCAGATACGGACGCCACAATCTGCAGAGAACGAATCAGCAGATTGAGACATTTACTGAAGAAGGATTAGGAGATACAGAAATGAAAAGGAAGGAATTGATAAGAGCAATAGAATCTTTTTGTCCCTCTGTTGCAGCAGAAGCATGGGATAACTGCGGATTTCAGGTCAATTGCGGGAAAGAAGAGATTGCATGTGTATTAGTTTCACTGGAAGTGACCAACGAAATTATTGACGAGGCTATAGCAGAGGGGGCGGATTTTATTCTCACCCATCATCCGTTGTTGTTTCAAGGAGTCAAAAAGATTGACGATAACGATGTTATTGGAAACTATTTGATTCGTTTAATCCAAAATCAGATTTCTGTTTACTCCTGCCACACAAACTTTGATAAGCTGCCAGGTGGAAACAACGACTATATCGGCAAGCTTTTAGAACTTTCCAATGTCAGACCTTTTGACGATGACAACGGGTTCTGCCGAAAGGGGAACACTCCTTTCGAAACCACATTTATTGAAGTGGTCCATAAAGCAGCAGAATGCTTTGATATCGATGAAAAATATTTTAAGTGTGTTGGAGATCCGACCACGGCCATCGATACCATCGGCTGGTGCAGCGGTGCCGGCAGCGAGTTCATCAAGGCGGCGGCAGAAGAAGGCTGCGACCTCTATATCACAGGCGATCTCAAATATCATGAAGCACAGCTGGCAAAAGAGATGGGTATCTGCATCCTCGACGCGGGTCATTATGGCAGTGAAAAGATCTTTGCAGAGAATATGGCGGATTTTTTACGGGTTGCTTGTGAGGACGACGATATCGAGATTTTAGAATCCATGACAGATATAAATCCGTTTCTATAAAATAGTAGATTTTTTATTTTAAATGTGATAAAATTATATAGTTATGGGTAAGCCAGACAATCGCGTGCAGGATTGCATGAGGAAAGTCCGGGCTCCGCAGGGCAGGGATGCCGGATAACGTCCGGCGTAGGTAACTATAGGGAAAGTGCAACAGAAACATTCCGCCGAAACGGGTAATGCCGTGGTAAGGTTGAAATGGTGAGGTAAGAGCTCACCGGCGTCATGGAGACATGACGGCCGTGTAAACCCCATCCGGAGCAAGGCCAAAATGGGCACAAAAGGTGGCTGCCCGTCACCGCCCGAGAGGTAGGCCGCATGAGCGTGCAGTAATGTTACGCCATAGATAGATGATTGTCTAATACAGAACCCGGCTTATAGGCTTGCCCATAATGGTTTTGTCCCGCAAGCGAAGCGAGAGGCAAGACAAACCTTATGCTTTAACGCCCCAAGAGAGCAAGGCTCGATTGGCTAGGTGTTAGTCGTATAATGGTTTTGTCCCGCAAGCGAAGCGAGAGGCAAGACAAACCTTATGCTTTAATGCCCCAAGAGAGCAAGGCTCGATTGGCTAGGCGTTAGTCGTATAAAGGTGCTAGTCGTAACAATAAACAATAAACAATAAATAATAAACAAGAAAGTGAGGATTTTGCATGACGACAGAAATTGACAATAAAGATAACAAATTACAGAATGACAACGAAGCAGACAAAATGGGGACTGCTCCGGTCGGCAAACTCCTCGCATCTATGGCTTGGCCGGCGATTTTGTCTATGACCATCAATGCGCTTTATAATGTAGTAGACAGCATGTTTGTAGCCATGGTCAGCCAGAAAGCCCTGACTTCAGTGTCCCTGGTATTACCAATTCAGCTTCTGATGATTTCTTTGGCAATCGGAAGCGGTGTCGGTGTAAACTCACTGATTTCTAGAAGACTTGGTGCAAAACGTTTTGAAGAAGCAGATAAAGCGGCTGGAACCAGTATCAGAATCGGACTTTTTAACTTTATTATCTTCGCCTGTGTAGGCATTTTCCTAGCAAAACCGTTTATGAATTTATATACTGCCGACCAGGAAATCTTTGACGGCGGGGTGACTTATCTGCAGATTATCACGATCTTTTGTTTTTTCAGCATGGTAGAGGTACAACTGGAAAAGGTACTGCAGGCCACTGGCAACATGATTGCCCCGATGCTCATCAGCCTCAGCGGCGCTGTGACGAATCTGATTTTAGACCCAATCTTGATTTTCGGTCTTCTTGGCGCGCCAAAACTGGGGATTGCCGGAGCTGCCATTGCAACAGTTACCGGCCAGGCGGTAGCTCTATGTGTAGCTGTATTCATGGTCTTTAAAAAAGAACACGATGTAAAAATACAATTAAAAGGTTTTAAGATGGACTGGCGAGTCGTAAAGGACATCTATGGTGTCGGACTTCCTTCTATTATCATGCAGTCTATCGGCTCCATCATGCTGTTAGGTTATAACGCGATTTTAGCAGCATCACCTACGGCAGTAGCTGTTCTGGGTGTATATTTTAAACTGCAGTCCTTTATCTTCATGCCTGTGTTCGGTCTCAATCAAGGTGCAATGCCAATTATGGGATACAACTTCGGGGCAAAGAATAGGAAGCGATTGATGCTGGTCTACAAGAATGCTCTGATTACGGCGATTGTAATCATGACCATTGGAACCATTCTATTCCAAGCATTCCCAGGAGCATTTCTAAAGATGTTCAGTGCTGATGCAGAGATGCTGGAGATGGGGATCCCGGCATTAAGACTGATCAGTATCTGCTTCATACCGGCTGCTTTCGGAATTATGACCTCGACCCTGTTTCAAGGAACGGGTCATGGTGTATATAGTTTAATGGGATCACTAATCAGACAGCTTGTCGGTATCCTGCCACTTGCATACATCATCTATCATATGGCTGGAATCACGGCATCCTGGGCATCTTTCCCATTAGCAGAAATTATTGGACTCATCTATTCAGCAGTGATGCTGAAGGTTCTATACCAAAAAGAAATAAAGACCTTGTAATTACTCTTCAAGGTCTCTCTCTGCAAGGTTTCTGTATTCAGAATCTTGCTTTACCAGATCATAGATCAACGGATCTCTGATCAAATGTTTCCAACATGTATATGTTGCTTTTATGAAATTGGGGTCGAGCGGAAACTCTTCCTCGATGAGTGGGCATTGATAGGGTAGCTCTATGTCATTCCACACGAGGGACAATTCCTCGTTTTCATCAATATGAGGAGTCAAAGGAAAGGTTCTGCATTGCATGGGCCTTTTTTCTCTAGGACAGATTGGCGGCGTCTTACAGCGAACGAAGTAAACTTTGCCTTTCCAGGATTCTGGAAAATCAAAATCTTCCGCCTTTTCACTGTTCCAGCTGAGCCAGCTCTCATCACGCAGATGCACCTTCTCTTCTCCTGGGAGCAGATAGATTCCCAGGGTTTCGTCATCATTGTCGCAGTTACAGCAGGCAGCTTCGCAGAGGGTGCCGCAGTCAAAGGGAACGGGAGATACCGAGTTTAGAAGTCTGTAGATCGCCAAATAGGTGCTCTTTCTGATTGTGCTTTTCATAATTACGTTGATTCCTTTCGTTTAACGTGACATACGTTATTATACAATAAAATGCAAATATATAGTGAAAAATCTTAAAAATAGTGTTAAAATAAACAGGTTATTGGATTCATAGATTTAATGGATAATTAATTAAGAGGTAAACGATGAAACTAGGAATTGATATTGGTTCAACTACAGTCAAACTTGTATTGCTGGACGATAGTGATTCGATTGTATTTTCAAGATACGAGCGTCATATGTCCAACGTGTTTGACAAGGTCAAAGAATTAATAGAAAATATGTATAAGGAATACGGCGATATTGATATCAGACCGATTATTACTGGTTCTGGCGGCTTGTCTCTGGCTAAGCTTCTCGGCATTCACTTTGAACAGGAAGTCATCTCCTGCAGCAAAGCAGTAGAAACTTTGATTCCTGAAACTGATGTTGCCATAGAACTGGGTGGAGAAGACGCAAAGATTACGTTTTATGGTGCAACGATAGAACAACGAATGAACGGTACCTGTGCAGGCGGTACCGGCGCTTTTATTGACCAGATGGCAGTGTTGCTCAACACAGACGCTGGCGGGCTCAACGAAGCGGCAAAGCGGGAGAAGATGATTTATCCAATCGCTGCCCGCTGCGGCGTCTTTGCCAAAACGGATATTCAGCCACTGATCAACGATGGCGCTGCAATTGAAGACTTATCCGCTTCGATTTTCCAAGCCGTGGTCAATCAGACCATCAGCGGCCTTGCCTGCGGTCACACGATCAAAGGCAAGGTGGCATTCCTTGGCGGCCCCCTGTCTTTCTTGTCAGAACTGCGTAAAAGATTTATCGAAACGTTGGAGCTGACCCCGGAAGAAGTCATCTTTCCCGATGATTCCAAATATTTTGTCGCCATCGGTGCCGCTATGCTTGCTGACAACCGTGAAAGTATTTCCCTAAAAAACATCGTCGGCAGAATGCAGAACGCTGATCAGGGACAGATGGCAGAAACAAAACACATCGAACCTCTGTTTAAAGATAAAGACGAATTTAACGCCTTCATGATGCGTCACAACCAGCATAAAATCAGAAGGAAAGAAATCCGCAAGGCAAAAGAAGAGACCTTCCTCGGTATTGACGCCGGTTCGACGACGACAAAGGCGACATTGATAGACAGCGAAAAAAACCTGCTTTATTCATTTTATCGGAGCAACGAAGGAAATCCCGTCGAAGCGACGAGAACCATGCTGAAGGAGCTGTACTCACAGCTGCCGGATAATGCAATTATTGCTAATACCTGTGTAACAGGATACGGAGAAGGATTGATCAAAGCAGCGTTCAAAGCAGATCTTGGTGAAATCGAAACCATGGCCCATTACAAGGCGGCGGAGGCTTTCCTGCCAGGGGTCGACTTTATTCTCGATATTGGCGGCCAGGACATGAAATGCATGAAAATCAAAGACGGTGCGATTTATAACATCATGCTCAATGAAGCTTGTTCTTCAGGCTGCGGCTCGTTCTTAGAAACCTATGCGAAATCGGTCAACCTGGATCCGGATGCCTTTGCAGAAGAGGCTCTTTTTGCAGATAATCCGGTAGACCTGGGGACGAGATGTACTGTTTTTATGAACTCCAAGGTAAAACAGGCTCAGAAAGAAGGGGCCTCCATCGGCGATATCTCTGCCGGCCTGTCTTATTCGGTCATCAAGAACGCCCTTTACAAAGTCATCAAGCTGCGTAATACCGACGAAGCCGGCGACAAAATCGTCGTCCAGGGCGGTACGTTTATGAACAATGCCGTTCTCAGAAGTATCGAAAAGATCATAGGCAAGAATGTGGTCAGACCCGACATTGCCGGTCTCATGGGCGCTTACGGATCTGCTTTGATCGCCATGGAAAACTATGTGGAGGGGACAGAATCCTCTATTTTGACCAGAGAAGAACTGAATGATTTTTCCGTAGAGCATACCAATGGAAGATGTAATGGCTGTGAGAACCGCTGCATTCTGACCATCAATAAGTTCAGTGACGGCTCAAAATTCGTCACAGGAAACCGATGTGAAAAGGGGGCAGGCGGCGCGCAGCATGCCAACAAGCTGCCGAACCTCTATGAATATAAGCTGCAGAGATTGTTCGGATACAAGGCGATCTCTGATTTTGATGCGACCAGAGGGACTGTAGCGATTCCGCGCGTGTTGAACATGTACGAAGATTATCCTTTCTGGTTTACGTTCTTCACCGAATTGAAATTCAGAGTGGTTCTTTCCCCGCCATCCAGCAAAGCGATTTACGAAATGGGCATGGAAACCATTTCCTCTGATACCGCCTGTTATCCGGCAAAACTGGTTCACGGTCATATCAAATGGCTGGTGGAACAAGGGGAGCAGTTAATCTTCTATCCTTGCCTCAACTATGAGAGGAATGAAGATCCTTCGGCACCAAATCACTATAACTGCCCGATTGTCGCTACTTACCCGGAAGTGATCAAGAACAACATGGATGATATTTTTCAGGAAAATCTGGTCAGATTTGCTCATCCGTTCCTGCCTTATGATAATGACCTCAGGCTGGCAGACGTTCTGTCAAAAGATTTCAAGCCTTATCATATCTCCAAGGAAGAAGTCATGCGGGCGGTATCCAAGGCGAGAAAAGAGCAAATCAGGTTTAAGAACGATATCAAGAAGCAGGGCGAATACGCCTTAAAATACGCCAGATCCCATGCCAAGAAAGCGATCGTCCTTTCCGGCAGGCCGTATCACCTGGATCCTGAGATCAATCACGGTATCGATAAGCTGATCAATTCCTTTGATATGGTTGTTCTCACTGAGGACTCTGTGGCTCACATGGGTATCTTGGAAAGACCGATTCGTGTTCTCGACCAGTGGGTCTATCATTCCAGACTTTACAAGGCAGCGGAATTCGTCGGCACCTGTGACGACGTGGAACTGATTCAGCTCAATTCCTTTGGCTGTGGACTGGACGCAGTGACGACCGACCAGGTAGAAGAAATCTGCAGAAGCCATAACAAATTATACACGGTATTGAAGATCGACGAAGGTTCCAATTTAGGTGCAGCAAAGATCAGAATTCGTTCTCTGAAAGCCGCTATGGACGAGAGAGAAAAGAACGGTGTCAAAGCTGTCACTGACAGGAAGCCTTATGAGAGAAAACTTTTTACTGAAGAGATGCGCCTGAAATACAATATCCTGGTGCCGCAGATGTCACCGATCCACTTCACTTATCTGGAAGAGGCGATGAGAGCGTGTGGGTACAATGCGGTGCTTCTGCCTCCGGTTGACAAGAACTCTGTGGAAGAGGGTCTCAAGTATATTAACAACGATGCCTGTTATCCGACCATCGTCACCCTGGGACAGATCATATCCGCCCTGAAGTCGGGGGAGTATGACCTGAACAAAACTGCGGTATTCATGTCGCAGACGGGAGGCGGATGCAGGGCCAGCAATTATGTGGCTCTTCTCAGAAAGGCGCTGAAGGACCTGGATATGGAGCAAGTTCCGGTGGTCTCCTTCAATGCGGTCGGTCTGGAACAGAATCCTGGCTTTAAGATCACCGCGCAGATGGGCATTCGTCTTGCGGTCGGCGTTGTCTATGGCGATCTGATCATGCGCCTGCTTTATGCCACCAGGCCTTATGAAAAAGTGCCGGGAACCTGCCAGGAAATTCTCGACAGATGGCACGATAAGATCGTTTCGAATGTGATTCACTTTAACAAAAAAGACTATTATGCAAATCTGAAAGGCATCACGGAGGATTTTGACCAGGTAGAACGGACCGGCGAAAAGAAACCGAAGGTCGGCGTAGTAGGCGAAATCCTGGTAAAATATCACCCCAATGCCAACAATAATATCGTCGATATCATCGAAGCAGAAGGCGGTGAGGCCGTCGTACTGGATATGCTGGATTTCTTCCTCTATGGCATGTACAGCAAAAAATTCAACTATGAACGGCTGTCCGGCTCCTATAAGGATATGTGGATCAATAAGCTGGGCATCATGGCCATAGAATGGCTGCGAAAACCTCTCCGTAAAGCCTTGCGGGAGAGTGAGCATTTTGATGAACCGTCCTACATAGAAGAGACTGCCGAGGCGGCGTCCAAAATCATTTCCATCGGTAACCAATGCGGCGAAGGATGGCTGCTGACAGGTGAGATGGTAGAATTGATTCACAACGGCGTAGAGAATGTAGTGTGCCTGCAGCCTTTCGCCTGCCTGCCTAACCACGTGACAGGAAAGGGCATGATGAAAGCCATCAGAAAGATGAATCCGAAGGCCAACATCGCTGCTATCGACTACGATCCCGGCGCCAGTGACGTCAACCAGCTCAATAGAATTAAGCTGATGATGGCAACGGCTCACAAAAATATGATTGAAACAAAATAGATATTGTAGTATACTATTAAAGTTAAAAATACTAAAGAATAGGATAGGAGGTGTCTCCATGGGAAGACACGGTACAATTGCCGGTAGAAAAGCGGCACAGGATTCAAAGAGAGCTACAATGTTCACCAAGTATGCAAAAGCCATTACAGTAGCAGCAAAAGATGGCGGGGATCCTGAGTACAACGCCGGACTGAGAGTGGCGATTGAAAAAGCTAAGGCAATCAGTATGCCTAACGATAATATTCAGAGAGCAATTAAAAAAGGAACTGGAGAGCTGGGAGGAGCTTCATATGAGGAACTTTCTTTCGAAGGTTATGGTGCAGGCGGCGTTGCAATTATCGTTGACTGTCTGACAGACAACAACAACAGAACGACGTCGGCAGTGAGATCTACTTTTGACAAGCACGGCGGCAACCTGGGTACTCCGGGATGTGTATCTTATATGTTCTCAAGAAAAGGCGTCCTTATCATTGAGAAAACCGATGAGATTGACGAAGATGCTTTGATGGAAGCAGCTTTGGAAGCTGGTGCCGAAGATATGATTACAGAAGAAGACAGCTTTACCATTTATACAGACCCTTCGGCATATACCGACGTCTATCAGGCTTTGGCAGCTGCCGGTTATGAATTTGTAGAATCCGATGTGGAATTCGTTCCATCGATGGAAAGTACGCCGACAGATGAACACGACATCAAAAAACTGAAAAAGCTGATCGAAGTTCTGGAAGACAATGACGATGTGCAGAAAGTACATACCAACTGCGCAATAGATCTTTACGAAGATTAATCGAAGGAGGATATTCTGCCAGACAGGATATCCTCAAAGTTCTTATTAGGTTTTGCAAAAAAAACATAAATTTACAGTGATATTTTCTTCAATTTGTATTATAATATATTTAGCCTAGAGCATGCGTTAAGGATTCATAATTGAACCTACACTTTAACATCGGGAATCCGAGTTCTAACGGCCTATGTCAAGCCGCCAACTAGAGCGGAAGACAGAAGCCGTTGACAGGGTACCCACCTATCACTATGATAGGGCGTCAATTATATCCTGACGGTGCATCTGGGTTTTTCTTTTTATTGAGGTGTAATATGCAGCAATTGAAACCGACAGAGATATTACAAGTGACCATACAATCGGCAGTCAATAGGGCTGAGAGCAGCTTCGGCAAGCTGCTTGTCCTCGGTTTATTAGCGGGTGCCTTCATATCTTTAGCAGGCGCAGGGGCTAACATGGCTGGCTATTATTTTCTCGCTGATCCTGCAACAATCGGCATTGGCAGAATGCTGTCCGGAATCGTCTTTCCTGCGGGGCTCATCATGGTATCTCTGGCAGGTGCAGAGCTTTTTACAGGGAACAATATGATGGTTGCGGCCGTCTTTGATAAGAAGCTTTCAATCAGTTCTATACTTAGAAACTGGCTGATCGTTTACATAGCAAATTTAATGAGCTCCATTTTCATTGCATGTCTGATCGTGTACAGCGGCATGCTTGATACAGGTGGCGGCATGCTCGGCGACGTTACAATCAGTATTGCTGCATCAAAAGTGTCTCTTTCTTTCGGACAGGCTTTCGTAAGGGGAATCTTCTGTAACTTTCTCGTCTGTCTGGCTGTTTGGATTGCTAACGGTGCAGATTCAACCATTGGAAAAATCTTCGGTATTTTCTTTCCGATTTTTCTTTTCGTCACAGCGGGGTTTGAACACAGCGTTGCAAACATGTTCTCCATACCTGCCGGTATTTTCGCTGATGGCGGCAACGCGGGATTAACTTGGAATGCGTTTTTTGTTCATAATCTGTTTCCGGTAACATTGGGCAATATGATCGGAGGCGGTTTTTTCGCTGCAGGCAGCTATTACCTGGCATATAAGCGTTATGAAAAGGCATAGAGCTCTGCGGAGCCTGGGACCTTTTTATAAAATATAACTAAATAAAAGGAGAAACCAAAATGAAAGGTAATCAACTTACCGTACGCGGCATGGTGATCGGCGTCATCGGTTCTGTAATCATCACTTGCAGTTCCATGTTTATTGCGCTGAAACTAAGCTCGCTGCCATGGCCAATTATGTTCGTGGCCTTATTTTCTATGTTAGCACTGAAAGCTTTAGGCAAGACCAATCTCAACGAGATCAATGTGACCCATACTGCCATGTCAGCAGGTGCAATGGTAGCTGGGGGAATGGCATTTACAATTCCGGGTATCTACATACTTAACCCGGACGCAGAGGTGAGTACCCTGCAGCTCCTCATCATCGCCCTTGGCGGCGTCATCCTGGGACTGATCTTTACAGCGCTGATCAGAAAATATTTTGTTGAAACCAAAGAACTTCCCTACGCTATGGGACAAGCTGCAGCAGAGACTTTGCAGATTGGCGACGAAGGGGGCAGAAAAGCTGGCATGCTCTTCACTTCCATGGGCGCGGCTGGCATCTTTGCGGTGCTGAGAGACTGGTTTGGAAAGATTCCTGTAACCTGGTTCAGCGACAAGATGCTGAAATACGGTTCTTACGGAGGATTCTACATTTCACCGATGCTTGCTGCCATCGGATACATCGTCGGTCCGGTCTTTATCGG
>UMIU01019151.1_pt1 | contig 18430 bp, 14 predicted proteins | sample 1965871 | NCBI WGS metagenome assembly UMIU01 (sample SAMEA4836132, study PRJEB28245) | human gut metagenome | biome: gut microbiome; material: fecal sample | place: Denmark | collected 2008
TTGGCAAAGGAACTGAAGCAGAAACAAAATGACGGATAAATGCCGGAGCACCAGGAAAATCGCATCATTAGTGAGAAAAAAATGACGGTATCTGAATCCCTTATAACAAAGTATTTAAGCATTGTCTAAAAAATCAGATGTTAATAAAAGAATACATTAAATAACAAAAAAGGAATGCAAAGAGGTGGAACTGTATCTGGCCAGGAAAGGCAGTGCAGTTTCGCCTTTTTTGTGCTGTCCTTTTCCTTTCATTCCATGTAAAAGTTGGAACTACGGAGAAGCCACTATAACAGGTGCATTTGTTTCTTTATTCTTTCAGTTCATAGTTATATTGGGGACATGATGATAGAAGAAGCTCCAGAAGAGATTAAAAATTTCCGATTGGATCCTTTTGAAATGAAAGTTCAGGGGCTCGACCGTACGCTTGTAGATAAAGTTTTTGCTATTTGTGACTATTATATGCAGGACACAGTAAAAAAACATTCATGGCATGTTTAATAATGAGAGAAAACAATTATAAACCACAGATTCCAGATGTGATGGAAGCAATATTCGATGCAGCGTATTTGATTTTTGACTTATAGCAATCCTCGTAAATAATGCATTTAAGATAGTTCAGCGGAGTGCGAAAGCAAGGAAGATATTTGCAGATGGACGGATATTGGATTCAGATCGAAAAAAGAACTTTTCTCATACAGGTATATGATTTATAATCATAATAAAAGGAAGATACTATAGTAATTCTTGTAAATAATGCATATTGATTCAGCTCATCAGAACATGAAATCCTGTTGAACGGTCTTAAATGCATTAATTAAGAGGATTGTTAAACAGTGGCAACCGATGTTTCACGTGAAAACGAAAAGGATGGGATGACTATGAAAAATTACTCAGAAGATGTAAACAGACAGTATCATATTCAAGTGGCAAAAGGTGAAGTGGGCCGTTATGTGATCCTTCCGGGAGATCCGAAAAGATGTGTAAAGATTGCACAGTATTTTGATAATCCTGTACTGATTGCAGACAACAGGGAATATATCACTTATACAGGAACACTGGATGGAGTGAAGGTAAGTGTAACGTCAACCGGTATTGGTGGCCCATCAGCGTCCATTGCAATGGAAGAGCTGTATCGCTGCGGAGCGGATACTTTTGTCAGAATCGGAACCTGTGGTGGAATGCAGACGGAAATAAAAAGTGGAGACATTGTGATTGCAACAGCAGCAGTACGTATGGAAGGAACAAGCAGAGAATATGCGCCAATTGAGTATCCGGCAGTGGCAAACCTGGATGTGACCAATGCTCTTGTCGAAGCTGCAAAGGAGAAGGGATTTGTATATCATACAGGTGTGGTACAGTCTAAAGATTCTTTCTATGGGCAGCATGAGCCGGAAGCAATGCCGGCAGGTTATGAGTTGATCAATAAATGGGAAGCCTGGAAACGAATGGGATGTCTTGCTTCTGAAATGGAATCTGCGGCACTTTTCATCGTAGCCGGTAAACTCAGGGTGAGAATGGGTTCCTGTCTGTTGGTATTGGCAAATCAGGAGAGAGAGAAGCTGGGTCTCGAGAATCCGGTTGTACATGATACAGACATGGCAATCCGGGTAGCTGTAGAGGCAATCTGCAGAATGATTAAAGAAGATCAGGGACAAGTTCTGTAAGGACGGAGGTGACAGAGAATGCAGAATCTGGAAAAATCAATGATCAGCAAACTGATTGAGACTGCAATGGAACAGCTCAAATTTTCTTATACACCTTATTCAAATTTTAAGGTTGGTGCATCATTACTTACAAAAAACGGACAGATTTATACAGGGTGTAACATTGAAAATGCAGCATATACACCTACGAACTGTGCAGAACGAACCGCAATTTTTAAAGCAGTGAGCGAAGGCGTCAGGGAGTTTGACGCAATTTGTATTGTGGGTGGAAAAGCTGGGATTTTGACAAAGTATACAGCTCCCTGTGGTGTCTGCCGTCAGGTAATGATGGAGTTCTGTGATCCGGAGACATTTCGGATTATTCTGGCAATAGATAAAGAACATTATGATATCTACACACTGAAGGATTTGCTACCGCTGGGATTTGGACCACGGAATCTGATAAATTCCCGAGAGATATAAGGTAAACTTCCATCATTGCGAAAAGTAAAAAAGTGAATGACGAATGAAAGGGAACAGGAAAAGGTCAGCGATTAATAAAATGTAAGAGAAGGAGTAAACATAAATGAAAAATTACGACAGAATTTTTGTAATTGTACTTGATTCTCTGGGGATCGGGGCAATGCCGGATTCAGCAAAATTTGGTGACATCGGGGTGGATACTTTTGGACATATTCTTGAGAAAATGGGTTCTCTGGAGATTCCAAATCTTAGAAAACTGGGAATGTTGAATCTTCATCCGGCAGGAAAAATGGCGGGTGTTGAGAATCCCAAGGGGCGATATACGCATCTGGGTGAAGCTAGCAATGGAAAAGATACCATGACCGGACACTGGGAGATGATGGGAATCAAAACAGAAAAACCATTTAAAACCTTTACAGAAACAGGGTTCCCGCCGGAATTGATCGCAGAACTGGAGAAAAGATGCGGAAAAAGAGTGATAGGAAACAAGAGCGCAAGCGGAACGGAGATTATTGAGGAACTGGGTGAAGAGGAGATTCAGACGGGTGCAATGATTGTTTATACTTCAGCAGATTCTGTTCTTCAGATTTGCGGAAATGAAGAAACCTTTGATCTTCAGAATCTGTACCGCTGCTGTAAAATTGCAAGAGAAATTACCATGAAGGATGAATGGAGAGTTGGCAGAGTTATTGCAAGACCGTACATTGGTAAGAAAAAAGGTGAATTTAAACGTACCAGTAACCGTCATGATTATGCATTGAAACCCACCGGACTTACCACGTTAAACGTGTTGAAAGATCATGGATTTGATGTGATCGGTGTTGGAAAGATTCATGATATTTTTTGCGGAGAAGGCATTACAGAAACTCATCATTCAGACAGCTCTGTACATGGAATGGAGCAGACAATTGAAATCTGCAAGAGAGATTTCAGAGGGTTATGTTTTGTTAATCTTGTAGATTTTGATGCATTATGGGGACACAGAAGAAATGTGGAAGGTTACGGAAAAGAGATTGAGAAATTTGACAAAAATCTGGGTGTGTTGTTAGAAGAAATGAGAGAGAATGATCTGCTTATTCTCACTGCAGATCATGGAAATGATCCGACTTATACAGGAACTGACCATACAAGAGAATATGTACCATTCATTGCTTACTCAAAGAGAATGAAAAATGGCGGTGCGATAAAAGATGAAGATACTTTTGCTGTGATCGGTGCTTCTGTGGCGGAGAATTTTGGAGTGCCAATGCCTGAGGGAACAATTGGACATTCTGTTTTAAAAGAGTTAATGTAATAACGATTGTAAAAAAAGACAGGAATATTGAAAACAGGCGTTTTCAATCTCCTGTCTTTTGTGCTAAAATAGGAAAAGAATTTATCTGACTAAATCGTTAAAGAGAGACAAGTGATAAATTGTAAAAAGATAAAATGATACAGAAAGGAAACAGTTTTTATGGAAACAGGAACAATTTTTAAATTTCATAATGACCTGGATACAGACCAGATCATAGCATCACAGTATCTGTTACTTCCTAATCTGGATGAGATGAAAGGTCATGCATTTGAATCTCTGGATCCGGATTTTTCAAAGAAAGTAAAACCGGGAGATTTCGTGGTAGGTGGAGAAAACTTTGGATGTGGTTCTTCCAGAGAGCAGGCGCCTGGTGTTCTGAAAGCGTTGGGAGTACAGGCAGTTGTAGCAAAATCTTTTGCACGAATCTTTTACAGAAACTCTATTAATATTGGTTTGCCGGTAATTGTCTGCAAAGATCTTCCGGACGAAGTAAATACCGGAGATAAGATGGTTCTTCATATGTCAGAGGGAACAGTTGAAGCTAACGGAAAAACATATTCCTGTACAAAGCTTCCGGAATATATGCAGAATATTTTGAATCAGGGTGGTCTGATCGCATCTCTGAACAAGGAGGAGAAGTAAAATGGGAATGACAATTGCAGAAAAGATTATTGCTGCGGCAGCAGGTGTTGATAGCGTAAAACCGGGAGACATCCATACAGTTAAACTCGATCGTCTCATGAGTAATGATGGAACCACACATCTTACGGTTGATATGTATAACAATAAATTGAAAAATCCGCACATTGCAGATACAAGCAAGCTGGTGTTTATCGTGGATCATAATGTACCATCTGACAGCCCGAAAACAGCAGCATCTCAGAAGAAGATGCGAGATTTTGCAAAAGAACATAACATTGATTTCTGGGAAGGAAAAGGTGTCTGCCATCAGGTTATGATCGAGAATTATGTCCGTCCGGGTGAACTGATCTTTGGTGCAGACAGCCATACCTGTTCATACGGTGCATTAGGTGCATTTGGAACAGGCGTAGGATGTACAGATTTTCTTTATGGTATGGTAACAGGTACTTCATGGGTACTGGTTCCTGAGAGCGTAAAATTTAATCTGACAGGTAAACTTCCGGAAGGAGTTTACGCAAGAGATCTGATTCTTACAATCATTGGGGAAATCGGAGCAAATGGATGTAACTATCAGGCAATGGAATTTACAGGCGAGGGTGCGAAAACACTCAGTATCAGTGATCGTATGGCGCTTTGCAACATGGCAGTAGAAGCCGGTGCAAAGACAGGTATCTTTGAAGCAGATGAGAAAGCTATTGAATATCTGAAAGAACATGGACGTGAGCCAAAGGCTGTATATCACAGTGATCCGGATGCAGTTTACGCGAGAGAATATACATTTGATTTATCAAAAGTCCGTCCTGTAGTTGCGAAACCTGATTTTGTAGACAATGTTGTGCCTGCAGAAGAAGCCTGCGGAATTGAAATCAATGAAGCATTTCTGGGATCCTGTAACAACGGACGTATTGAAGATCTGCGTGTCGGTGCAGAAATCATCAAGGGCAAGAAGGTTGCTGAGGGCGTCAGATTCCTCGTTGTGCCTGCAAGCCAGACTATTTACCGTCAGGCATTAAAAGAGGGACTTATTGACACGTTTATGGAGGCTGGAGCCATTGTTATGAATCCGAACTGCAGTGTATGCTGGGGAAGCTGTCAGGGTGTGATCGGTGAGAACGAAGTTCTGATCAGTACAGGAACACGTAATTTCAAAGGTCGTGCAGGACATCCAAGCTCCAAAGTATATCTGGGATCAGCCGCTACTGTTACAGCATCTGCCATTACAGGAAAGATTGCGCTGGCAAGTGAGGTGTGATGCTAATTATAAATGTTTCACGTGAAACATTTAACCGAATCAAGTAAATTTCCTGCGAAGGTTGCGAAAAGCAATAGACAGCAGGTGGAGATTTGTTTGTATCAGGAGGAGAGCAAGCTCATCCTGATAAACTGCGGAGTAGTTATTCGGTATGGTATATCACAATTCGTTTGAATGAATTTTAACTTGTGACTGTGAAAGTACTGAACAGTTACAAGTGAAGATAGAAGATAAGAGGTAAGATTATGGAAAAATTCACAGGAAAAGTGTGGGTTCTGGATGATGACATTGATACAGATATTATTATTCCAACAGAATATCTCGCACTGAAAACAATCGACGATATGAAACAGTACGGATTCAGTCCTCTGCGTCCGGAACTGGCAGGACAGATTCAGAAAGGCGACATTATTGTTGCAGGAAAGAACTTTGGATGTGGTTCTTCCAGAGAACAGGCACCGGAAATTATCAAAGCACTGGGAATTCAGTGTGTAATTGCCAAATCTTTTGCGAGAATTTTCTTCAGAAATTCTATTAATAATGGTCTGTTACTGATCGAGCAGCCAGATCTTCATGATGATATCAAAGAAGGTGATGAAGTCACTGTGGTAATGAATGAACATGTAGATTACAATGGAAAACAGTACCCGATTGCTTCTCTTCCGGAAAATCTGATGAGCATTATTCAGGCTGGCGGACTTGTAAAAGCCATGCGCAAACTGAATGGGCTGGATTGATTTGGAAAGGAGAGGAAAATGGGCGAGACAGTTATTGAGAAAATTATAAGAAACAATGTTGGAAAAACAGTAAAGCCTGGAGACATTGTAACGGTCAATGTAGACAGGGTTATGATTCATGATATATTTATTCCATTTGTAGCAGAAAAGTTTGAAGAAATGGGCTTTACGAAGCTCTGGGATCCAGATAAAGCAGTACTCATATATGACCATTTGGTTCCTGCAAGTCAATTAGATGATACCAGACATTTCCATGCGGGAGATGCTTTTGCCAGGAAATATGGCATGAAAAATGTTCACAGAAGTGATGGAATCTGCCACCAGTTAATGACAGAGGCAGGTTATGTAAAACCGGGAAATATTGTATTTGGTACAGACAGTCATACCACTACCTACGGATGTGTAGGCGCTTTCTCTTCCGGTATCGGATATACAGAGATGGCAAGTATTCTGGGAACAGGAACTATGTGGATCAAAGTTCCTGAGACAATTAAGGTTGTGATCGAGGGAGAACTTCCGGAAAATGTTATGTCCAAAGATATCATCCTGCGTCTGATCGGTGATCTGGGAGCTGATGGAGCTACATACAGAGCACTTGAATTTACTGGCAGTACAGTAAAGAATATGACAGTAGCAAGCCGTATGACTATGGCAAATATGGCGATTGAAGCAGGTGCAAAATGTGCGCTGTTTACACCGGATGAAAAAACTGCAGAATATTGTGATATAGAGTTGAATGAGTTCCAGAAGAGCCTTACAGGAGATGAAGATGCAACCTATATGAAAACAATCACTTATCGCGCAGAGGATTTTGTACCGGTTATGGCATGTCCGTCTCAGGTAGATAAGATTAAAAATGTAAGTGAACTTGAAGGAACAGAAATAGATCAGGTATTTATCGGTTCCTGCACAAATGGCCGTCTGGAGGATCTCAGAGCTGCAGCGGAGGTGTTAAAGGGCAAAAAGGTAGCAGATTACGTTAAATTGATTGTAACTCCTGCAAGCCGTAGAATATACCGTCAGGCAATTGCAGAGGGAATTATGGATACTCTGGCAGAGGCAGGTGCAATGATCACACATCCCGGATGTGGATTGTGCTGTGGACGTGCAGGAGGTATCCTTACCGATGGTGAACGTGTAGTAGCCACAAATAACAGAAATTTCCTTGGTCGAATGGGAACATCCAAGGTAGAGATTTATCTTGCATCACCAAAAACAGCAGCAGCATGTGCAGTTGCAGGTAAAATTGTAAATCCAGAGAAATAAAACGGACAATAAAACGAATGCGACATAAATCGTACAGATAAGCAACAAAACTACAGAATAACAAAAGAATAAAATTAACGGATAAGTCCACTGCATTATTTATAAAAAGAGTAAGCAGTGGACTTATTTTATGTTATAGGAGATTACTTTGTAATGTTCCTATAACATACATAAAGGCGCAGAGAAAGTAAAGCCCTCCGGGCAGGAGCGCACTGCGGTGTAGAGGAATTATGTCGCTGAAGCTACCTGCTGCAGACGGAGAATCTTGCTTGCAGGATTTTTCTTGTGTCAGAGAATGACACTGTAATATGTTTCATATCACATAATAAATTATCTGACGGGATAATAAGTAAAGAAAGGACGGGGAAAAGCATGTAAATTTGATTGTATAGAAAAAGTTTCTTAGACAGAATTGTCCAGTAGGAGTCTGATCTTCGACTAAAACATAGGCTTTTTGAACTTAAAATTGAATAAATAGAATCTGCTAAATGAAGTAAAAATCGTGTAGATAAAGGGAATATCAAAGAGATAAAAAAAACAAATTGAACAAAAACTAAACTAAAATAAGAGAGAGTTTAATTTAAGTTCAACATGTAGTTAAAAACAAAATTAAACTAATTGAACCAATATAACAAGATGATTGATGAGTTCAACACGGTTTAATAAATAATGAACTGCAAAATGAACTAGGTATTGAACCCTACTAATAAAATTGAAAATAATGAAATTTACTGTTGAATTAATAGTTCAATTATAGTATAATAGCAAAGAAAAAAACTTGAAAAAGCTGATAAAATGCGGGTTTGAAAAATGAACAGAACATATATTTGCATATAATGCAGGAAGAAATATATTTGAACTTGATTAATGTCTGTATGCATTTTGATTCCCGTATAAACGATATAATATATCTGTTCTTTCTATAACAATAAATATATGCGAAGGAATTAAGAAATATAACAATAACCATTGATTAGAACAGGGTAATTCTTTTTACAGAAAACGGAGATAGTATTTATGAATAATATATTTGCTGAACGATTAAAAAAAGCGATGGAACAGAAGAATATGAAGCAGATCGACCTTGTAAAAAAGGCGGCAGAGCAGGGCGTGAAACTTGGAAAGAGCCATGTGAGTCAGTATCTGAGTGGAAAAACAACTCCCAGATCAGAAATTCTTAATTTTCTGGCGGCAACATTAGGGGTAGAAACTGAATGGCTGAAAGGAACCGATGTATCTGTAGACACTTTAAAGAAAGAGACAAATGAGGCAGGATTTCAAATGGAAAATATGAAATTTGATTACAATTATAATAATATGAAAGAAAATGACAGAGAGGCAGTTGAGGAAGCACAGGTTCGTGAATTTAAAAAATCGTCTAAGCTGAATAATGTGTTATATGATGTAAGAGGGCCGGTTGTAGAAGAAGCTGCACGTATGGAAAACGCAGGAACTCAGGTTTTGAAACTTAATATCGGAAATCCGGCACCGTTTGGATTCAGAACACCGGATGAAGTGATTTATGATATGAGACAGCAGTTGACAGAGTGTGAGGGATATTCCCCTGCAAAAGGTTTATTTTCTGCCAGAAAAGCAATTATGCAGTATGCACAATTGAAAAAGCTCCCTAATGTATCTATTGAAGATATTTATACGGGAAATGGCGTCAGTGAACTGATTAATCTCAGTATGTCAGCTCTGTTAGATAATGGAGATGAGATTTTGATTCCATCTCCAGATTATCCGTTGTGGACAGCATGTGCAACTTTAGCTGGTGGAAAAGCAGTACATTATATTTGTGATGAACAGGCAGAATGGTATCCGGATATGGATGATATCAGAAGAAAAATTAACAGCAGAACAAAAGCGATTGTTATTATAAATCCGAATAATCCGACAGGTGCGTTGTATCCAAAAGAAATATTACAACAGATAGTAGATATCGCAAGAGAACATAATCTGATAATTTTCTCTGATGAAATTTATGACCGTCTTGTAATGGACGGAGCAGAACATATTTCTATTGCTTCAATGGCTCCTGATTTATTCTGCGTAACATTCAGTGGTTTATCCAAATCACATATGATCGCAGGCTTCAGAATCGGCTGGATGATTCTCAGTGGCAATAAGGCAATTGCAAAAGATTATATAGAAGGAATTAAGATGCTTTCTAATATGAGACTTTGTTCCAATGTTCCGGCACAGTCAATTGTCCAGACTGCGCTAGGGGGACATCAGAGTGTGGAGAGTTATATTGTTCCTGGCGGACGTATTTATGAGCAGAGAGAGTATATTTATAATGCATTGACGGATATTCCGGGAATTACTGCTGTGAAACCGAAAGCTGCATTTTATATGTTCCCTAAGATTGATACGAAGAAATTTAATATTGTAAATGATGAGAAATTTGCATTAGATTTATTAAAAGAGAAGAAGATCCTGCTTGTACATGGCGGTGGATTTAACTGGCATCAGCCGGATCACTTTAGAGTGGTTTATTTACCCAGAATAGAAGTATTAAAAGAAGCAGCTGGAAAAATCAGAGAGTTTTTGGAGCATTATCAGCAGGAAATTTAACCGGATCAGAAAAATTCTCTGCTTCGATTGTGAATATTTGTTTGACTCAAATCAAAGAAAGCTCCAGCTTTGATTATGAATAAATATCTGATTGGAATTGCTATAAAAACAGGAATTATGTTTCACGTGAAACATAATTCCTGTTTTTCATATAGGAGCAAGAAATATTTGTTTCACGTGAAACATGTTGATAAAATTTTATGAAAAATTAAGTGGTGAACAGGCATCAGATGTGATAAACTATGTTTAACGCGTTATTTGCGAAATGGTTATTGTATATCTTATAGATCTGATAACAGTAAATGAAGTTAGGCACAAATAGTATTTTGCCCCTGATATCATCAAATGATGCCGAAATATAAATTTCTGGAGGTATAATGAGAAATGGAAAATGAGGAAAAAAACCAGACAGAACAGGATGAGAAAGGCCAGTCTGTGTGGAAAGAGTTGTGGGACTATGCGAAGATTATCCTTGTAGTTTTTGTTATAGCATTCCTGTTGGGACACTTTGTGTATATTAATGCAAGAGTGCCATCAGGTTCTATGGAAGAAACAATTATGACTGGTGACAGGGTATTTGGGAATCGTCTGGCATATGTAAAAGATGATCCGAAGAGATTTGACATTGTAATATTTAAATATCCGGATGATCCATCTCAGCTTTTTGTAAAACGAGTAATTGGTCTGCCGGGAGAAACAGTAAACATTGTAGATGGAAAAGTGTATATCAACGATTCAGAAGAGCCACTGGATGACAGCTTTTGTCCAGAAGCACCGGAAGGAAGCTTTGGACCGTATACGGTCCCGGAAGGATGCTATTTCATGTTAGGTGATAACAGAAATCACAGCATGGATTCCCGCTATTGGCAGAATCCGTTTGTGGAGAAGGATGCAATAGAGGCAGAAGTAGCAGTTCGTTACTGGCCATTAAATAAAATAGGAACCATAAAATAATTAAAAAAGACTGTTGAAATCAGAAAATCATATATGAGTGATCTGATTTTGACAGTCTTTTTTTGTCTGAAAATTTTTCAAATGTTATACTGTAAATCAGGAGACTGCTTATACAGAAAATGTTATAAAAGAAGGAGAGAAAAAAATGAAGAGATGGAAGAAGTTTATAGTAATGGGATTAGCAGCATCTATGGTAGTTCAAACCTGTGTGTCTCAGACATTGTGGGCGTCAGAGTTTTCGGCGGACGGTATTGGAGCGGTTACAGATACTTTTGGAGATGGTACAGAAAATGAGATGGAAAATAAGATATCTAATGAAGATAACGTTGGAGATACATTTGAAACAGGAGAAGTAATAAATCCGTATACTGCAGAAAAAATTTCAGATAAAAAAGATGAACAGAAAGAAATTGATTCAGATGATCCAGATAAGCAGGAGTCGGAACAGTTAGAACCAGAAGATTCGGTGAATGCCGGGCAGGCTGCTGACGGCTATATAATGCAGCTTTATAGTGATGATAAGTTAAAAAAAACATATGTAATATCATATGTGGATGCTGATGCTGCGAAAGCACCGGAAGCATTAATAGGAAAAAATGGTTATATTTTTAAAGAGTGGAATACAAAAGAGGATGGTACTGGTCGAAAGTATAAGCCAGGAGATTCTATTAAAGAACTTCTGAAAATATCAGATGCAGAAATGCAAAATCAGAAAACAGAGGATGAAAGAGAAGCAGGCAGCGAATTGTCTTCAGCTGGAGAAATAAATATAAATTTAGAAAGAACGGAAAATACAAAATCAGAAGAGGATTTGGCACTGACTGAAGATAGTGCATCTGCTGCACAAAATGAAACAACAATAACATTATATGCGATTTGGGAGAAAGCACCATCATATAAAATCACATATAAATTGAATAAGGGAAAAAACAATGTTTCCAATCCAAAAACTTACACTGCGGAAGATGAAATAAAATTGAAGGATCCAACACGTTCAGGATATCATTTTGCAGGCTGGTATTCTGACAGTAAATATAAAAAGAAGGTCAGTACGATTGAAAAAGGAACAAAGGGTACGCTTGTTTTATATGCAAAATGGATTAAAGAGGTTAATGCCTCAGTAAAGGCAGCAACGCTGACTTCACTGAGAGGAATGAAAGCAAAAACAATCAGTGCCAGTGTAACGATTCCTGATTATGTAAAGAGCATTGATGAGTATTATTATCTGGTATATGTGGATTCTAATTCCGGAAAGGTAAAAAAAACAGCAGCTCAGGTAAGGAAACCGGAAAAAGCAAAAGCGAAAATTACATTCAAGCTGGATGTTACCGGACATCCGGAATATGTGCAGGGAAAATTTGCTGTTGCAGTAAAGAAATCCAAGACAGCATATACGTTGATAAGCGGCAAAAATTACGTAAGTAGTCCTGAAAAACTCAGTATTAATAAAACAGCATATTTTCTGCCGAAAACAAAAAAAGGAATTCAATCTACCAGTGTCAGTCAGGTAACGGAGACAAAGTCAAAAACGGTGTTTTTTAATCTTTTTGCATCGGATATTATGCGAACCGGATATGGCGCAGAGGCATATCAGTACAATGGAAAAACATATTATTTCAGCGGGTTGTATAATTTTCAGGATTTTGTCCGGCAGTGTAATGCAAAAGGAATCCAGGTTACCGCACAGATCAGTCTTGACAGAAATTCATATACGCAGGATCTGACAACAGGACAAAGTCCTTATGGGGAAACGGCCTTTTATGGCTGGAATACAGGGAACAGTGCTGCAAGAGAAAAGATGGAAGCTGCATTTGCATATCTGGGTGAAAAATTTGGAAGCAATGACTGTTATGTAAGTAACTGGATTCTGGGAAATGAGATTAACAGTGCCAGTCATTATTATTATGTAGGAAATGTCAGTTTTTCAAAATATATTTCCATGTACAGTGAAGCTTTCAGATGTTTGTATAATGCAGTGCGTAGCAGTCGGGAAAGTTCAAAGGTCTTTATCTGTCTGGATAATTGCTGGAATCAGAAAAATATATTTACGGTTTGTTATACGTCCAGGTCAACATTAGACAGTTTTGCATCAAATATTTCACACTTGCAGAAGGGCATAAACTGGAATCTGGCATATCATGCATATAGCCAGCCGCTTACAGAAGCGAAGTTCTGGTCAAGTGTTAATGCACCATTATTGAGCAGCAACGGGAATACGGCAACATTTATTACCATGCATAATATACAGGCTCTTACCAGTTATGTAAAAAGTAAATTTGGTTCCGGCACACGTGTGATTCTGTCTGAACAGGGATATTCATCTTCTTCTGGTGGACAGTCAGCTCAGGCTGCATCTATGGCTCTGGCATATTACAAAGCAGCCTGTGATCCGATGATTGATGCATTTATTATAAGAAGTTATCAGGATGAGGATCATGAAGTTGCACAGGGGCTGGCATTGGGATTAAAAGATGCCAGAGGAAAGAAGAAGACGGCCTATAATGTATTTTGTAACATGGACGGGGTAAATTCCCTGAAATATACAAAAAAAGTTCTGAATAATCAGGTTGGTAACTGGAAAGCGCAGGTTCCCGGATATACAGCTAAAAAGGTGTCGGGTATGTACAGGAAGTAAAGAGGAATATTGATCAGACAAGTAAAATAATCACAGATTAAACACATTTTTCCCACACAAAGAACACAAATGATTTCTATACTTAGAAGCATCAAAAGGAAACAGAGATAAATAAACATGAAACATGAATTCAGCTATGAGCAGGAAATGAATTAAATTGTAAATATCTGTCAGAGTTGTTTCATGAATGACATAGATTCAGGGAGGGACTTTATTATGATGAATAAAGATAACAGAAATGACAAAATCAGAAAGATTGCAAAGAAAGGTCTTACACTCAGTTTATGTGCAGTGCTTGCAGGAGGACTTGCAGCAGGAAGCTTTGAGGGAATAAATAAACTTACAGGATGGAATGGAGCTGCAACAGTAGAAGCTGCTTCTAAAGATGAGACAACTTTGACATATGCCAAATCCGAAAAGAAAGAGAATGCAGATGACAGTGATTCCAAGACAGATGACAGCAAAGATACAGCCAGTACAGCAAAAGGAAGTTTGGACGTGTCTGAAATTGCATCAGAAGCACTTCCATCTATTGTATCTATTACAACTAAGTCAGTTCAGGAAGTACAAAATTATTTCGGAATGTATGGAATGTATGGATATGCGCCACAGCAGCAGGAACAGGAAGTAGAGGGCAGTGGTTCAGGTATTATTGTTGGTAAGAATGACGATGAACTTCTGATTGCTACGAACTATCATGTAGTAGAAGGTGCAGATACATTGTCAGTTGCATTTACAGATGGAAATGCAGTAGAAGCATCTGTAAAGGGATTTGATGAAGAGAGAGATCTGGCAGTTGTATCTGTATCCCTGGATGATGTTGATGATGATACAATGGATGCTATTTCAATTGCAAAGATTGGAAGTTCTGATGACCTGAAGGTAGGTGAGCAGGTAATTGCAATCGGTAATGCACTTGGATATGGACAGTCTGTTACAACCGGTATCGTAAGTGCCAAGAACCGTAGAATGGACTCTGACAATAACACGGTAACAGATGGAAGCGATGACGACAAAGGTGACGGTGTAAATCTGATTCAGACAGATGCAGCTATCAATCCTGGTAACAGTGGCGGTGCTCTTCTGAATATGGAAGGCGAAGTTGTAGGTATCAATTCTGCGAAACTTGCTTCCACTGAAGTAGAAGGTATGGGTTATGCAATTGCAATTTCTGATGTAACTGATATTCTTCAGAATCTGATGAATGAAACATCAAGAGATAAACTGGATGACTCTGAACATGGTGTACTTGGAATCAAGGGTAATTCTGTAAGTTCTGAAGCAGTTCAGATGTATGGTATTCCGGCAGGGGTTTTTGTAAAAGAAGTAACAGAGGGTGGAGCTGCTGATAAGGCAGGTCTGAAAGCCAATAGTGTTATTACCGAATTTAATGGTAAGGCTGTTTCAAGTATTGATCAGTTAATAGAATATCTTTCTTATTATGAACCAGATGAAAAAGTAGAACTGACTGTACAGGTTCCTCATGGAACAGGCTATAAAGAAGAAACTGTTAAAGTAACTCTGGATGAAAATACAGATGCTGATGACAACAGCAAGAAAGATAAAAAAGATTCAAAAAAATCTAAAAAAGATGCAGATGAAGACTCAGATGTAAACGAAGATTCAGACAGTGAAGATGATATGGAACCTGGTGACACAGATGAAAGCGAGAATCCATTTATCCAATATTTCCAGAATCAGGGATTCTTCAGATAAATAATATCAGAAAGTAAAATTGTAAAATATACGGATGTAAAATCTGTGACATTGCGGAGGTGTTTGTTTTATTTAGTGAGAAAAGCACTTTCATATGTGAAAAGTATTACATATGAAAGTGCTTTTCTGTTTTGCTTATATTTTTTTGTGAAAGATTCTGTAGTTCTTTTGTGAAAGAGCACTTGAGAATGGCTATATGGTGTGATAAAATAATACCATTGTGGAAACGGACGAATTGTGAAATTGCAGGATGAGGATAAAGAGGAGAAAAATATGACAGTAAAAGAATGTTATGAACAGATGGGTGCAGATTACGAAAGTGTACTTGGAAGACTGAGAAGTGAGGTACTTATTAAGAAATTTGCAAAAAAATTTCTGGATGATGGAAGTTTTCAGAGTCTGAAAGATAATCTGGCACAGAAAAATGGAGAAGAAGCTTTTCGTGCAGCTCATACTTTAAAAGGTGTATGTCAGAATCTTGGATTTGATAATCTGTATAAACCAAGCTTTGATATTACAGAGAAGCTCAGGGGAAGAGATACAGAAGGCTGTGAAGAACTCCTGGCAAAAGTGGAAGAGCAGTACAATAATACAGTGGATGCAATCCACATGATGGACTGATGAGAGCTGCTGTTTTTGATGTAGATGGAACTTTACTGGATTCTATGTCAGTGTGGGAGGATATTGGAGAGCGTTATCTTGCAGACCATAAGATTGCAGTGAGAGGAAATCTTCGGAATGCTCTGCGTACTATGAGTCTGGAGCAGGGTGCTGCATGGCTGAAGGAAGAATATCAGTTGAAAAAGTCTATTCCGCAAATTATAGAGGAAGTTCTGAAAATTGTGAGTAATTTTTACAGGTTTGAAGCACCACTGAAATCAGGAGTGAAAGAAACTTTGGAATGGCTTAAAGAGCGAAATGTGAAGATGGTGATTGCAACTTCCGGAAACAGGAAACTGGCAGAAGCAGCACTTGAGAGAAATGGGATTCGAGATTACTTTGAGCAGATTTATACATGTACAGAAGTCGGTGCCGGAAAAGATGAGCCGTTGATTTATCTGAAAGCAGCAGAATTTATGCAGGCAGAACCGAAGGATACAGTTGTGTTTGAAGATGCGCTTCATGCTGCGGAAACTGCAAAGCAGGCCGGATTTGTGGTCATTGGTGTTTATGATGAAGAAAACAGGGCGAATATTTTCAGAATGAAGGAAGTCTGCGATTGTTATTGCGACACGATGGATGCGGCAATTGATTGGATGAAAAGTAAATAATACTTTGCAGAGTAAGAGTCTGTGGAATAAGTGTAAGGATCAAAAATAAAAAGAAGAGGTTTCGTTAAATTTTGTGATAACGAAATCTCTTCTTTTTATTAATGTATCTTATGGTAATTCTTTTAAATGTATTATTTACGAGGATCGCTTTAGTACCAACGTGTCATTGGAAGATCATTATTAATTCCTTTGGTCATAAGAATCTGGTGAAGATCAATAATTCCGTTGTGAAAAGTAGCTGCACATGCGGACAAGTAGAGATTCCACATACGCAGGAAAGATTCATCAAACATAGACTTTTCCCTTTCAATGTTATCGAGGAAATTCTTTTCCCAGTGAAGCAGGGTTTTGTTATAGTGAAGGCGAAGATTTTCAATATCCAGAGTATGGAAATTATCTTCTGCCATGTGAGTCAGAATTTCTCTGAGACTTGGAACAGTTCCGCCTGGGAAAATGTATTTCTTGATCCATGGATCGCCCGGATGTTCTTTGAGGGCACTGATAAAGTGAAGAAGGAATAATCCACCAGGTTTCAGGACTTTTTCTACGCAATCAAGGAAAAGTTGGTAATTGTCACGACCAACGTGTTCCAGCATACCTACACTGACAACCCGGTCAAACTGATAATCGTGTTTTGGCAGATCACGATAATCCATCAGTTCAACGGTAAGATAATCTTCCAATCCCTGATCTTTGATTCGTTTCTGAAATTCTGTATACTGTTCATGGCTTAATGTGATTCCGGTGCCATGTATTTTGTATTTTTTGGCTGCTTCAATCAGCAGAAAGCCCCATCCACATCCAATATCCAGAAGACTCATACCTTCTTCGAGATGTAATTTCTTCAGAATATAGTCTACTTTATTTACCTGTGCCTGATATAAAGTATCATCTTCATGGATGAAATAACCACAGGAATAACTCATGGTTTCATCCAACCATAATTTATAAAAATCATTTCCTATATCGTAATGACTGGTGACTTCTTTTTCCTGATTCTTTTTTGATGTGGAGCTGAACATGATTTTTTTCAGAGCGGATTCATTGGTAGAAAATTTACCCATCTGTCCCAGAAAATGGTCTAGTGCTTCATAAAGATTTCCCTCGATGTCAAGATCACCACGCATATAAGCTTCTCCTAATGCAAGAGAAGTACTTTTGACAAGATCCGAAAGGGGAATGGTCTTTTTAAAATTTACTGTAAATGTAGGTTCGCCTTTTCCGATATGATATTCAGAGTTCTTAAACTTTATCAGAAATGGATAATCTGTAAAGCGTTCAAGGAACTGTACCATTGCTTTCTCTTCGGTCTTTTCTTCTAATGTCTCAAACATAATAATTTACCTCCTTTAACACAGAATTATGATACACCTTGACAGGGTGTTTGCGTCAAGAGGAGAATTGTACAAAAAGAAAGTGGTAAGACCAAAAATATATGTATAAATATGTTATATGTTGTAAAGGGGAAAAGGGGACGCAGCCCCAAACAATTCTCTTCGGCTCGGTTTCGGGTCTTAAGAAAAACTAAGCCTGGGAAGATCAGCTAAAAGCATTCGCAGATAACTCAAACTCGCCGCGAAGCGGCTCAGACAGTGAGTGATCTGCGAATAACGCTGATCTTCCCGGGCTAAGATTTTCTAAAGACCCTGCAAATGTCGCCGAAGAGAATTGTTTGGGGCTGCTGGCTGTTGGCTGTGACTGAGGTGACTGAGGGAGAAGGATAATGGTGGTCTGTTAGTTTGGTGGAATAGAAAAGTTTCCTATATATAGTATGAAGGGGGACGGAAAAGTTGGGGATGTTGTGTATATATGGTATATGGATGCTGTATAATATAGGAAGGATAGATAGGGAGGATGGTTGGAATTCAGGTGTAAGATAGACTGGATGGCTGCTGGGGATTTAGTGGAGATTAGGGTGAAAATATAAAAAGTTTGTCAAATTATGAAATTAACTGTTGAC
>UMIU01024410.1_pt1 | contig 18121 bp, 15 predicted proteins | sample 1965871 | NCBI WGS metagenome assembly UMIU01 (sample SAMEA4836132, study PRJEB28245) | human gut metagenome | biome: gut microbiome; material: fecal sample | place: Denmark | collected 2008
AGGTTCAAGAACATGTCAGAATTAAGTTTTGAACAAATGCTGGAAGATTCCGTAAAGACTATCAGAAATGGAGAGATTGTACAGGGTACTGTCATCGATGTTAAAGAAGATGAGATTATTCTGAATATCGGTTATAAAGCAGACGGTATTATCACAAAGAACGAATACTCTAACGATGCAAGCCTTGTACTCACAGATGCTGTCCACGTTGGAGACACAATGGAAGCAAAAGTTCTCAAAGTCAATGACGGAGAAGGTCAGGTAACTCTTACTTACAAGAGACTGGCAGCAGAGAAAGGAAACAAACGTCTTGAAGAAGCATTTGAGAATCAGGAAGTATTAAAAGCTCCTGTAACTCAGGTACTTGACGGTGGACTTTGTGTAAACGTAGACGAAGCAAGAGTATTCATTCCTGCAAGTCTCGTTTCCGACACATATGAGAAAGACCTTTCCAAATATGCAGATCAGGAGATCGAATTCGTTATCACAGAATTCAACCCGAGAAGACGCCGCATCATCGGTAACCGCAAGCAGCTTCTTCTCGCTGAGAAAGCAGAGAAACAGAAAGAATTAATGGAGAGAATCCATGTTGGCGATACAGTTGAAGGAACTGTTAAGAATGTTACAGATTTCGGTGCATTCATCGATCTGGGCGGAGCTGACGGACTTCTTCACATTTCCGAAATGTCCTGGGGCAGAGTAGAGAACCCGAAGAAAGTATTCACTGTTGGCGATAAAGTCAAAGTTCTTATCAAAGAGATCAACGGAGAGAAGATCGCACTTTCCCTTAAATTCCCGGAAGCAAATCCATGGCTCACAGCAGCTGAGGACTTCGCTGTAGGAAACGTAGTTAAAGGTAAAGTTGCACGTATGACAGACTTCGGTGCATTCGTAGAGCTTGCACCGGGAGTAGATGCACTCCTTCACGTATCCCAGATTTCCAGAGAGCACGTTGCCAAACCTTCAGACGTACTTTCCATCGGACAGGAGATCGAAGCTAAGGTTGTTGACTTCAACGGCGAAGACAAGAAAATCAGCCTGAGCATGAAAGCTCTTGAGGCACCGGCTGAGGAAGCTGCAGAAGAATAATTGCCAATAGAATAATTATGATTATTTCAGTACCGTCTTTGCAGGACTTAGCTTATGCAAAGGCGGTGCTTTGCGTTATGTCCGCTTTCTGTGAGGTGACAAGAAATAAGCCGTAAGAACGATTGACTTTTAACTCATACTGCGATAAAATAAAATCAATTTATGTAAAAAACTATGAAAAAAAGAAAAGGGAAATAGCAAATGTTAGACAATCAGGATAAGAAGTTTGAAATCAGCAAGGCGCAGCCAGCTAACATTAAACCACAGGATACGATTGACTTACTGGAATTGTTCTATGTACTTAAGAAGAAAATCCTGCTTATATTGATGGCGGCTCTTATAGGAGGATGCGTTGCAGGTGCATATACGCAGTTTTTCATGACACCTGTCTATAGTTCTATGTCCAGTATACTGGTACTTTCCAAAGAAACCACACTGACCTCGCTGGCCGATTTGCAGCTGGGTGCCAGCCTGACAAGTGATTATACTGTACTGATCAAGAGTACACCTGTGTTGGAACAGGTAATAGAGAATCTGAATCTTGATACAACAGTTGAAGAACTGAAGAATCAGATCTCGATTAACAATCCGACAGATACACGTATCCTTGAGATCACAGTTCAGGATACAGATGCTACAATGGCAAAGAAGGTCGTAGATGAGATTGCAAATGTTTCCTCAGATTATATAGGAGACAAAATGGAAGTTGTTCCTCCTAAGGTTATCGAAGTAGGTAAGATTGCGACAGTGAGAACCTCACCAAGTGTAAAGAAGAATATAATGCTTGGTTTTCTTCTTGGTTTCGTTGCGTGTGCCGGAATCATTGTGGTATATGCTGTAATGGATGATACGATCAAGACAGAAGAGGATATAGAGAAATATCTGGGAGTTTCTGTTCTGGCAAAGGTTCCGGACAGAAAGGACTATATAAATACGAAGAAAAACAAAGGAAGAGGTCATCGCTAAACTATGGAGGAATCTGATTAATGAAGAAACTCAACTTAACAGACAGAAGAAAACCGGACTATTTCTACAGTGAATCAATTAAGACTTTGCGTACAAATATCCAGTTGTCCGGTCAGAGTATAAAGACAATTCTGATCACAAGCTGCTATCCCAATGAGGGAAAAAGTGATATAGCACTTAGTCTGGCACAGGAACTGGGAAGCATTGGGAAGAAGGTTCTGCTGTTGGATGCAGATATACGAAAAACAGCGTATGTGGGCAGACTTGAAGTACAGGAAGAAGTAAAGGGGCTTTCACAGCTTCTCAGCGGACAGGCCGGATTACAGGATATTATTTACAATACCAACTTCCCGAACATGGACATTATATTCGGCGGTCCGTCAGCACCCAATCCTTCCGGACTGCTCAGTGAGAATATTTTCAAAATATTGATTAAAGAACTCAAAGATTATTACAACTATATTCTGATTGATACACCTCCGATCGGAACAGTAATTGATGCCGCAGTGATCGGAAGGTGTTGTGACGGAGCTGTTTTCCTGATCCAGCCCGGAAACGTAAGATACAGAGATGCCCAGAAGGCTTTTGCACAGCTTGAGAAAAGCGGATGCCGGATCCTGGGAGCTGTTCTGAACAAGATAGATACCAGTGGCGATAAGTATTATTCTTCCTATTATAAACATTATGGCGAATATTACCGAAGAGATGAAGATGATTCTGAAGAATAGTAATAAACAGCAGAAAAATATAAAGGAAAATGAAGAAAAGTGAGCAGAAGAAAGAAAGGTAGAAAAACAAATATACTGCTGGGAATTATCTGTATTCTGCTGGTCGGCGTGCTGGGCAGTATTCTGGTGATCAGCCGTCAGGCAGAGCAGAAGGAATCTCAGCGCCTTACGGAACTTGCAGACGGTCAGCAGAGCGGAATTGAAGATTATGAAGCTGTCAAAGAGCATGCAGAGGAATTACAGAAAACAGCTTCTGAAGAGGATGAGACCGCAGATTCAGACAATAATACAGCTGAAAAGAGCAAGAAAGATAAGGATACAGAAGAAGCAGATAATACTAATAACACAGAGAATGAAGAAACAAGGACGATTTCCGGTGTTGTATGCTGGGGAGATGATCTGCTCAATGGAGCGGAATCTGATACATATTCTTACATGGCAGTGCTTCAGAAACTGCTGACAGATAATGGATATAACCTTACCGTGGTCAACAAGACCCTTCAGGGTGGCGGAACTCTCTCTATGATGAAGATGGCGGGAGTAAGTGATGAAACACTTCAGGGCTATATTGCGAAACATCAGCAGGCTGCAAACGGTGCACAGCTGAATGTGACAGAGACCGGAATCCGTGACCTGACAGAAGAACAGACTACAAGAAATGATATGGACTGTATTCCGGTTATCTTCATGGGATATTACGGCGGATGGAATCATGATCCGGCAGAACTGGCAGAACAGCAGGAACAGATCTTAAATACATTCCAGAACAAAGATCAGTTTATTGTAGTAGGAACACGTCCGTTGGACGGAACCGTAACTTCTGAAGCTCTTGATGCGGTTCTCAGCCAGAAATGGGGCGAACATTACATCAGCCTTGCAAGTGTAACAGCACAGCCGTCTGCTACTTATGAAGCACAGCAGGCTATGGCAGAAGCAATCTTACAGAAGCTGCAGGATCTGGGCTATATCAGCAAGGCGCAATAGGATCGATCGGAAGTTAAAGGAATAAAAAATGAACAGATCAGTAAACAGAAATGTGAAACAGAGAAAAATCCATATGATCATCCTGATCGTACTGATTCTGTTATGTACAATTCTGGGAGGAGGATATTATCTGCTGAAGCAGACAAAAGAAAACTCCGAAAAAACCAACAGACAGAAACAGTCAGCACAGACATCTGCTGATTCAGTACAGGACAGTAACACCGTAGAATATAAAGGTGAAACATATAAGTATAATGATCATCTCAGCAATTATCTCTTTATGGGAATTGATACAAGAGATGCGGTAGATACTTACCAGACACAGGAGGATGCAGGGCAGGCAGATGCGATTTTCCTGGTTTCTCTGGACAGGGCAGAGGAGAAGATGAAAGTTCTTTTTATCCCTCGTGATACGATGACGAAAATAGAAACATTTAACCCGGCAGGAAAGAGCCTTGGCCATACCACAGATCATATTAATATTCAGTATGCATTTGGAGACGGCAAACAGAAAAGCTGTGAATTAATGAAAACAGCAGTGTCCAATCTGCTGGACGGGCTTCCCATCCAGGGTTACTGTGCCATGAATATAGATGGGATTTCTGCGATTACAGATTATGTGGGAGGCGTGGAGATCACAGTGCCGGATAACAGTCTGGAAGAGGTAAATCCGGATTTCAAAGAAGGTGCAGTGGTCACTCTGACCGGCGAGAATGCAGAACAGTTTGTCCGTTACCGTGATACAGGAAAGAGCCAGAGCGCTCTCGTCCGTCAGGAACGCCAGAAGACATATTTACAGGCATTTCTGCAGAAAGCACAGCAGGAAGCATCCAAAGATGCAGGTTTTATAACAGGACTGTACGAGAGTATTCAGGAATATACGGTTACAAACATGGGAAATGATATTTTTGCCAGACTTCTGACAGCTTCGCAGAATGGGATTGCAGATTCTCAGACTGTTCCGGGTGAGGGAACCCAGGGCCAGAATTTCGATGAGTACCATGTAGACGAAGAAAAACTGAAAGATATGATTATCTCAATGTTTTATGACAAAAACTGATTGATATTTATGGGATTTTGTTTTATTATAATAAAAAGATAGGTAGTGCGGAGTGTGCTATACTATAAATGAATTTAATCCAAAAAGGAGAGGTGCATTATGAAAATTGCAAAGAAATTCATGGCACTTGCGTTGGCAGCAGTCCTCAGTGTAGGATGTGCATTCGGTGTCAGTGCAGATGGAAGCCGTACAAAAGATGTTACGGTAACTAAAACTAATGAACTGTCTGAGATTTATGAAATCGTTCAGAAGATCGAAGATACAGAAGGCTTCAAAGAACTGAAAGAAACGGTTCCGGCAGTAGCAGATGCTTTTAAAAAAGTCAGTGAAGGTAAAATGGATCTGAAAGGCTTCACCGATGTTCTGAAGACTCTTGCAGAAGAAGCTACAGATGAAACAGTCAAAGCAGCAATCGAAGAAGTTATTGAGAAGCTGGATGGCAAAGATTTCGTTACAGGTTTCGTACAGTTCAGAGTAAAGGATCATGAAAGAGCTGAAAAGAACGCAGATGGCAAATATGAAGTTGAGATCTCCGTTCCGAGCATCACAGATGAGATGGAGAACATTCAGCTGTTATGCTACAACAAAGAAACAGAAGAATGGACAGTCATTGATCCGATCAATATTGATAAAGAAAACAAAACAATCAAAGTTGCATTAGATGATCTTTGCTACTTCGCAATCATCTCAGATGCAAAAACAGACGCAGCAGAATAAACAGTCGTCGGACAGCTCTTACTACACATATATTATGGTAGTAAGAGCTGTTTTTTTGGACTAATGGTCGTATTATGGAAAAAACTGTCAAAAGCTATTGCATATTTTTGGTAAAAAAGTTATACTGTTGAAGTACACGAAGAAATCTTTTGTCTTTAAATCGTCGCTTTGCCGCGTTTGAAGATATGGATGATCATATCTTGAAGTAGAAGTCTGCCTTGCAACACAGGCAGAATGGCGAAGCATACCCAAAAATACGGAGGTAAGATATCCAATGTGGTATGTGATGCAGGTGCGCACAGGCACCGAAGAGAACATCCGCTGCCAGTGTCAGCGGTTAATAAGCAACAATGTCTTAGAACGCTGCTTTATCCCATATTACCAACAGAAGAAACGATTTCAGGGCGAATGGCATATCCAGGAAAGAATCCTCTTTCCAGGGTATGTCTTTTTAATTGCTCAAAATCTGGAATGTCTGTCCGAAAATCTCAGAAAAGTCATCGGAATGACCAGGCTGCTGGGAACAGGGGAAGATATCATTCCATTATCTCAGGAAGAAGTAAACCTGCTTCTGAAACTGGGAAAGGAAGAACAGTTAGTAGCCATGTCCACAGGGATCATAGAGAGTGATCAGGTAAGAATACTTACAGGTCCGCTTCAGGGCATGGAAGGCTGTATCAGAAAAATTGACAGACATAAAAGAAAAGCTCGCGTTTCCGTAGAAATGTTCGGAAGGAGTGTAGACATGGAGGTCGGGCTGGAAATTATTTCAAAAGTTACACAAGAGGAGTTTATGAATGGAAAAGAAAAACAAAACAACGAAAATACTGATGCATGATATTCCGCTCAGACTGATCAAGGTGCTGAATATTATCTGCCTGACGATTCCCTTTGCCGGATGCTGGTACGGATATTATTCCGGACAGATGAAAGACGGATTCTATAACAGAGGAAATCTTTTAATGATCGCTCTCTTTATGCTTGTATATTTCCTTTTTGCAAGAATATACAATGCATTTCTAATATCCGTGAACCGGATTTCTGAAATGGTATACAGTCAGGTGCTGGCAGCACTGATCACCGATGGCATCAGCTATCTTATCATCGCACTGCTTGTAAAAGGCTTTCCCAATATCATACCGGGAGTCATGGCCATTGCCGGTCAGATAGTAATGTCACTGATCTGGTGTTTCCTGGCTCATCGCTGGTACTTCAGAAGTTTCCCGCCGCAGAAGACAATGATCGTTTACGATGTCAGAGAAGGAATGGAGAAGCTTATAGATCAGTACGATCTGGAATGCAAATTTGAAGTTACGGAGATTATCCAGGTAACAGATGTCATTAACCATCTCGAAAAACTGAATACTATAGAAACTGTTTTCCTCAGCGGCATTCACAGCCACGAGAGAAACATCATTCTGAAATATTGCATTGAACATCGCATACAGGTCTATGTGATACCAAGAGTAGGAGATGTACTGATGAGCGGAGCACAGAAGATACATATGTTCCATCTTCCAATGCTGCGCACAGGAAGATACAACCCGCAGCCGGAATACCTGATCCTGAAACGGCTGGCAGATCTGGTGATCGCAGGTGTAGCTACTGTCATCCTTTCTCCGATAATGATTATCACAGCCATTGCGATCAAAGCATATGACAGAGGCCCTGTATTCTATTCTCAGATACGTCTGACACAGGACGGGAAGGAATTCGGAGTTCTGAAATTCCGTTCCATGAAAGTAAATGCGGAAAAAGATGGTGTAGCGAGACTCTCAAGCGGAGAAAATGATCCAAGAATCACTCCTGTAGGGCGCATTATCAGAAAATGCAGGATCGACGAATTACCACAGCTGCTGAATATCCTGAAAGGTGATATGACCATCGTAGGGCCAAGACCTGAAAGGCCGTCCATTGCCGCAGAATATGAGAAGGTCATGCCGGAATTCCGTCTGCGTCTGCAGGCCAAGGCAGGTCTGACAGGATATGCTCAGGTTTACGGCAAATACAATACAACACCATATGACAAACTTCTGATGGATCTGATGTACATCAGCCATGCAAATCTGCTGGATGATCTCTTCATCATGTTTGCAACAGTGAAGATCCTTTTCATGCCGGAAAGCACAGAAGGTGTGGCAGAAGGACAGACAACCGCAATGGAAGAGAACACATGCTGTGATAAGGAGGAGAAATTAAACGGATAGCCGTAAGAAAGGGGAATCTATGCCGACAATATCGATCATCACCCCGGCTTACAATTGTGAGAAATATCTGGAGGAAGCTGTGGACAGTGTGCTGTCCCAGACAATAACTGACTGGGAAATGCTCATCATTGATGACTGCTCCGTTGATAATACTTATTCCTGTATGCAGAAACTTGCACAGAGGGACAGCAGGATCCGGATTTTCAGAAATACACAGAATGCAGGTGCGGCAGCTACAAGAAATTACGGGATCCGTCAGGCAAAGGGCCGGTGGATTGCATTCCTTGACAGCGACGACCTGTGGAGAAAAGATAAACTGCAGAAACAGATGGAACTTCTGGATAAATATCCGGAAGCTTCTTTTTTATTTACCGGATCTGCCTTCATCGAAGATGATGGCATGACCATAGCCCATACTCTCCATGTACCGGAGAAAGTCAGCCGCCGGAAGTTACTGAGTCAGAATGTGATCTCCTGTTCCTCAGTTCTCATAAAAAGAGAACTGATGCTGAAGCATCCCATGCCGGAAGAAGACGGGATCCATGAGGATTTTGCCACATGGCTGTCTGTCCTTACAGAAGTCCCTCTGGCTTACAGTGTAGATGAGCCTCTGCTGATCTACCGCAGGGCACTGGCATCCAAATCCGGCGAAAAAGGCAAATCTGCCCGCATGAACTGGCAGACCTATATACATGCAGGCATTCCTTTAAGAAAAAGGATTTTCTGCATGGCAGGCTATACCTTTCACGGTTTATACAAATATCAGCAGCTCTGGTGGAGAAGTTACCGTCTGATGATGCGGAAAGAACGCTTCAAGAAGCTCTTTCTTATGGTCATGACAGTAATCCTGCTTTTTCTCTGGACAGCAGCCTTCAGCTATGCATGGTTTCATTATTACAATTTCAGGAGAGTCATCGGAAGACGGTATTTCTTCTGGGGTTATGTAACACTGCTGGCACTTTATGCTGCATTAAACCTTCTGATCGGAAAAGTATTCTCCGCATTCCGGGTAATCCATCAGCAGTGGATAGAGATCGTGCTCTCCCATGGTTATACAGTGATACTGGCAAATGCAGCAACTTATCTGGAACTGGCACTGATCGGACGGTGGAAATTCATGATGTACATCACACCAATGCTGGCTGTGACAGCAGTAAATTTCCTGACCGGTCTTATCTGGTCTGCTCTGCTTCGCTGGCTCTATGCCAATATCTACCCTGCACATGAGGTCCTTCTCATATATGGTAAACAGAACACGGCAGCTCTCGAGCGGGAACTGAACAGCCAGAGGGAACGCTATCACCTGAAAACAAAGCTTCCCCTCAATGCCGGAAAAGAGAAGATCATCCGGGAAATCAACAGGCATGAATCAGTAATGCTGGGAGATATGTCTCCTGCAGACAGAGAATTCTATATTCAGTACTGCTATGAGCACAAAAAAAGATGCTATTGCCAGACAACACTGTCAGACATCCTGCTTATGAGCTCTGAGAAACTCTCCCTGTCAGACATGACCTTACAGTTGTTCAGAAACTGCGGCCTTACAGTAGAGCAGAGAATAGTCAAAAGACTCTTTGACATCTGTCTCTCCCTGCTGGTCATGACAGCATTTTCATGGCTGTATCTGCTGATCGCACTTTTCATAAAGCTGACGGATGGCGGACCGGTCCTGACCTGGCAGGAATGCCTCACCAGAAACGGAAAGCATTTCAGACAGTACAAATTCCGGACAACTCCTGCCGGAAATACAGAACTCAATCCGACAGAATGGATACGGGGAGGTTATTTCCTTATGATCTCTCATCTTGATGAGCTGCCACAGTTTTTCAATGTTCTCAGGGGAGAGATGTCTGTGGTTGGTCCTTATCCGGAGAGAGTCCTGATAGCAGAGAAATACGAAAAAAATCATCCGGAATTCGCATACCGCCTGTCTGTAAAAGCCGGTCTCACCGGGTATGCCAAAGTACATGGCAAATACAGCAGCTCCAAGAAAAACCAGTTAAAAATGGATTTCTACTATATACAGAATTATTCTTTTGCCCTTGACCTGAGCATTATGGCAGCTACCCTGAAGGTGCTGTTAGAACCTCACAGACAGAGCAGAAAAAAGGAACCATAAGCCAATGAAAAAGAAAAACTTACAACCAGTGAAAATTACAAAAGACTGCGTTCAGGCAGAGATTACCTTTGACACTGTGGCAGTGATCCGTTCCGACTACTCCCTGTGCCTGTTACATCCTCTTACTTCGGAGATGTGCTGTAAATTCAGGAAAAGACAAAGAGAGGGACGAAGACCATACTGGGATGAAACCAAATTTGGTCCCCAACCGAAGTTTAAGAAACTTATGGAAAATGTATCGATGATCTCTGCAGCAGCGATGACACTGGCTGTGGTCAAAACAGACGGAACTCTCCTTGTATGGGACAGAATGCAGTCCGGCTGTGAAGACAGGCCTGATTTTGTGAAAATAGCAGACGGAATAAAGACAGCAGAATCTGGAGATGGCGTTCTCCTGGCAATAAGCCGGGCAGGGACGCTTTTATATTGGAAAAAACAGGAACAAAACAGCTACTGCGGACCACCGGAGAAACTTATGGAACATGTGAAACAGGTATCTGCCGGAGTCGGTCACTACGCAGCCCTGACAGAAGACGGAAGTCTCTGGATATGGGGAAAAAATGACTGCGCCCAGTTGGGTGACGGAACCCACACAGACAGACACAAGCCCCAAAAGATCATGGAACACGTGATCCAGGTGTCTCTCGGAGCCAGACACAGTGCTGCCGTAGATACACGACACCGGCTGTGGATGTGGGGGGATAACACCCTCGGGCAGCTGGGAACCCATCTGCCCGGCAGCAGGAAAAAGCCTGTGCCTGTGATGAGAAATGTGGGGAAAGTATCACTTGGATATTCACATACAGGAGTGCTCGACCAGAAGGATCAAATCTGGATGTGTGGGTTTAACGGAAAATACGGAGCCCTTGGAAACACAGAATACCGAAATTGCAGGAGGCTGCGGAAGATGAAGCAGGGTGGTTTCAGTGTGGAAAATTTGAAACTGCAGGCGGACAGGGCGGTTCTTGTCAGTGATGGGGGGGATGTGTTTGTGTGGGGGTAGGATACATCCTGTTTATGCCAGAGTCTACAGAGGGAGTTGGAGAAGGGCAGACTACTGCTATGAGTGGTAAAAAGTGATAAAAAACACGCCAAAATAACAGCAGATTGCACAAAGAAATCAAGGAAAAAGCCGAATTTGTGAAGTTACGCATAAACATAGCGATTACCGTGACAGTATCATTCGCGAGACAGGTTTGGTGCAATTTTGAGCGATGATAACCTCATCTGATGGAGAGGTTGGTCTTGGAGATAAGGGACTGTGGCTAATGGTGGCTCACAGTGAGGAAAATGAGTGCAACGGTTAAGAGGATTTTATACCAGAGTGTACAAATACGAGAAAACGCTGAAAAGCGTTGATATTACGGTTTTTTTGAGGATGTGGAGTCTGGCATAAATGAAGGAGTTATCGTTGAGAAGTGAAATGGTGCTATATGAAGAAAAAAGAAGCGAATTTTCAACTTGTAAAAATGATCGCAATGCTGATGATTGTTTCACACCATATTGTGTCTAAAAATGCGTTTAACATCGACACAGAAATTGTTGGCATTACGGTCAATAAGATTGCCCTACAGGTGATGGGAAACAATGCGTTCATTGGCAACAACCTCTTCTTTTTGGTTTCAGCGTGGTTTTTAAGTTCAAAGAGGGAGGAGACTGTTAATACCCAGTATTCAATTAGGTCATGCTTTAGAATTGAAAGAACGGTGCTGTTTTACAGCTATGCAATGTGTGTAATTATGCTGATTTTCAGGGGGGGGGGTAAGCAAGAGCATACTCCTTCAGTCTGTATTTCCAGTAACAACTGGAATGTGGTGGTATCCAACCACTTACATGATTTTCCTCATGATATGGCCGTTTTATCATCAGGCTCTTCTTAGATTTTCTGATGAAGACCTTAAGAAATATGTTTTGATAGCATTTTTTATTTGGAGCATTTCAACTTTAATACCATTTGCAAATGCTGGTTCGAGTGCGCTTATAGCATTTTTAATGCTCTATGCAATTGTGATGTTGATTAAAAGGCTAACTATCTCATTTCAGAATCACAAAAAACTGTATTGCAGTTTCATTGTGATTCCGTATATGTTGGCGGTTTTAAGCATTATAGCGTTGGATTTGCTAGGTGCGAGAATCGCTGCGGCGGAACAATACAGTTGCTATTTTATGAGGGGAAACTATAGACCAGTTTCGATGATGGTTTCCATAGGCTTATTCATGTGGGGAACTACATGGAAAGTGAAAGCAAATAAGATGATTGATTGGCTGGCGGATGCGACCTTTGGAATATATCTTTTCCACATGTATCCTCCTGTTATGAAGATTCTGTTTGAAAGGATTTTTTTGATTCAAGATGTGATAGATAAACCATATGCTGTTCTTTGGCTCGTTGTGATTACAATGGTGATTTTTTTACTGGGCGTATTGATTGACACATTGCGAAAAGCACTGTTTGATGTTTGCAATCTTTTGCTGAGTCGGATCCATGTTAGGAATAGCCAAGGCATTTAAATGGAAATACGGCTCAGACTCCTTGAGATTGAGTCTGGGCTGTTTTTGGTGGGAGAGGAACACAGATGAAAAAAGTACTTCTAGTGACATTCTCGGACAATGCGGATCATCAGGATATTACGTTTGGCATGTTTGAGAGCATTTATAAGACTAACAGAAATGATTGTGATATTTGGGTGATGGGCGTCATAAACCCGAAAGTATCAGTTATGGATACATCACACACCCATTTGGTTGATTGCCCTAGACGTCCGGGAATTGAAAAGAAAACTTTTGATATAAGAGAACTTCATCAAGTCATCAAGTGGGTCAATTCTGAACATTTTGATGTAATTTTCTTCGAAACGCTGCATGTCTGGAATCTTGCAATTATGCTGTGCTGCCATAAGAAAACAGTAATTTTTCAAATGATTCATGACTTGATTCCTCATCAGGGGGATAAACAGGCGAAAAGTGTCCACTTAATGAATAAGGCAGTTTGCAAAATGGCGGATTTCATTGTTTTGTGCAACCGAAAGTACATAGATAAAGTCACTGAAATATATGGCGTGCCGCAAAAGAGAGTTAGGTTTGTTGATATGTGGAGGAGGTTTCCTGAGTATACAGAACCCACCTTCTCGAAACGTGCTTTGTTTTTTGGGAGAATGAATCCGTACAAGGGTGTGGATAATCTTTTGCGAATTGCAAAGCTGTGTCCAGAAGTCCAATTTGATGTAGTGGGACGTGTAGATCCACAAATTCAAGGACAAGTTGATGAACTAAAAAAAATGGCTAATGTTACAATGAATAATAGCTATGTAACAGATGAGGAAATGGAAACCGCCTTTACAAAGGCAGACTGGATTGTACTTCCATATAATTCTGCAACACAGTCAGGAGTTGTTATTGATGGATATCGGTATGGTCGTCCGAGTATTGCATTTGACGTTGGCGCTATTGCAGAACAAATTGAAGATGGAGTAAGCGGGTATTTGATCCCTGAAGCGGACAATACAGCATTTGTGGAAAAATTAAAATACGTTGTTAAAATGAGTGGGGATGAATATAAGAAGAAATCATTGGCGGCATATGAGTATGGAAGAAGAAAATATTCGTCAGATGGGGCTATTGAACGTTTTTTACAGGTGATATCATAACAGAAAGGACTTTTACTTGTGATGAATATTGTTCTTTTATCCGGCGGCTCCGGCAAACGTCTGTGGCCGCTGTCGAATGACATTCGATCCAAACAGTTTATCAAGATTTTCAAAAAAGAAGATGGCAGCTATGAGTCCATGGTGCAGCGTGTCTACCGTCAGATCAAGAAGGTGGATACGGATGCAACTGTGACCATTGCTACCAGCAAGACGCAGGTTTCCGCGATCCACAACCAGCTGAGGGAGAGTGTCGGGATTTCTGTGGAACCCTGCCGCCGCGATACCTTTCCGGCTATTGCGCTGGCAACCGCTTATCTGGTCGATGTGATGCACGTTGATCCGACTGAGTCAGTGGTGGTTTGCCCTGTCGATCCGTATGTGGAAGATGCCTATTTTGAGGCGTTGAAAGAGCTGTCTGATCAGGCAGATAAGAGCGAAGCAAACCTTGTCCTGATGGGGATTGAACCGACTTATCCAAGCGAGAAGTACGGCTATATCATCCCAGAAAATGCTGAACATGTTGCAATGGTCAAGACCTTTAAGGAAAAGCCTACTGTGGATGTGGCAGCGCAGTACATTGCGCAGGGTGCACTGTGGAACGGCGGCGTGTTTGCCTATAAGCTGGGCTATGTGATGAACAAGGCTCATGAGCTGATGGACTTCACCGATTATCAGGATTTGTTCGATAAATACGATACATTGAAAAAGATTTCTTTCGACTATGCTGTAGTAGAACATGAGCCGAAGATTCAGGTCATACGTTTTGCCGGTACTTGGAAAGATCTCGGTACCTGGAATACTCTGACCGAAGCAATGGACGAGCCGATTGTCGGCAGAGGCATGATGAACGATTCTTGTTCAAAAGTTCATATTGTAAACGAATTGGATGTTCCAATTTTGGCAATAGGATTACATGATGTTGTTATTTCTGCCTCTCCAGACGGAATTTTAGTCAGCGATAAAGAACAGAGCGGTGGAATCAAGCCTTTGGTGGAGTCCTTTGAGCAACAAGTGAGATTTGCAGAGAAATCTTGGGGCGACTTCAAGGTGATGGATGTCGAAAAGTTATCTATGACTATCAAAGTTTCATTGAATGCGGGTCAAAAGATGAATTATCACAGCCATCGACATCGTGATGAGGTCTGGGTAGTCATTTCCGGTGAGGGAAAGACAGTCGTGGATGGGATGGAGCAGAAGGTCAAGGCGGGCGATGTGATCACCATGTCTGCCGGATGCCGTCATACAGTTATGGCTGATACGGAACTGAAGCTCATTGAAGTGCAGTTGGGCGAAGATATCAACGTCCACGATAAGCAGAAGTTTGAGCTGGAATACTAAGGAAACACAGGCGGCGGTTATGTTAAACAAGAACAAGCCTCTGCTGCTGCGACCATCTGGTAAGGACTATCTCTGGGACGAAAGCCGACTGAATGACGAGTTTGAAAAAGGTATTGATCTATCTCCACTGGTAGAGACGCGGGAGTGCTCCACACATCCGGACGGTCCAAGCTATGTGGTGAACGAAGAGTATGCCGGACAGGAGCTAGCAGAAGTCCTGAAACAGCATCTGGAGTATCTGGGAGAAAGACACAAAGGCGAAAACAGCCTGCCGATTCTTATCAAGTTCATTGACGCCAAGAAAGACTTGTCGGTGCAGGTGCATCCGACTGATGAGTATGCAAGAGAAAAGGACAGCTTGACAAAACGGAAATGTGGTATGTGCTGGAAAAGATGTGAAACTGATCTATGGGCTCAAGCAAGACTGCACGAAAGAAGAAATCTGCGATGCTGTCCACAACGGAACCGTGATGAAGTACCTGCAAAAAGTGCCAATCCACAAGAATGACCTATTTTTTATTCAGGCAGGAACGGTTCCTCGATGTGAGAGGATGATACAGTAAAAGAAAAGCGGAAGTATACGGAAAAGACAGGTGAAAAAGATGGAGATCAAGAAAGAATATGAGCGTTGGCTTGCAAATGCAACGGCAGATGCCGATGTTGCTGCTGAGCTGAAAATGTTGGATGATGCAAAAATCGAGGATGCGTTCTACCGTGACCTTGCCTTTGGCACGGGCGGCTTGCGAGGCGTAATCGGCGCAGGAACCAATCGCATGAATATCTACACGGTCGAAAAAGCATCGCAGGGTTTGGCTGACTATCTGAAGAAAAACTTTGCAGAGCCTTCTGTGGCAATCGGTTATGACAGCCGCATTAAGAGTGATGTGTTTGCGAAAGTGGCTGCAGGTGTTTTCGCTGCAAATGGCATCAAGGTTCATATTTGGCCGGTGCTGATGCCCGTGTCGACCGTTTCCTTTGCAACCCGTTATCTGCACACCTCTGCAGGTGTGATGATAACTGCTTCTCACAACCCTAGAAAATACAATGGCTACAAGGTTTATGGCGCAGATGGCTGCCAGATCACGACCGAGGCTGCAGGCGAAATTTTGGCTGAGATTGAAAAGCTGGACATTTTTGCGGATGTAAATCACAGCGATTTTGAAGCTGATCTTGCAAATGGCAGTATCCAGTATATTCCGGACGAAGTTTACACTGCTTTTGTGAAGGAGGTCAAGAATCAGTCTGTTCTGTTTGGCGAAGAGGTCAATAAGGATGTTGCTATTGTTTACAGTCCGCTGAATGGTACCGGTTTGAAGCCTGTGACCCGTACCCTGAAAGAAATGGGTTACACCAATATCACTGTGGTTAAGGAGCAGGAGCAGCCGGATGGCAACTTCCCGACCTGCCCGTACCCGAACCCTGAAATCAAGGAAGCGATGGCGCTGTGTATGGAATATGCCAAGAAGTGCAATGCGGATTTGCTGCTTGCTACCGACCCGGATTGTGACCGCGTGGGCATTGCTGTCAAGAACAAGGCAGGCGAGTACGAACTGCTGACCGGTAACCAGACAGGAATGTTGTTGCTGGACTATATTTGCAGCCAGCGCGTGAAGCACGGTAAGATGCCTACTGACCCTGTTATGGTCAAGACCATCGTGACGATGGATGTGGGCGAGCAGATTGCTTCTCATTATGGTCTGCGAACCATCAATGTTCTGACCGGCTTTAAGTTCATCGGTGAACAGATTGGCAAGCAGGAAAAGCAGGGCAAGGCAGATAGCTATGTGTTTGGCTTTGAAGAAAGCTATGGCTATTTGACCGGCTCCTATGTCCGCGATAAGGACGGCGTGGATGGCGCATACATGATCTGCGAGATGTTCAGTTACTACGCCACCAAGGGCATCAGCCTGTTGGATAAGCTGGATGAACTGTACAAGACTTATGGCTACTGCTTGAACACCCTGCACAGCTACGAATTTGATGGCAGTGCTGGATTTGCCAAGATGCATAGCATCATGCAGGCTTTCCGTGGCGATATCAAAGAGTTTGGTGGCAAGAAGGTTGTAAAGCTATTGGATTATGCTCTTGGTCTGGACGGCCTTCCAAAGTCTGATGTGCTGAAGTTCCTGCTAGAAGATAACTGTTCTATTGTGGTGCGTCCTTCTGGCACGGAGCCGAAATTGAAGATATATGTTTCGGTCAGTGCTGAAGACAAGAATGTTGCTAAAACAATGGAGATAATTCTGTCTGATGCTGTGAAAAATAGGATTAAAGGAGGTATGAGATGAGACTGGTGTATCTTGTTCAGTATTTTTTTCCAGAAAAAGCATCGGGGCTACAGCTTGTTGAAGACCTCCTAGAGGGCTTTTCGGAGCATGGATGGCAAACGGATGTTTTTACACCAACTCCGACTCGTGGAGTTACAAGTGAACAGCGTAGAGAATATACCCATAAGCGCATTGAGATTAAATATGATGGGAATTTGACAATTCATAGAATGCACTTGTACCGGGAAGGAAAAGGCTTTATAGGTCGTGCAATTCGATATATTTTATTTAGCGTAGAATGCTTTTGGAAAGCTGCTACAGTTCCAGCAGACTTCATTTTTACTGGAAGCGGCCCCCCAACACAAGGAGTGGTTGTAGGACTTGCAAAAAAAGTGTCAGGAAAGAAAGTAATCTACAATTTACAGGATATTTTTCCGGATTCGCTTGTGACATCTGGAATTTGCAGTGAAGGCTCATTTTTGATGAAGATGGGTCATGCCATGGAAAACTTTACCTATCGAAATGCCGATCATATCATAACGATAACAGATGATATGAAAAACAATATAATTAAAAAAGGAGTGCCGGAGGATAAGATTACTGTAGTTCGAAACTGGATCGACACGGATAAAGTGAAACACATTTCTCGTTTGGAAAATAGCCTATTTGACGAACTGAAGTTGCCGAGAGATAAGTTTTACGTTGTGTATGCAGGAAATCTCGGAAAGGTTCAAGGCATAGAAGTTATATTAAAAGCGGCTGATTTGCTGAGAGAGAATAAAAGCATTCAATTTCTTATATTTGGTAATGGAAGCGAAGAGGAAAACCTAAAAAAGCTGGTGGTTGAGTATCGGCTTGAGAATATTTCCATGTACCCACTACAGCCAGTTGATAGAGTTTCTGAAGTGTATAGCATGGCAGATGTCTGTGTGATTTCCTGTAAACCTGGTACGGGTGGAAGTGGTATGCCAAGTAAGACATGGACAATTATGGCAGGGG
>UMIU01014649.1_pt1 | contig 17941 bp, 19 predicted proteins | sample 1965871 | NCBI WGS metagenome assembly UMIU01 (sample SAMEA4836132, study PRJEB28245) | human gut metagenome | biome: gut microbiome; material: fecal sample | place: Denmark | collected 2008
CTTTTTGCTGCCGTAAACAACGGGATGGCGAATGGATGTGCTCCCGCGTGGGGAGCGACAGAGATATTTCAATGTGTATTTACGGATTCGGTATTTCAATCCACGCTCCCGCGTGGGGAGCGACAGCAAAAGAAGCCAAAGTAAAGGAGAATCGTCTGTTTATCTTTGTATAAATTCTCCAAATATCACTTCTTTTTTATATTCTATCATATTATTTTATAAATTCCAACCACAAATTTTGGTGCGAACCTCCCGGCAATTCTCTGTTTACTTCCACTTCGCACTTTAAAGCTGCTGTATGGTATTTATAACTTATGGCTTTATATTGTTTTCTGGTCACCTAAAATAAAAAGGGAGAAAGCACAGCATGCGCTCTCCCCCTTACTCGCCTACTATTCTATTGCCGTCATACCGTAACGGGCGGTGAATCTGTAGAAATGCCGGTCATCTCCGGCATGGAGAACGCAACATTCGTCGCGTGGTCTGCAATCCGCTCCAGATTTGTGAGCATATCGAGGAATACCGGACCATCCTCTGCAGTGGCAGCGCCTTCATTCAGGCGGGCTACATGGTGCTCCTTGTAGAGCTTGGTATCGTCGTCAACCTTTTCCTCTGTATTAATAATGACCTGCGCCATGCTCATATCGTGCGAACGCGTAGTGAACATATAGATACTGTCCTCAAGCACGGAGGTCACCATAGCGCTTAACAGCTCCAGCTCCTCAAGCGCGCTGGGATTCATGGGAATATTTTGATTCATCAGGCTCTGTGCGCATTCCGTGATGTTGACGGCATGGTCACCAATACGCTCCAAGTCGCTGATGACGCTGTAAAGCGAGCCAATAACACGCCTGTCCTTATCCTCAATATCGAGCCCGTTTATTTTTACGAGGTATTCGGTGATGCTGTGCGTCAGGAAATCAACGACGCGCTCGTTTTCCTCTACCTTCAATATCCGCTTTTCATCCTGCTCGAAGAACGCGCGCAGCGCATTTTTATAGCTCTTTACAGCAAGGTCCGCGAGACGGTGGGCTTCCTTCTGTACCTGCGAAACAGCTACAGGCGGCGTCGTCAGGATACGGGAATCCAGGTAAAGCGGCGCCATTTTTTCCTTCTCTTCCTCCTGCCCGGGCATAAGAAGCTGCGCGAGCCTGACGAGCAGGTTTGCAAATGGGAACAGGATGACGGTAATCCCGACATTGAAGATGATATGCACAGCGGAAATCTGCGCCGCGACATTGCCGGGGAAGATATGCTCGATTGCCGTAACAAAGCCTGGACAGAGCATTGTAAAAATTACAAATATGATTGCGCCGAGAAAGCTTATGATAAAGTTGAGCAGCGCGGTGCGCTTTGCGTTACGGTTAGCGCCGATGGAGGAAAGCGCAGCCGCCATACAAGCGCCGATATTGAAACCATATATGACGTAAACCGCATTGGGCAGCGTGATGGCGCTTGCAAGGCCAAGCGCCTGCAGCACGCCGACTGACGCCGAGCTGCTTTGGATAATAGCGGTAAATATTACACCGGCAAGCACGCCGAGCAGGGGATTGCTGAAGTTTGTCAGGAGAGACTGGAACTCCGGTGAGGAGGCCAGCGGCTGCATGGAGGTTTTCATTGTAGTCAAGCCAAAAAACAGGATACCAAAGCCCGCTATAATCTGCCCGTAATATTTCTGGTTGTTCTTTTTAAGGAACATAATCATCACAACGCCGACAAAAATAAACAGCGGGACGATGTCAGCAATATTGATAGCAAGCAGGACGCTCGTTACAGTCGTGCCGATTTTTGCGCCCATCAGGATACCGACGGCTTGTCCTATTTCCATAAAGCCCGCGTTGACGAATCCAACAACCATTGCATCCGTAGCCGACGAGCTTTGAATAATACCTGTAACTACAAGCCCGACAAGCAGCGCAAGAAAACGGTTGCTCGTCAAACGTTCAAGAAGGCCCCTGAGCTTAGCGCCCGCAGCGAGCTCCAAACCGCCGCCCATCAGCCTCATACCGAAAAGAAACAACCCCAGGCCGCCCAGCAGCAGGAATATATCATATATATTCATTTGTACTCCTCCGGATTGGTTCCGTCACCATTCCGTAACATAAATTTTACCCATGCTTTACAAACTTTTTACACATACAAAGTTATGATAGTACAAACAAAATCGAAAAATATTAAAAAAAAGAAAAATAAGGAGAATCGGCTAAATTCTCCTTATCAATCAAAAGTCTATATAAAAACGCATAGGTTTTTGTCTTTTTGCCGAGAATTTCAGGCGCTGTGGACAGCAAGCCTGTTTTTCAGCTTTGCGCGGTCGAAGGCAAAGGCAATTACCAGGAACACGACAGCACTGCCGGCTGCCTGCACCGCGTTTTCCGGAATGTTCTCAAGCGCGCCGCCCCAGACTACAGGGCTTAAAAAAGCGCCGATAAAGCCATCGCCTGCGGTTGTCCTGTCAATTGCAAGCAGTACAACCTTTGTCAGGTAATAGCCTGCGATGGTAATTATGCCCGAGGGGACGACCATCATTGCGTTACGCATGGTCAGGACCCTATCCTTCCGGCAGGTAAACGGCAGCGCTATCAGCGCTTTGATAATAAATGTGGGGAGCAGGTACATAAAATACCCGCCGAACAAATCGGACAGCGCCCCGCCTATTCCGGCGGCCAGCATGGCATACGGGGTTGGCAAAAAGCAGGCCGCAAGGTAAATGACAGAGTCTCCCAGATGGATATATCCGCCGCCCGGCGTGGGAAGCTTTACGAAATAAGTAAGCGCCGTCGTCATGGCCGCAAACATGGCGGCAAGAACCAGCAGCCTCAGGGTTTTATTTGTATTTGTCTTCATAAGAAGTCCCTTCCTCATTTTTTGGATTTATAAGCCCGGGAAGTTGTACAACAATCACGCGTTGTCATAATCTTAGCAGACAACTGACCATATTAAAATGTACAGTTTTGTAAAAAACAAAAGGTACAGTTGTACTTAGTTTACTGAATTGGCCTTTTTTCAGAGTATATAAGCTTATGCCAATTCCAAAAAGCCGTATCCCAGTAATTCTGTTTTATCGTTCAAAAAAGAAAAAAAGGGAAGCTTAAAGCTTCCCTCCATCCTTTATTTTAATGGAAAAACCAGCTTCTTCCCCGTGCCTCCCTTTCTCTTTTTTATACGCCGAAACGGCCTGGACAGCACCTTTGCGCACTCCATCACAACGAGCGGCGCGACAGAAAGCAGCCCGACAATCCCCCACTGTGCCAGGGTCAGGGGCACTGTTTTGAAAATAGCCCCAAGCGGCGCCATGGTGATAACGAGCACCTGCAAAAGCGCGCATACTATAAACGCCATAACCATTTTCCGGTTACTAAAAAGGCCGATGCGAAGAACCGAACCGTCGCTGCGCATATTAAACGCGTGGACAAGCTCTGAAAGGCTCAAAACGGCAAATGCCATTGTCCTGCCGACGGATACGGCGCCGGGCACGTCGAAAAAGCTTCGCCCTATTACAAACGAAAGCAGCGCAAGCGCGCCTATCATCATGCCCTCAAATGCAATATCGATTCCAAGCCCGCCTGAAAACAGGCTTTGCTTCTGCGCAATAGGCTTGCGCTTCATAATATCCGGGTCTACCTTTTCTACACCGAGCGCCATTGCGGGCAGCGCGTCCGTCACAAGGTTTACCCACAAAAGTTGTATAGGCAGCAGCGGCGTAGGGAGATGCATTACAGACGCGGCAAATATGACCAGGATTTCGCCGATATTACAGGAAAGCAGGAAATGAATAGCCCGCTTTATGTTCTCATAAATACCGCGTCCCTCCGACACAGCACGCACGATTGTAGCAAAATTGTCATCCGTCAATATCATATCAGACGCACCTTTTGCAACGTCCGTACCGCTTTTACCCATTGCGCAGCCGATATCCGCCGCCTTAAGCGCAGGCGCGTCGTTTACACCGTCGCCGGTCATCGATACCACCTCGCCGCGCGCCTGGAACGCTTTGACGATACGCACCTTATGCGCAGGCGAAACACGCGCGAATACGCGGCAGGTCGCTATCCTTTTTTCCAGTTCCGTATCGTTCAGGCGGTCAAGCTCCTGTCCTGTCATAGACTCTGTCTGCGGCGTTAGGATTCCCAGTTCCTTTGCAATCGCGTTTGCGGTGATGACATGGTCTCCCGTTATCATGACAGGTATAATTCCCGCTTCCCGGCAGGTTGAAACCGCGTGTTTTGCCTCGCGCCGCGGCGGGTCTATCATACCCACCAGCCCGCAGAAGGCAAGCCCGGCTTCTGACGCTTCTTTTACGGATGAAAGCTCCCTGCAGGCCACCGCGATTACACGCAGTGAATCCGCCGCCATTTCATCGTTCATGCGGATTACCGCACCGCGTTTTTGTTCTGTCATAGCGGTTTGATGCCCGCGGACACGTATCTGCGTGCAGCTTTTAAGCAGTACGTCCGGCGCGCCCTTTGTCACCTGTATGTAGCCTCCGCCCGGCATCCTGTGGACGGTCGTCATCAGCTTGCGCGCAGAATCAAACGGTATCTCCATTACCCGCGGGTACTGCCGGTCAAGCTCATCCTTTGGGTGCCCTTGTCTGGCGCTTGCAAGTACCAACGCATTTTCCGTCGGCTCGCCAAGCGCCTTCCATTTACCGCTTGCGCCCTCTATACGCGCGTTGTTGCACAGAGCGGAAAAGGTCAGAAGCTCTGTGGATTCCCCGCTGCTTAAAGCCTGCGGCCCATCCGGCGTACAGACCTTTGTAACCGTCATGCGGTTTTGCGTGAGCGTACCCGTTTTATCCGAGCATATCACGGTCGCGCTGCCAAGCGTTTCCACCGCGGGGAGCCTGCGTATAATCGCGTTGCTTTTTGCCATGCGCTGCACGCCTATGGAAAGCACAATCGTTACAATTGCGGGCAGCCCCTCCGGGATTGCCGCGACGGCAAGGCTTACCGAAAGCATAAAGCTGTCGAGAACCGGCACATGCTCGAGCATACCCATAATAAAAATAATACCGCATATCACAAGCGCGCCGTAGCCCAGTATACGTCCGGTTTTTGCAAGGCGGACCTGCAAAGGGGTCTGCGGCGTTTCTTCGTTGTTAATCATATGGGCGATATGGCCGACCTGCGTATCCATCCCGGTTTGCGTGACGGCGGCGGTCGCGTGTCCGCTTGTAATAACGCTCATTGCAAAAACCATATTACGCCGGTCTCCAATCGCCGCTTTTTCCGGCAGCCTCAGCCCGTCCTCTTTTTCCACCGGAACGGATTCGCCGGTCAGGGAGGATTCCTCCGCTTTTAAATTTGTACAGGTAATCAGCCTTGCGTCGGCTGGTACAAGGTCTCCCGTCTCCAGAAAAAGAATGTCGCCCGGCACAAGCTCCTCAGTCGGCACGGTAACACGCATCCCCTGCCGCAGCACCTTAGCGTTCGGGGCAGACAGCTTTTTCAGCGCGTCTATTGCGCGTTCCGCCTTGTTTTCCTGTGCAACCCCGATAATTGCATTTACAATAACAATCAGCAAAATAATAACCGGGTCAACCATGTCCCCGTCGCCGCTCCAAATGCTTGTAAAAAACGAAATACCCGCTGCGAACAGCAGGACGATTACCATAAAATCGGAAAATTGCTCGAAAAATTTGCGTGGAAGGCTTTTTTTCTTTCCCTCCTCCAGCTGGTTCTTTCCGTACTGTTCCAGCCGCCTGCGCGCCTGTGCGGAGCTTAATCCCTTCCCGGCATCCGTATTGAGCTCCCGTAAGGCTTCCGCCGCTGTTTTTGTATGCCAAGCCATTTTTCTTCACCTCATGTCCGGGCCTGCGCCGAAACAGCATACATCCCGTCTTTTCTTTCCATATTACTGTTCTTGTTTCCGGTTCTAACTCATTTATATGCTTTTCACCGGCGGCAAATGCAAACATGTCCGAATAAAAGCTTTTGCCCCACATTTTAACGGGAATTTGCTTTGTCTAAAGAAATTTTTTACCGACCAGGGTTTGACACACTCAATTAAAAGTAGTACTGTTTTGTTGAAGAAATACTAAATTATCAAATATTTCTATACCCAACATCTTAAAAACAAAAAAGGAGAGAGAACCATGAAAACAACGAAAAAAATTTTATCGGTAATCCTAACGATGCTGCTGCTCTCAGCCGCATTGCCAGTGGCAGCTGCTGTGCGGGCGGACGAAAACAGTGAGGCGTCATTCCATGACCTTGCAGAGCTGGAAGCTGTCATTGAATCCCTGTATAATGGGAACTATCCGGAAATCGCGCAGAAAATCAAAGAAATGCGCGGCGGCTCCTTTGCAGAAATGGCAGACGAAGTCCTTACGCTTTACTATGGCAGCTGTGGCCCCACAAGCATTGCGTTCCAGAAGGTTTTAATCGATAACCATATTTATGCCGAAACACGGATGGACTCGCAGATGTATCCGGCGCATGAATATAACCTCATGCGTGCGCGGTTTACAGACGGTACGGTAAAGTTTGTTCTGTTCGACGGCGCGTACAGGCAGTTTATGCGCAATTATTTTAAGGCAAAAATTGCGGAGGATACTGGAACACAGCCCTACGAAGTAACCGACAGCCAGGTGGATGAGGCAATACTGGCAGCAAACCTGCCGAATGTACTTATTTTTGATTTCAGCAATAAAGATGAGGCGGTCGGTAAAATAAAAGCGGCGCTCGGGGAAGCCGCAGACGCAAGCGCCTACGATTGGATTGAACGCGAGTATGAAAGCCAGGCCTATCCGGAGCCGGCGCTGCAGACGATTCATACGCGTTACCTGACGGACGCGGACGTACAAAGGCTTGAAACGGGAATTCCCTTCGGCAAGCCATTTGAAAGCGCGCTGTACCTGCGTGGCTCCTGGGATAACTATACTACCCGCAGGGAATTCAAATATATGGGCAACGGCGTTTACCAGCTCGATTTGATATATCCCGGTACAGAAGGGAGTGCCGGAATGTTTACCGTGCGCATTGAAGACGGGAACGGCGGATTTATCTACGGAACAACGGAGTCCGACGCCATTTATCCGACTATGAAAACAACGTACAACCACACCACCAGGCAATGGTTTTTAACCGGCAGCCCTGACAGCAGCGCCGATATTCCGATTGATACCAACAGCGGCAGCGTTACGCTGAGACTCGATACAAGAGCCGGCATCGACGCCCCGCACTTTCGCATGCTTCACCTCGGTGAGTCTGGAATATACGGCGACATCAATTACGACAGAAAAATAGATATTGCCGACGTTTTAAAAATGCGCAACGCGCTTTCCGGTTTAATCAACCTGAATTCTACGGAGCTTTTTCTATGCGACGTCAACGACGACGGACGCTTTACAGAGGAAGATATGCTGCTTGTCCAGAAATATATAGCCCTTTGCCCTGAAACCGGGCGCGTCGGTGAGAAGGCATATATGCCCGTCGAATAACCAGCGCACCTAAAAAAGCCAGCCAGAATGTTCTCTGGCTGGCTTTTTATTTCATATAAAGCAAAGAAAAGTCGTTTCCTGTCGAAAAATAAGTAAAATCAAAAAATATACACAATACATTTATATACTATTTGTAACAATTTTTTCTTGAATTTATAATTAAAATTATATATAATAATAACCGATAGATAGTATGCTATTTCCCATTAAAGAAAGGACGGTCCCTGTATGAAAAAAACAAAAAAAACAGCAAGGGTTCTTCTCTCTATCTGTATGGCGGTTCTTTTATGCTTAAGCGCATTTACCATGGCCGGCGCTGTAGACGAGCCACCGGCAGCGCGTTCCATCTATTATGACAATTATTACACCGAATGGGCTGACGTGTACTGCTATGCATGGAATGCAGGCGGCGAATACAATGCCGCATGGCCCGGTGAACCCATGACTCTGACAGACGGTTCCTGTTACAACATTGATGTAGACGCCGCCTTTACAAAAGTCATTTTCACCAACGGCGCGGGCGCGCAGACCTTCGACCTTGACCTTTTGGCAAAATACGACACGTTCTTTGGCAACAATACGTCAGAGAGCAAGGTAAACGGTTTCTGGCTCAACCAGAGCAATTACAGCAAGATTTATTTCTCCCCGGCAGACTTTTGGGGCGAGGATGACTGCTATGTATCGTTCTGGGGAACCAATATCCCGCAGAGCTGGCCCGGCCTTAAGATGGACAGGCCTTCCGGAACAGCCGCAGCAGCTTACATTCCCACAGCCATGATAAGCAATATAATTATCAATAACGGCGGCAACGGCAAGCAGACGGAAACGCTCACCACACCGCTTACCACCAACAGCATCGGCCTCACCGGCGAAATTATCGGGCAGGACCAGTACGGAAACGACATCTATGAAGTCAAGTTCAATGAGCCTGGTCCGGGCTGACCGTTATTTAAATCCCCGGTAAGAATCTCAAGGAACAAGTAAATCAATAGCATACTATCCTGACTTATTACATGCGTAACGAGAGGGGCTTTCCACAGCAGGAAGGCCCCTCTTTTACGCCTGCAGGGCACACAGTAAAAACCTCCTCTGTACTTGACAGTACAAAGGAGGTTTTCCATTTTAATAATGCTATTTACTTCTTGCCGGAGTACAGAACGCCTGCGGGGCGCTGGTCTTAGGCGGTTCCAGAATATTGATTCCAACGCCGTCGCCGTATGCGTCATACCATATCACATAATAGAGCGCGTCTTCATCCTGTAGAAATATGATATCGTCGTATACAATAAGGCCCTGCTGTTTATCGTAATACGCCTTGTCTGCCGGCCCAGCCGCATGGCTCTGCGCTATAGATACGTGTGCAAGCGTTTTAAAGTAATCTTGATAATAATCTTTTATCTCTTGTTTTGAAAGCAAGGTCTGAAATTTGGCGCCATTGATTTTATAATAGCCCGCGGACCATGTTTTCTGCGGGGCGGGGATTATTCCGCCGCAGCCCGTTTCATATCCCTTGCTGTTGTTATGAATTCCCATGTAAACAGAAAATGATACTAGCGCCGCAAGCAAAACAGAGCAGCACGCAATCAAAATTCCCTTTACCGTTTTATGCTTCATGATTTGTCACCGCTTTCAGATATTTCTTATGTCTTCCCTTCCATATGGATTCCCTGTGCCGCTGCCATATGGGCCGTATATTATTCATACCCGCCCATATTGAAGTTAAATCAGCCCGACAAACCGGGGGTTGCCTTTTAGATAAGCCGGGATTGTATCATTCTATTGATAAACCCAACTGATATGCTTCCTCTAAAGCATCTGTTTTTTTAATATCCCCCTTGTCTTTTACTCCTCGCACAAATATCATCCCAATATCTTTTAAATGAAAGAAATCAAGTATGAGCTGATATTGTAATTTTACCGCATCAAATAGCTCTGGCAATGTTGCCGCCCCTACCAGCAGCAATGCAAGCTTTTGTATTTTGAAATCACTTCTTAATGGGGTGTGCAGCCTGTCAATCACTGCTTTCAATTGCGCACTGATGCCATAAAAATACACAGGAGACGCTGCCACAACAATATCTGCCGTTTTCAATTTATCATATATCTCGTTCATATCATCATCTTGAAAGCACCGATTTCCCTCTCTCGTAAAACACGAATTACAACCGATACAAGGATTAACTTTATAATCTGCAACAGAAACTACTTCAACTGTATTATTCTTGGATGCACCCTTAACAAACGCCTGCGCCAATAAATCCGTATTGCCGTTTTTTCTCATACTGCCAATCAAAACCACAATTGTACTCATAAAAGGGCCTCCAAATTCTGATTTGCCGTTTACGCCTTATTAGCCAAAGGTGTGTTTATTTACATTCTAAAGCTGCACCTTATAAAAGTCAAATTTAGAACGGCATAGTTAAACCCTATTATTTGTTCTTACAAACCTGAGCAACAGTTTTCCGTGATAAAAAAGATAGCTTTTCAATCCTGTGGACATCGGTTGGAACAGGGCGGATACCGCCCTGTTTTTCGTAAAACAAAGGCTTCCGGGGATAAATCCCGGAAGCCTTTAAATACCATATTAAAATGCTTTGCCTTATTTCAGCCCTTCGTAAACGGCAACCGCGCAGGCGACCGTCGCGCCGACCATGGGGTTATTGCCCATGCCAATCAGGCCCATCATTTCCACGTGGGCCGGCACGGAAGAGGAACCCGCAAACTGCGCGTCGCCGTGCATGCGGCCCATTGAGTCGGTCAGTCCGTAAGACGCGGGGCCCGCGCCCATGTTATCGGGATGGAGCGTACGGCCTGTGCCGCCGCCGCTGGCGACAGAGAAGTACTTCTTGCCGTTTTCCTGCGCCCATTTCTTATATGTGCCGGCAACAAGATGCTGGAAGCGCGTCGGGTTGGTCGAGTTGCCCGTGATGGAAACGTCTACACCTTCGTGTGCCATGATTTCTACGCCCTCACGGACGTCGTTGGCCCCGTAGCACTTTACCGCAGCCCTCTCGCCGTCGGAGAACTCTTTTTCTTCCACGATTTTGAGCTCGCCGGTGAAATAATCGTAGTCAGTCTTCACATAAGTAAAGCCGTTGATTCTTGAAATAATGTAGGCGGCATCCTTGCCAAGGCCGTTTAAGATAACGCGAAGCGGCTCTTTCCTTGCTTTGTTCGCCGTCCTTGCAATGCCGATAGCGCCTTCGGCGGCGGCAAAGCTTTCGTGTCCCGCGAGGAACGCAAAGCACTTTGTCTCGTCCCTCAGGAGCATTGCGCCAAGGTTTCCGTGGCCGAGCCCAACGTTTCTCTGCTCCGCAACGGAACCGGGAATGCAGAATGCCTCAAGGCCGATACCAATGGCTTCCGCCGCCTCCGCAGCATTCTTTGCGCCCTTTTTGATTGCAACCGCGCAGCCGAGCGTATACGCCCAGGACGCGTTTTCAAACGCGATGGGCTGAACGCCCTTCACGATTTTGTCGGGATCAAAGCCTTTGCTCAGGCAGAGTTCCCTGGCCTCTTCAAGACTTGCAATACCAAATTCGGCAAGGCACTTCTCAATTTTAGCCATTCTTCTTTCTTTACCTTCAAAATTCACGTTGTTAGCCATAAATGAAGTTCCTCCCTTGCCTTATTCTTCACGGGGGTCAATATATTTGGCCGCACCGTCGAAGCGGCCGTACTGACCGATGTTGTTTTTATATGCCTCATCCGGGCTTGCGCCGTGGCGGATGTCTTCGAGCATTTTGCCGAGCTTGACAAACTGGTAGCCGATGACCTCGTCGTTCTCATCGAGTGCAGTTTTAAGGACGTAGCCCTCTGCCATCTCCATGAAACGGACGCCCTTAGCCTTTGTACTGAACATTGTTCCAACCTGGGAACGCAGGCCCTTACCGAGATCCTCAAGCCCTGCGCCGATGGGCAGGCCTCCCTCGGAGAACGCCGTCTGGCTTCTGCCGTAGGCGAGCTGCAAAAACAGGTTTTTCATCGCAACGTTGATTGCGTCGCAGACAAGGTCTGTGTTGAGGCATTCGAGCAGTGTTTTCCCGGGCAGGATTTCCGCCGCCATCGCCGCGGAATGCGTCATGCCGGAGCAGCCGATTGTCTCGACGAGCGCCTCTTCCACAATACCGTCCTTTACATTGAGCGTAAGCTTGCAGGCGCCCTGCTGCGGCGCACACCAGCCGATGCCGTGTGAAAGGCCGGAAATGTCTTTGATGTCATAGGATTTCACCCATTTTCCTTCCTCGGGAATGGGCGCGGGTCCATGGTGCGGGCCCTTAGCTACAGTACACATATTTTCCACTTCATGGGAATAATTCATAAGGGTACTCCTTTCGCATTGGTATAGGTATGGCAGATTTGCGGGATAATAAAACATCTTATGCAGACCTGCGTTGTACAATTCTTAATTATAAGCGCTTTACGCCTGCCTTGCAAGGGATTTCAAGCAGAATTCAAAAATTTTTGATAATTTTTTGTCAAATAAAGGCGGTGCATCCCAATGGGTGCGCCGCCTTTTCAAAAGCTATTGTTTTTTCATAATATGTCCGTCGCCGCTTACCGTGTTCATTTTAATTTTCGCGGCGCCGTTATTATAGATAGAATCGTCTCCCTGGTTTACTATGGGGAAATCACAGCGGAGCTTACCCGAAATTGAAGAGAAATTCGCGGTGAATCCCTCTCCTTCCGGAATAGTCAGGGAAACGTCCCCGCTGGTCGTACTCATTTCTACCTGCTGCGGGAAGGTATCGGACTCCACCTCCAGCTCGCCTGAAACGCTGCCGCCCGTAAAATATTTCATGCCCTTTACGTTAGCGCGGACTTCTCCGCTGGTAGTGTTCGCCTTTATTTCCGTAAACCTGCCGAACAAGTTAATTTCTCCCGAAGTACTGGAGGCTTCCGCCTTTTCCACAGCTACGCCTTCAGTTTGAAGGTCGCCAGAGGTCGATTCCAGCCTCAGCTCGGTAAAATTACACTGCGTTGCGTCTGCTTCGCCAGTAACGGTATGAAGCTTTGCCTTCTGCGCTGTCATCCCCTTCACGGTAATATCGGCGGACGTACTGTCGACAGTAAGACCAGAAAGTTTTTCCGCCAGCTCCTGCGGCACCTTGACTGCCAGCCGTTTACTCGGAACGTTCCAGGAAATTACGCTTTTGACATATCTTATCTTGAGTGTCGAGCCGCTTATCTCGTAAGCAAGCTTATATTGATCCTCAAGCTCCTTGCGGGCACTTTCCTCAAAAGATATTTTATCGCCGGTGTAAGGCTCAATCTCGGTACTGCCCACCGTCCAATTGATTTCTATCGTATCGACATTCGCAGCATCGACCTCATATTTCCCCATTACCGAGTACTCCCCGGTACCGAAATCTATAATATTGATGCCGAATCCCTTAAACCATCCTCCGGTCAGGCCCGATACCAAAATTCCAATCAATAAAAGCGCTACGACGCTCCAGCAGACAATCGCAACAACCGTCCCTGTTTTCACCCCGTTTTTCATGTCGTCTCCTCCGTTAATTCTTTTTCAGGTTAAAGCACAGGCTGATAATCTGTGCAGCCGCCATCAAAAACGCCGCGGCACTCCAGCAGGCGATTGCAGCAACCGTCCCTGTTTTTTCCCTACTTTTCATATAGCTTCCTCCGTTATTTCTTCTTTAGGTTAAAGCATAAGCTGATAATCTGTGTTACCGCTACTGCAACTAGAAAAATCAGCCACGTAATATGCCACGCGCTCGTAAAGAAGCTGATGACAAGGTACAGCATAACCGTAATGCTCCAAAGCGCCCCGTTAATAGATTTCAGCACGCCGTTGTCATGCTGCTTTACAGACTGCCATTCCTTGAAATCCTCTACCATCGTCGCGTTCATTTTAACGTATTTCGGTTTTGTCATGGAATTGAAAATAAGCAGGCCCGTCGCTGCGGCAATCATTACGAACATCAGGATAGGCCCAAGCATCATGCCCTCGATTGAAGCGCTGCTTGTACTGAAAATAATGGGCGGGATGACGCACAGGATGTAGAGCATAACCGCAACGGAAATGAGCACCGCGCTGCGCGCCTTGTACTTCTGCATCTGCTGTTCCATATTGCTGTCGCCTCCCGCCCTGTTTTCCTCCAAAAGGATACTTACGTCGCCAATACTGGAAATTGCAATGCTGTAAGCGGTTTCCTCGTCCCTGCCCTCGGTAATGAGGTCATAATACTTCTCCGTCAGATTACGGAGCATTTCTTCCTTGATTTCTTGTACCCTGACGCTCTGCGCCACGCCGCCGAACAGCGTATCGATATGGTTTCTAAGCCTTGTGTTGATATCCATGTTTATCCCTCCGTCTGAATCAGTCTGTCAATGAGCCGCTTTGCGTTCTCCCAGTCCTTTGCAAGAGAACTGTATGTTTCTCTCCCAAGCGGCGTAATCGAATAATACCGTCGTCTTGCTCCGATATTTTCGTCGCCCCAATAGGAACGGATACAACCGTTTTGCTCCAGCCTGCGGAACGCGGTATAAAGTGTTGCTTCCTTCAGCTCATACTTTCCGTCAGTCCTCTCCTGAATCGATTTGTTAATCCGGTAGCCGTAACTGTCGCCGTTAATCAGGTTTGCCAGAATAATGGTATCCGTATGGCCTCTAATCAGGTCGGATGCTATCGACAACGCCTTCACCCCCTTCTCCTTTGCCGCCGCGCCCTGGCACAGCCTGCAGGGGGTTGAGTCTCTAACGGACTTACTTCCCCTATTGCATCTATATAATATCAATATATACTTCGCCTGTCAAGGTATATATTAAATTTTTTCTAAAAAACCCAACAGGGCGCACAGCACAGAATGCCGTACGCCCCATTGGGTTTGGTTTTGGTGTTAAAAGGATGGATGGTGGGTATAAGTAAGATAGTTGTAAGTAAGGTTAATCATTACTTCCGCTTTAAGGAAACAGGTTCCTTCGGTTGGCAGAAGCCCTGTGCTGAAGCTGTTCCTGCGGCTGACTTTGCGGCCTTGAGTGCAAGCTTCGCCACAAAACGTTCAGCCTTGTTTGCTTTTTTCATTGGTAACCCCTCCTTTTTCTTTGTGAGTATAATTCACACAGCATCGCTGCTGAGACAATATCAAGCACAAGCGGCAGCATAAACGCCTGCCGTACTCCTGTTATTAAAAGCACCACAGCCGCCGCCGCAATCCCTGCGTAAACGGCAATTGCCTTTCTCCGGCAGTCTTTTCTCTGAGCTGCGCTAAGCGGTTTGTTTTTATGCGCAACCGGAGAACATTTCAATATGATTCCTCCGCTGAGCAGCAGAGATATCACAGCTGCCGTCCACATTGCCGATGTAACGGACACAAGCCATTGGTAAAGCAAGGCACAAGCCAAGAATGTTCCAACATAAAGCGTGTTGCACCGCAGGTACGTATAGCAGTGGTACCCGCCCGTATAGGAACGAAGCGCGGTAAATGCAACGAAAAACAGCAGGCCCTCCCAAAGCATGGAAAAGACAAGGCTCAGTGTAAGAATTAAAAGGATACCAAGCGCAGAAGAAAGCACAAGCTCCACTCCATAAACGTAAACATCCAGCTCTTCTTTTTCAAAGCAGCGCTTGCTTAACAAAAAAAATGCTATAGCTTCTGACAACTTATGCAGCATGAATATTCCTCTTTGCTGTGTCTTTCGTTGTCTATACTATAGCAGATTTATCACTATTTGTGAAGAGTTTTGGTAAGTTTGGTCGTTATTTCGGTAAGTTTGGTATTGGTAATACTATGCCAACACAAAACAACCCGTCTTTTTCGGTAAAATGTACCTCTCCTTTATATTTTTTTACAGTCTTCTCCAGGCTCTTCGTTCCAATGCCGTGCATTGCCTTGTCGCTTTTTGTCGTGTGAAGCCTTGGATTGGATTTTAAAACTGACTTTTCAATGGTGTTTTTCACGACAATAGACCGGTACGCTCCCTTACGCTCAAAAGCTACCTTGATTCTGCGGTTATCCTCCGGCAGCTTTGCTACCGCCTCTACCGCGTTGTCAAGCACATTCCCGAGCATGATACACAGGTCTGTATCCGCTACATCCTCGAACGCTTCTGTAACAAAAACCTGTGTGTCGATATATTTCTCATTCGCCTGCGACAGCTTTACATTTACTATCGCGTTGAGCATACTGTTTTTCGTATTGATAAATGTCCCGGTGCTCTGCTGCACCTCGTCCTCACACGCGCCGCACATTTTCAGGGCGTTATCCATATCCCCATTTTTTATAAACTGCCCGATTACAAGCAGTTTGTTCTTCATGTCGTGGCGGATTGCGGAGATGCTCTCCATACTTTTATTCGCCTGCAGGATATTTTCGTTTTGATATTTGTACTGCTGCTGCAACAGCTTATACTGCAGCTCAAATTCGCTGTCCTTGCTGATTTTAATCAGCATAATCCATATTAATACCGTTATAACTAATATCCCAATCGCAACAAATCCCAAAAACAGGGAATGCTCCCTTGTAAGGTTTGTTTCAAGGGAAATTGCATAGATTAAAACCAATATAACAATAGACAAAAGCGGAATTACAATAAATGCCGTCCAGTCGGTCCACTTCATGATGTTGAATTTATAATGCTTAAAGCGCAGAGTCAGCAAGTAAAACACAACATAAAGGGCGTTGATAAGAATCATACAGATGAAACGGTAGACTGAGCTTGAAGCCATCAGCTCATACATAGACACACCGGATATACTGTTGACCAGAAAGGCGACAGACGCGCTGATACCATATGTTCCGCAGTAAGAAAAAACAGGCACGAAAATTTTAGACATGACCGTTCCCTTTAAGCATGTAAAGCAATAGATGATTTGAAGGAAAACCAGTACATAAATTTCCAGGCCGTTAAATACCTCATAAAAATAATTTACTGAGGTGATTGCTATAATTTCTGCCCCAGAAGCAACAGCAAGGCAAGTCAGGCCTTTTTTGTCCTCGAATTTACTGCCCAAAAATTTATAGCAAAAAAACATGAAGATGAAACCTTGGAATACGTTTACAGCCAACTCGAACACGTTCCATAAAACAACGTCATTCATCTTCAAAAACCCTTTCCTTAATGAATCTGTCCTTTATTGCCTTATATCGGTTGCGGCTGATTGGGATGCTGTCCCCGTTGTCCATCACCAAGCTGCTTTTATTTACCTGATAAACATGATCCATATTGACAAGAAAGCTGGCATGAATTCGGATAAAACCATACGACGTCAGCTCGCTCTCCTTTTTATAAACACTTTCCCGTGTTTCAAGCTTGCCCTTTGTCGTCACATATGTCATGGTATTCCCCATGTTTTCCAGATAAACAATGTCAGACATATAAATTTTGGCATAGCCTCCCTTATGCTTGACCGTCAGCTTTATTTCATTGGTTGATTTATTTTTCAGGATATACGAAACCATATCCGGCAGGTCCCGGTCGAGATGGCTTTTTCTCAGGAAGCCAGCCGGATGGCTGTCGAGCGCTTCAAATACAAGGTCGTCACGGTTAGTGGTAAAGACGATTATATAATTCTCTTCGCTGTCCTTGAGCTGTTCTGCTATTTCTATTCCGTTTAAACCCGGCATCTCAATGTCTAGAAAAATTACTTCATACAGGGAGGAACGCACATCGTCTAACAGGGACTGGCCATCCCCGAACAGGATAATTTCTATGGTCTCCTCCGGCAAAAAGCTTGTAAACAGCATCTTAAGCTTATTCTTTAAGCTTTCCGCGAAAACCCGTTCATCGTCACAAACCGCGATACGCACAACCATTCACTCCTCTTCCACGACATGCTGCCTCATTCACACGGACGATTCCAATATTTTCTATCATATCAGAAAATTTTGCATTTTTCAATGATATAGCTAATTTTATTTATTATGATATGACAAGGTTCGACAAATTCCCCATATAAAATGCGTCACCAAAATAGGACAAGCGGCATAGTATAGAAGGAGCTGAAAAGCTCTGAACTCAAAAAAGGAGGACAAAGCCTATCGAATCATTCAAACTCTCTTCCGATAACGGCTTTTCATGCGTGCTGAGCGTCGTGCTCAGTCTCGTTTTTGCCGCTGCCACGGGCGTGCTATATTATATGACGTACCTTCCAAATATCATCACAGCAGTTATAATTGCGCTCGCCCTTGCCGGATTGATTCTGCTGCTGGCCGGTGCAGGCTGTCTTTTCTCTCCCCCGGGGCTCAGATACTGTACCGGAAAAACGGCGGGCTGCCTGCTGCTCGGTATCCTGGGCACAGTTCTGACAGGAACCGGCGCCCTGGCAACGACGCTTAATGTAAGCTCGGCCATAGATATCGTTCTGATTTCCTTCGGCGCGTTTTTCTTTGGGCTTATGCTTCTTTCCTTCCTGCAATATTTAAGGTACGTCTCAATGAGCCAAACAAATCTCCGATAAACCAGGCACAAACCATCCTTCCCTTATTAAATGCTGTTACCCCCCTGAAAGCAAAAGGCGGGCGCGGATGATGAATC
>UMIU01025496.1_pt1 | contig 17730 bp, 13 predicted proteins | sample 1965871 | NCBI WGS metagenome assembly UMIU01 (sample SAMEA4836132, study PRJEB28245) | human gut metagenome | biome: gut microbiome; material: fecal sample | place: Denmark | collected 2008
TACCACATGATGACCAGGTATATCAGTATGACTGTAATGGAAAGCCGATCATACAGCTTCCGAAAGATTCTCCTGTAAGAAGTGCACTGGGAGAAATTGTAAAGAAGTTAGGATTGTGAGTTGGAGGATTGAAAGTTTGATGATTGAGTAAACAGAAATATTATCTGATTTGGTATAACCAATTGCAAAGAAAGGAAAATCTTCATGAGAAATCATTGGACAGAAATAGAAAAATATTTAGAAGACCAGAAGATAGCACAGGAACTGATTGGAGAACTGAGAGATTTTCACATGCGTTATGAGGTGGAGGATCAAGTAAAGGAACGGATAGAAAAACCGGATATCCTATTCTATGGGAAAAAGATTCTGGAAATGTCAATAGCAGCGCTTCTTCAGGGAGATAACCTGTTACTTTCCGGTGCGAAAGCTACAGGAAAAAATGTACTATGTGAGACACTGGCATGGATATTCGGAAGACCGGAATACGACATTTCTTTTCACGTAAATACAGACAGTGCCGATCTGATTGGAACGGATACCTTTATAAATAATGAGGTTCGCCTTCGGAAAGGCCCCATCTACCAATGCGCGGAATTTGGAGGATTTGGAATCCTGGACGAAATCAATATGGCAAAAAATGATGCGGTTTCTGTACTGCATGCCACACTGGATCATCGGCGCAGAATCGATATTCCAGGATATAACAGGATTTTACTTCATCCGGCAACACGATTTATCGGCACGATGAATTATGGTTACGCAGGTACCAGAGATCTAAATGAAGCATTGGTTTCAAGGTTTATGGTAATTGATATGCCTGAAATGGATGAGGATAGTGTCCTTTTTGTATTAAGACAACATTTTCCAGATGGGGAAAAAAGTGCACTGAAAGCTTTTGCAGGACTGTTTCTGGATTTGCAGATCAAAGCTTATCATGGAGAAATCTCAACAAAATCTCTTGACCTGAGAGGATTGGTTTCTGCTGTAAAAGCAACAAGAAGCGGACTTTCTCCAATTGATGCAATCCAAATGGGAATCATAAATAAAAGTTTTGATGTATTTGAAAAAGAGATCGTAGAAGATGTGGTTTCTACCAGAATCCCATCTTCCTGGACCGGAAAAGACATATGGGGGTAAACTTGTATGGAGGATGTCAGATGGCCGGCGGAACAACTGGAAGAACATCGTCTGGAGATCAGCAATCGCATCAGAAATCTTTTTTGGACAGTCAGTGGTGATTATGATATGGAATTTGAACCGGACACAGAAAAATATGTTTATTCAAAACAAACGGTTCTATATGAGGCAGTGAAGCAGGGTGCCTTTGCACGATATTTTGATCAGAAGAAACTTGGCATGTATTTGATGAAAAAATTACATTTTTCTGCTGGAGAAGATATGCTTTTGCCTCTTGCTGGATTATGCATGGATGCTGCAATGGAGCGTTTTATCATTCGAGAACGTTTGGGAACAAAGGAAATCAGAGAACAGGCATTCAGAGAATTGGAAAAGGCCGAGAAAGAGCAGGTATCAGACAAAGCTGGAACAGACCTGATTCACAGGATTAGGCTTCTGTATATAAGGCATGTTCTGGAGAACACAGACGATGAGGGAATGGATCCACAGGCAGAGATTGCATTGTACAAGATTCTTTCTCTGAAGGATGCGGAAAATACTGAAGATGTCATAAACGTGATAGATGAGATTTATAATCATGTTCTGGATCCCTCTTTTGAAAAAAGGAATGGAAATCTGGAGAAGATTCTGAATTTACCGGATATGGCATTGGCCAATGACGCGTGGCAGGAATGCATGACGGATGAACAGATGGAAGACATCATTCAAAAATATCTTTCTAATCTCAAAAAAAAGATGATGAGTCTGGATATCAGAAACAAAAAGAAAAAAAGATTTTATTTCTCTCCGGAAAATGAAGAAGTTCCGGAAAGCTCGGAGAATATAAATCCACAGGCAGTGCGACGGATACGGGAATATGTGGAACTGAATTACGGAAAATCGTATCTAAGTGAATCTGAGCAGGCCAGAGTCAACCGGAAATTTTGTACAGGAATCCACAAAAACTGTATCCTGTATCTTACAGATGGAATTTTACAGAACCCTGTGATAAAAAATAATCAATACCGTTTTTCTCAGCTGCAGTTTGAAAAAAATAAAGCCTATTATGGAAATAATCACTGGATCATCAAAAGAAATATTTCTGTGTTGGCAGAGTCACTGAAACGGGCACTTATAATCCGAAAGGATGATTTTGTCAGCAGATCTGATGCGGGGCAGCTTGTTCCTGAAAGGTTATGGAAAATTGGAAGAACAGACGATGACAAGTTATTTAATAGAAAAAAGAGATCAGAAGATTCTGAGTTTGTAATAGATGTCCTGATTGATTCCAGTGGTTCCCAAGCTGGCAGACAGGCTCAGGTAGCGGCGCAGGGATATATTATCAGTGAAGCATTAAGCCAGGCAGGAATTCCTCATCGGGTGACAGGATACTGTGCTTTCTGGGGATATACAGTACTTCAGAGATTTCGGGATTATGAAGATCCAAGGGAAACAAATGAAAGAATCTTTCAATTTCGGGCATATGCCAATAACAGAGATGGGCTTGCACTGAAAACAGTCTGTTCCTCTCTCATGGAGCGACCGGAAAAAAATAAGATTTTAATCGTATTAAGTGATGGTAAACCCTGTGATATGAGCATACAACGACCAGGAACCCGCCAGCCCAAGATCTATGACGGAGAAGGAGCTGTGAAAGATACTGCATATGAGGTGCGTCGGGCCAGAAATCAGGGAATTTTCGTAATTGGTATTTTTGTAGGGAATGAAGAAGAGCTCTCCGTGGAAAAGAGAATCTATGGAAAAGACTTTGCCTATATTCGTAATATTAGCAATTTTTCCCGTATGGTAGGAACTTTTTTGCGAAGACAAATTGATATGGAATGAAAATGGAGGAATCACTATGGGTAAAATTGAATTTGCCAATTGCCAGGATGTAAGAAATCAGAAAAAGATACAGGAATTAGATTGTCCACGCTGTCATGAACCGGGAGGCATTGAAGCCTTTGTGAAAGACGGGATACTTGTAGAGGATGGAGTATGTGATAACTGCGGATATATTCTTCCAGAAGGAACAGAACTGGAGGAAGTGGAGTAAGAAGCATTTAAGGAGATAAGAGATGAAAATTGCTGTAACTGGAAAAGGCGGAGTAGGGAAAACTACGATATCTGCAGTATTAGCACGGCTGTATGCAGAAGAAGGGAAAAAAGTATTTGCTGTAGATGTGGATCCAGATGCAAATCTTGGACTTGCACTGGGTTTTTCAGAGGAAGAACTGGAGAGTATTACGCCTATTAGTAAAATGAGAAGGTTGATTGAGGAGAGAACAGGTGCAGATAAAAGTAATACTTTTTATAAAGTCAATCCAAAAGTGGATGATATTCCTGAAACTTACGGAAAAGAAAATAATGGTGTTCGACTTCTGGTTCTGGGAACTGTGGAAACTGCGGGAGGCGGATGTGTATGCCCTGAAAATGTAATGTTGAAACGAATTATTAATAATTTGGTTTTACATAGAGATGATATAGTAATCCTGGACATGGAAGCAGGACTTGAGCATTTAGGACGGGGAACAACGGAAGGGATGGATCAATTTATCGTTGTGATAGAGCCGGGGGCCAGAAGTGTTCAGACTTATAAAAATGTAAAACGTTTGGCAGAAGAATTGGGTGTAAAGGAAGTAAAGGTCATAGCAAATAAAATCAGAAATGATGAAGATGAAAAGTTTGTAAGGTCTAGAATCCCGAAGCAAGATTTTTTGGGATGTGTTCATTATAATGCAGAAGTTATAGAAGCAGACAGAGAAGGAAGATCCCCTTATGGATGCAGCAAGACAGCTACGGATGAAATTCGAAAAATTAAGGAGATATTTGATGTAATGGCAAAATAGACATTATATTAATTATCCTAGATTATTCACGGCACAGTCGTGAAAGTGGCTGAAAACCACATAGTTTCTATATTTTAACTGAATATTGCTTTTCACCTATCAGATGAATGAAAAAAGAGCATCCATTTGTGGTAAAATTATGGTAAGTGGAGAGTTATATGATCCAACGGATAAAGAATTGGAACAATTACGTTTGAATGCGCGTAAATTAGCAAGAAAATATAATTTGACAGATGAAGATCGGCAAGAAGAGCAAGCTTCAGTTCTGCCAATTTTAATTTCACCTGTTTAGACGTATGTGAAATACATATAGGGGATAATGTGATGATATATGCGAAACCAATTACTATAAAAGATAATTGCTGGCTGGCATCCAATGTGGTTGTTTGTGGTGGTGTTACCATAGGAGAGGGATGTGTAATAGGAGCAGGAAGTGTTGTGACAAGGGACATTCCTCCATATAGTCTGGCTGCCGGAAATCCATGCCGGGTTATTCGCAAAATAACTGAAAAAGATCATATGAAATAAGATAATACAATCAATAAAGGGGATGCCGGTTAATACCACTTTTCGGCATCCCCTTTTGTTAGTTTTAACTGGTTGTATTACGGCGAATCAATATTGGAGTAATCTGTTTATGGACAGGCTTTTCCAGTGGTTTAGGGGAACGTTTTTTTTGTTCTTCCATCTGTTGAACCAGAAGCTCCATGGCAGTCTGTGCAATAATGTCAATCTGCTGACCAACAGTTGTGATTGGGAGAATTGCCTCACTGGCAATGGGAGAATTATCAAATCCTATGACTTCATAGAAAGAGGGTAATTCTTGATATTTCTGGAAAATCAGGTTAAGAAACATGTTTGCATAGGTATCGTTGGCAAGGAAAACACCCTTTTTTTGATTGGGATATTTCTCTTCTATTCTTGTAAAAATACGTCTTATTTCATTTAAAATTTCCTGATAAGAATTACCAATTACACTTAGATCAATATCATAAGGAACCTGATATTCTTCACAGGTTTCCTTAAATGCGCGAATACGGTCGTAAGCAGGAACTGCTTTCTCAACATTGACATTGATGTGGATCAGTATATCACATTTATCACGGATCAGCAGAGTGGTAGCCTGAAGCGCACCCATATAGTTGTCAGTGGTAACACTGCTGATATATTCTGCTTCACGTTCAATGGCAACGATGGGAATCTGATAGGAGGATAATTGTTTTGATGACAGCGTATGACTTAAAACAATGAGACCTTCAATCTGATAGGATAGGAGCTCTTCAATATATTGCCGTTCTTCTTCAGCCCCATGTTCACTGCTAAAGACGAGAAATTTGTAGTGATAATCACTGTAGCTGGACAGCAGCTGTGTCAGCATTTCAGAATAATAATGCAGATAAAGATTCGGAACAATGATCCCGATAAATTCACTTTTTCCGTTCGCCAGAACTTTTGCAAGTTTATTTTTTTTATAGCCAAGGGTATCAAGGGCCTGAGAAATTTTTTCCTGATTTTCAAGTGTAAGGGAATCAGGATGATTGAAATATCTTGATATTGTAGTTTTTGAAAAATGGGTATATGCTGCAATATCTGCAAATGTCACCTGTTTTTTTGACATAGAAACTTATTCTCCTTATAAATAAATGCAAATATTTTTTTTAGTATAGCAATTATTATCCAAAAAGGCAATATTAAAATAACCGATTACGTAACCGGTTATTTTAATGAAAAAAAGTGTTGACAGAGAGTGTGTGATGTAGTAACATCAGATTATAAAGTAACCGGTTACTTAACCGGTTCCGTGAACAATGTATGAAAGGAATGGAGGAAAAAGTGCATGAAAACAGTGCAGAACCAGGTAAAGCCTGTAAGCAAACAGACGTGGAGAAATAAGGTTACGTATGTGAAGAAAAACTGGCAGTTATATCTTTTTTTCTTAATGCCGGGACTTTTACTGACAATCATCTTTAAGTATCTCCCGATGGGAGGGCTTTTGATTGCGTTTGAAGATTATAATGTAATCAAGGGAGTACTTGGAAGTCCATGGGTTGGACTTGAATATTTCAGACGTTTTTTATCATCACCGGATTTTATGAACTATCTGCTGAATACATTAAAGCTGAGTATCTATGGATTATTATGGGGATTTCCGGTTCCGATTATTCTGGCATTACTTATGAATCGTATCCAAAAAACAGGGATCAAGAAAAAAGTACAGCTTCTGATTTATATGCCGAATTTTATATCTGTAATAGTACTTTGTGGTATGGTTCGTATGCTGTTATCACCGGTAGGACCTTTGAACAGGCTGCTTGGGATTAGCACAAACTGGATGACAATGCCATCTGCTTTCCGTACTATTTATATAGCAAGTGGAATCTGGCAGACTGCAGGCTGGGCATCTATTATGTATACTGCAGCATTGTCTAATGCAAGCAAAGAGTTGGAAGAAGCGGCAGTTATGGATGGTGCAAACCTTTTGCAGCAGATCTGGTATGTGGAGCTTCCGGCGATTAAGAACATTATTGTAATTCAGTTTATCCTGCAGGCAGGAAATATTATGAGCATTGGATTTGAGAAGGCATATGCATTGCAGACAGATATGAACCTGCCGGCATCAGAAATTTTATCTACATATGTATATCGTATTGGTCTTTTGAACGGTGATTATGGTTATTCTACGGCAGTAGGTCTGTTTAATTCAGTTGTAAATGTAATTCTGTTGATTTTTGTAAACTGGGTTGTAAAGAAGCTGAATGATGGAGAGGGATTATAGGAGGAAGAGAAGATGGAGAAAAAGAAGAGAAAATATTCAAGGACAGATCGTCTGATCCTTGGAATTGGATTCACGATTCTTGGACTGTTTGTACTTTCTATTGCGATTCCAATTATATATGTAGTGCTTGCATCTTTTATGGATCCTACTGTTTTGAATAATCAGGGATTGAGCTCTGATATTAAGGACTGGACTTTGGATGCTTATAGAAGAGTACTGGAGAATGAGATGATCTGGCGCGGATTTTTGAATTCTTTTCTGTATTCATTTGCATTTACAGTGATCTCAGTTTTCGTAACATTACTGGCAGCCTTTCCTTTGTCTAAAAAAGAATTTGTGGGAAGAAAATTTTTTAATCTGATTTTTCTGATCACAATGTTTTTTGGGGGAGGAATGATTCCAACATTTATTTTGATCAATCAGCTGCATATGGTAAATACAGTATGGGCGGTTTTGATTCCGGGAGCATTTAACGTTTGGAATATGATTCTTGCAAGAACTTATTATCAGTCAATTCCGGCAGAATTAAGAGAAGCATCTGCAATTGACGGTGCTAATGAAATTCAGCATTTTTTCAAAATTATGATGCCGGTATGTAAACCAATCATTGCAGTACTGGCACTGTGGTCATTTGTCGGAATGTGGAATAGCTACTTTGATGCGATGATTTATCTGAACGATGCAAATCTTCAGCCATTGCAGCTGGTACTGCGTTCAATCCTGGTGCAGAATACTCCACAGCCGGGAATGATTGCAGATATCCAAAGCACAGCAGAGATGGCAAAGGTAGCAGAACAGTTGAAATATGCAACAATTGTAGTATCAAGTTTACCACTTTTAGTGATGTATCCATTTTTCCAGAAATATTTTGATAAAGGAATTATGGTTGGATCGGTAAAAGGCTAAAGAAAGGAATGATACAGATATGAAGAAAAACAGAGTAAGAAGTTTGCTTGCACTTGGACTTTCTTTAACAATGATGGTAAGTATAATGGGGTGTGGAAAACAGCAGAGGCTTGATGCTGAGATTAATCCGGATACACCGGTATCGGATGTACAGTTTCCATTGAAAGAAACAGAGGAGCTTTCTTTTATTACCAGTGCACCGGCCACTTCAACACAGGATCCAAATAAAAGAGTGATTTTCCAGAGAATGGAAGAACAGACAAATGTTCATATTGACTGGACCTGCTTTGTATCAGATCAGTTTTCAGATAAAAAGAATCTGGCGTTGGCTCAGTTTGGAAATCTGCCGGATGGACTGTTTAATGCAGGCATGAGTGATTATGATCTGTTGCGTTATGCAAAGCAGGGAATAATTATTCCGCTGGAAAATCTGATTGACAAATATATGCCAAACCTTCAGGCTGTGTTTGAAAAATACCCGGAATACAGAACCATGTGTACAGCACCGGATGGACATATTTACTCTTTTCCGTGGATTGAACAGCTTGGTTCCGGAAAAGAAGCAATTCAGGCCATTGGAGATATTCCTTATATTAATAAGAAATGGCTTGATTATCTTGGTCTTGAGATTCCAACCACAACAGATGAACTGGAGCAGGTACTGATTCAATTTCGAGATCATGCAGATGATCTGAAACAAGAGTTTTCCATTGAAGGTGACGTAATACCAATGTCATTTATTATCAATAACGGAGATCAGGATCCTTCAATCTTAATAAATGGATTCGGAGATGGTTATGGGGACACAGGAGATCATTTTGCTGTAACAGATGAAGGTAAGGTGATTTATACAACGGTTCAGGAAGGATACAAAGAAGGTATCAAATGGCTGCATAAACTTGTGACAGAGAATCTGATCGATCCGGAAGCATTTACACAGGAATGGTCTACTTATGTTGCAAAAGGAAAGAATCACCGTTATGGACTTTGCTTCACATGGGATATTGCTAATATAGACAACAATACGGATTATGTGATGCTTCCGGCACTGACCGGACCGGATGGAATGAGAAATATCACCAGACAGAACAACAGTGAGACCAGCGGTTTTGACAGAGGAAGATGTGTGCTTACTACCAGCTGCCGTAACACGGCACTTGCTGCCGCATGGATCGATCAGATGTATGCACCCCTTCAGTCTCCGCAAAATAACTGGGGAACCTATGGAGAGAAGGATTCCTTTAATATTTTTGAGCTGTCTGTAAACAAAGATGGCGAAAAAATGTTAAAGCATATGGACTTAGGAGATCAGTCACCGGTGGAAGTACGTGAAGCGCAATCTGTAAATGGTCCTCTCGCTATATTAAATGAATATTATGACGTATATGTAACACAGCCGGAAGATGCGAAATGGCGTCTGGATAATATGCATGAGACATATTTACAGGATATGAACAGCAAATATGTTTATCCTAATGTATTTATGAGTATTGATGATACAAACAAAGTGTCACAGTATGATACAGATATTAAGAAATATGCAGAACAGAAGAAAGCAGATTGGATCCTGAACGGAGGAATTGATGAAGAATGGGATTCTTATCTGAAAAAAATGGATAAGTACGGGCTTTCCGATTACCTTTCAATCAAGCAAAAATATTTTGACCAGTATCAGGATTCATTAAGCAGTGAAAAATAAGAGAAGATATCATTTTGACAGGAGGAACTATATGAGCGAAATGTTGGAAAAGGCAAGAAAATATGAATTTATACAGGGACAGCAGATCAAAGAGGAAGAAAGACCAGCCTTTCATATAACTCCTTATGTTGGCTGGATGAATGATCCAAATGGATTTTCCTATTATAAAGGAGAGTATCATTTGTTCTACCAGTATAATCCGTATAGCACACATTGGGACAGTATGCACTGGGGACACGTAGTGAGTAAGGATTTATTGCATTGGAACTATGTTCCGACTGCATTGGCACCGGATGAAGATTATGATAAATTCGGCTGTTTTTCAGGAAGTGCCATAGAATTAGAGGATGGCAGACAGTTGCTTATGTATACTTCTGTAAATCAGGAGAAACTGGAAGACGGAACTGTAAGGGATATTCAGACACAGGCAGTGGCAGTTGGAGATGGTAAGGATTATGAAAAGTATGATAAGAATCCGGTTCTGACAGCCAAAGATCTGCCCAAGGGGGCTAGTAAAGTAGACTTTCGTGATCCCAAAATCTGGAAAGGGAACGATGGAAACTTTTATTGTGTTATAGGAAGTCGTCCGGCTGATGGAAGCGGACAGATCCTTCTTTACAGAAGTAAAAATGGCTTTGAATGGGAATTTGTAAGCATTCTGGCAAAGAATCAAAATCGTTATGGAAAAATGTGGGAATGCCCGGATTTCTTTGAATTGGACGGCAAATATGTGCTTCTGACAAGTCCACAGGATATGCTTCCGGAAGGATTCGAATATCATAATGGAAATGGAACGTTATGTATTATTGGGGAGTTAGATTCTGAGACACATACTTTAAAGGAACAGTTTTGTCAAGGTGTTGATTACGGAATTGACTATTACGCAATGCAGACACTGCTTGCGCCGGATGGACGAAGAATTATGATCGCCTGGATGCAGAACTGGGATACGCTTGCATATCGATGCAATGACTCTGGATGGTTCGCACAAATGAGTCTTCCAAGAGAACTGTCTGTTAAAAACGGAAGATTGTATCAGGTTCCGATCAGAGAACTTAATGCCATGCGTGCAAACAAAGTCGAGTATAACAATGTTGTGATAAAAGATACCAGGCTCACACTGGATCAGATTGAAGGACGAACGGTAGATCTGGAACTTGTGATACGACCGGCAGATAAAGACAATCTTTATAAAAAATTTGAACTCTGTTTTGCAGAGAATGAGAAATATCATTCTACATTATGCTTCCGTCCGGATGAATCTGTTTTAAAAATCGATAGAAAATTCTCAGGAAGCGAACGGGCGCTGGTTCATCAGAGCAGTTGTCTGGTAAACGGTGACAGCAATGAACTAAAACTGCGTGTGATTTTGGATAAGTTTAGTGTGGAAGTATTTATTAATGACGGCGAGCAGGTTATGTCTGCGGTTATTCTTACAAAGCAGGAAGCAAAGGGGATTTCTTTCTTTGCTGATGGTGCAGCTAAGCTTGATATAGTGAAATATGATTTATTATAATACAGCATTTATTGGTAAGGTTGGTAATGATTTTTTTGGAAATCAGTTGAGAGCAGCCATAAAAGAAGCAGGAATTGATGACATTGGCTTATGTACAGATGAAAAAATTTATACTACGCTTGCTATGGTACATACATATCCGGATGGAGATAGGGATTTTTCCTTCTATCGTAATCCGGGAGCAGACATGATGCTGAATAAAACTGAGATTTCCGAGGATATTCTCAAGGAAACAGAAATGCAAATAAGTAAAAAACTTTAAATTTGTAATTCTTGCCAAATAGCAAGGAAATCGCAAGACTTTGGTCATGTGAATTTCCTTGCTTTTTTTTCTCAAAGTGTCAGGCAAGGCCCTTGTTTATGGAAGAAATCAGCTCTGCCAGTTGTTTCCTTTTGGTGCGTGTATCACCGTTGATCATCAACTTGGAATAAATCTGGTTGACATATTGTTTCACAGTGCATTCAGAGAGAAATAACCTCTCTGCGATTTCGCGGTTGCTCAGACGGTCGGTGATCAAAGCTGCGATTTCTGCTTCTCTGCTGTTCAGCATATTTAGGATCTCAGGCCTGTAATTACGGCTGGACAGGCGGAGGCAGTGTTGTTCATAAACAGAACCAAGGGAAAGGATCCGGTCTGTGAAAGGCTCTGATGCTATGGAATTAATACTGCTCAGCACGTCCTTGATATAGGTATAATTTTCTACAAACGGAATCAGAAAGCCATCCGGCATGGCGTGTCCTAAGGCTTTCTGCAGAAGCTGTCGTGCATCATGATGTTTGCCCAGCATTGCGTAAGCTGCAGCAGTTTGGATCTGAACATGGAGAGATACAAGTTCATAGTGCATTTTCTCACAGACAGGCAGAAGTGTTTCGCTTCTGCCTATAACTTTTGCGTACATTTTCTGTGAAAGAAAGACCTGATTCTCGATCATTTCCATCATAGGTTTGCAGGGAGAGAGAAAGCTGACAGTGGATAACATATGATCTTTAAATAATGCAGGAATCTTTTCCGGCATTCTAATTAATGCATAATAGTAAGCATAAGTACTGTCAAAAATATTCAGCCACATCATATTGTGGAGAGACAGAAGCTCCTTATGCTTTACTTCAGGGTTCTTCACAAAGGTGACACCCTCCTGAAAAAGGGAAAGCCTTGCAGCAAGGAAATCACAGCAGAGCGAAATATTGTGCTGTCCGTTTGAGGCAATGGTGGAATAAGTCTGCTCCAGCAGAATCTGTGCATCTGAAAAATTTCCCTGCATAAATGCTGCCTCTGCATTCATGAGCAATTCCGCACCCTGTCCATGCCCCTGGGTGATCCTGTAATAATGGGGCATACACTCATTCATGGCTGCCAGTTCCGCATCCAGGGTTCCAGATTTGCGGTGAAACATCATCAGAACAGAAGGAGAACCGAAGGTCCAGCTTCCTGTATTGCGGATACTGATGGCAGGTCTGGTCATTTTGGAACTGGCCTGACGGTGCAGAACGCTCATGCCGGTGATATCGTTATACATCAGAAAACTCATAATAAGATCACATTCTCCGGAGAGATTTTTTCGTTCATCTTCGGACAAAGTGTTATCTTCAGCTATGGTATCTGTCAGAAGCTGCTTCAGTTCCAGCATTTTTGGAATCTGATGCCAGGTAAACATACGGCGCATTAATACGAGAAGGGCCAGAGGCCTGTTCTTCAGGATTTCTGTTGGACAGACATCAAGAAATGCGAGAACCTTTTCCGGCGAAAGAGAAGCCAGGAGGATTCCTGCATCCTTTTGGATAACAGCAAGTGCTGCATCATAGTTAAGAGCCTTGTTATAGGCAGCAAGTGCCTGCAGAAACTGTCCCCGGGATTCATACCATTGTCCGTAACGATTCCGGAAATCTGTCTGTTTTTCATGGGAAAGCATGGCAAAGGCACGCTGTGTACATTCCTTCATCATATGGTGAAAACGGAAGCTGACTCCATCGGGCAAAGGAGTGATAAAAGCATTCTGTCTGGTCATAAGGGAAAGAATCTGTCCGGCTTCCGGATTCCCTGTAATAAAAAGAGCCATCTCAACGGTAAATTCATCTGCAAGTCCCATAACAGTGAGAAATTCCTGCTGCGCATCAGAAAGAGGTGCGATCATGGCAGAGGAAAACATATCATAGATATTAGAAGTATGGTCAGGAAAATGTCCGCTTTCAAAAAAGGTACAGAGATTCAGATAGACTGCAGAGAACCACCCCTCACTGGAATAGAGAAGCGTGTTCAGCTGATCTTCGTTCAGGCTGGCACCGCAGCGATGGGTATAGACAGAAAGCTCCCGCCGGTTCAGACACAGATCCCTGGTATGGATCTGATATAACTTTTTGCCAAGACGGAGAATTTCTTTTCCGGACAGAAAAGTATTTCTGCCGGATACGATCAGGTGGATATTTTCAGGCAGTCTGTTGGCAAGCATACAAAAAAAATCTGCAACATGAGGTTCACCCAGCAGATGAAAATCATCAATAAAAATAAAGTAAGAGGTCTGACCGCTCAGGGAATAACAAAGCTCATCAGCAAGCATCCCGGCACTGGCAGCATCTGAAGGGCAGCTATAATTATCCAGAAAATCAAGCCCTGCGAAGGCAAATGCCTTCTGAACGCTCTGCCAGAAAACAGACAGATTATCAGAATAAATACTGATCCGGATCACACAGGAATTTCCGTTTTTGCTCTGTTTGTCCAGATACCAGTTGATGGCAGTTGTTTTTCCATATCCCATGGGAGCGGTCACAGCAGTGAATGCAGATTGTGAAATCGGCTTCAGATTCTCCTGCAGACGCTCAGAGATGTAAATTGTATTCAGATTATATTTCTTTTTAGACATCTATAAAACCTCTCATTTGATACGATATGTTTTATTTTAGCATATAAAGTATCAAAATGAAACTTTTTCCCAGGCGGTTTTTCAGGCAATATCTGCCACTGCTTTTGCTATACGGGGACACTTTTTGGTTCCAGGTTCCTTCTGAAACGCTTCTCTATCAGATAATTCGTATGGAACCTTCAAAAGTCTATGATTATGTAATTACATTTTACTTGAAAAATTAAACAACATATGATAAATTACAAATGTGACGTAAAAAAAGTCACATTTATAAAAAGGTGATTGGTATGAAAGAATTTTTGGAAAAAACATTACGGCAAAACGTAATAATGACAGAGAATAAAGAGGTATATAAAAAACTTCCATTAGCATATCGTGGAAGATATGACATTTTTACAGTAGAGACTAATGGTGTATTATGGATGGCTATTCATCCCAAAGATGATATCGGACTTGTTGTTTTGCGTAGAGACAGAGCTGTCGTGGAAAAAATAACAGGATTAAACTGTGCAGTTTTTCTTGATCGAACAACATTTTATATAAAAGAAAAGATGATAGAAGAAGGAATTCCTTTTGTAATAGATAGGAAGCAGGTATTTCTCCCGTTTATTGGATATTTGCTGAGTAAAGAAAATGAAAGAGAGTTGGCACCAGTTCATTTGATTTCATTTTTGACGCAAAAAATGCTTCTAATAGCCATTTATGAACGATGGAATGAAGTAAAAGTATCTGATGCGGCGAAACGATTGGAAGTGTCAACAAAATCTGCAAGCCGGTGTTTTGATGAACTGGAATATTTAAATATTGCTGTGTTGGGTATGAAAGGTAAATCAAGAGTCATCGATATTCCGGATGAACGAGAACAATTATGGCAGCAGATTAAAAATGTATTAAGAAATCCGGTAATTCGAAGATTTATTTTGCGAGAAGATATAAAATTTGAAAAGAAAGCAGGTCTTTCTGCTTTATGTGAGTATTCTCTTTTGTCCGATAATGTTTATCCTACTTATGCCGTGACGAAGAAAGAACTAAAAGATAGTGGAGTGAAAGCGGAAAAACAAGTGAGTGAATTGGAAGAAATTGGCTGTGTTGTTTTGGAACTGGGATATTTCATTGATTTTCTGGGAAAAGGATTTCAAGATCCTTTGAGCGTAGTACTGTCACTGACAGGAGAAGAACAAGAAGAGGAACGGGTTGATATTTCTATTAATGAGATGTTGGAGGAATATGTATGGTTAAAGGATTAGATACATTTTGGAAGTACTTTGCAGATTATGAAGAACAGTATGTCTTAATAGGTGGCGCAGCCTGCGATATTCTTTTTGAGAGCAATGAAGTGAATTTCAGGGCTACAAGAGATCTGGATATGGTTTTGATTGTTGAAGCATTAACTCCGGAGTTTGGAGAGAAATTTTGGAAGTTTATCGTTGATGGGAAGTATAGAAACAAAGCAACAAATGGTAATACCCCTCAATTCTATAGGTTTGATAAACCAGAAGACGATAAATTTCCGAAAATGATCGAATTGTTTTGTAGAAGCGATTTTGAACTTAAAAGCGCGGAAGGAATTACACCGATACATATTGATGATGAAGTATCCAGTTTATCAGCAATTCTTTTGAATGATGATTACTATAAGGCACTTCTTAATGGAAAAGTTATAAGAAATGGACTTTCTGTTCTAAGACCAGAATATATAATACTTTTCAAGGCAAAAGCGTATCTTGATTTGAAAAGTCGAAAAGATTTAGGTGAAAAAGTGGATTCCAGTGACATAAAGAAGCATAAAAAAGATGTTTTGCGTATTGCATCGGAACTTATACTTGAAAAAGTAGAAGGATTGCCGATTGCAGTAGGTAATGATATACATAGTTTTATTGACTTGCTGGAGCAGGAACCATTTGATCAAAATTCATTGAAAAGATATGGCCTGAAAAATGAGGATATTATGGAATTGTTAAAGAAAGTATTCGGATAAAAGTGCTCTTTATCTGTCACGGCAGGACTATGGAATATCAGACAGAATGAACTGGAATGGGGATAATCGTTAAAAGGTATTAAAGGAAGAATAGAGATATTATTATGGCGTGTGAGGAGCGAGACTTGCACGCCTTTTGGGTATAAAAGTACGTGCTTTTTTACGTGAAAGAGTGATATACAGGATCAACTTAGATAATTGAGAAACCATATGGTCAGCTGACACACTTTCATGTACGGGGGCACTTTTTGGTGCCGAAAAGTGCATTATCAAATGAGAGAAAATCAGTTATAATTACAGGTAACAGAAACCTGACCGGACTGTGAAATGACATTGCGTTCAGGAGTATGCGGAAACAGCGGATGTACATATTCGCCAGATCAGGATCAGAAGGAGGGATTTCAATGAAGAAAAGGATATTATCAGGAATACTTGCACTTACAATGTGCTTTTCCATGACACCATCCATAGCATGGGGCAGTGGAATGACGGAATTCTCGGATGGGGCATCCGGGGAGGCGGAAAAGAAAGAAGAATTTACAGATGAGCCGGAGATAGAGGAGGAGAAAGAAAAGCCGGTAGCTGCTGTAGGAGTGCCGGAGGTGGAAAATGGGTTCAGTGACGGAACACTGGATGCAGCACAGGACACTTCTGTTACAACGAAACATACAGTGACCATTGATACCAGTCCCAGTTATAAAATAGGTACGGATACAATTTATGATGTGATAAATAATCATGATGGGACATTGACTGTGGGGGAAGATCCGGAGATTATAGCATCTTCGGGCAAGTTAAACAAAAAATATAGTATCAAATATAGGAGCGAAAAACGTATCAGTGATTATGCGCAAAATGTAAAGAATCCAGAACCAAATGATGAAAGATATTATGGGATTAAGAGTTTAACTTCCATTCCTGTGGAAAGGAAAATTAATATTACGAATATTTATACCTTATTTTGTGTAGTTTCCAAATACCTTGGAGGTGATGTTTTGGCTAATTATCAGGGGGTAGAAAACCCAATAAGAGTTAATTATGATTTACAGGGTGGATCAGGTGGGCCAAATACTGATTGGGTATGGAATGTTGATGGACGATGGAATACAGACCATAATACTGATCCGACTAAAGAAGGTTATAAATTTGCTGGATGGTATACTCAAGCAAATGGAAATGGAAGCAAGATAGAGGGAGTTTCGCAGGCTGTTAATGCGGCGGTTGCAGGTTCCAATAATTATAAAGAAATAACATTATATGCAAAGTGGGAGCATAAGCATGTCTGGCGATATAGTGAGAGTGGAGATACTCTTAAGGCATATTGCTCAAACACAAATTCAAAATGTGAATATTATGGAACAGGTTCTGACAATGCAAAGGCAACAGTTTCACTTAAGCTTAATGGATTTGATAACAATAACTGTGCTGAATATGGCAATTCTTATTCTGTAACATGTGCTAATAGTCTTCCGTCAGAAATAGGGGCAACAATAGGAACAATTCAGTATGTAGGTCGTGATGGGACTGAGTATTTGGAAAGTCCAGTACTTCCCATCTCTCCTGGAAAATATAAAGCAAAAGTAAACATTACATTGCTTGAAGATCAGAGCTCAAGGGAGATATCTACTGATTTTGAAATTAAAAAGGCACCGGTTACCTTAACGGTTCTCCTGGATGATTTCACATATGGCGAGCAGCCAGCTATAAAATTGCAAGGGGCACCATCTGACAGTAAGGTAGTTTATCAATACAAAGATAAGGATGAGGATGACAGTACTTATGCTGGTATAACGGAAGAAGGCCTGAAAAAACTTTCTGCCGGAGAATATACCTTAAAGGCAGTGGTGGAAGAAACAGCGAATTATGAGGGAGATTCTGATACCTGTATTTTTAAGGTTAAAAAAGCAAGTACTACGAATTCCGATTCCAAAGTCAGCATCAGTGGTTGGACATATGGTGGATATAATGGAGTAGAAAATACACCGTCAATAGATTCGAGCCTGAACCCGGAAAATCAGACAGTCCAGTACAC
>UMIU01012320.1_pt1 | contig 17629 bp, 19 predicted proteins | sample 1965871 | NCBI WGS metagenome assembly UMIU01 (sample SAMEA4836132, study PRJEB28245) | human gut metagenome | biome: gut microbiome; material: fecal sample | place: Denmark | collected 2008
ATATACCCGGGGCTTGCAGAAGTAAATGCAGGGAGATATTTGTAAAAGCAAGTTCAGTCTGTGGCCGGAATTTACTTTGGCAATTAAAGTTTTAAAATATTTTCCTTTCATTGTCCAATTTCATGAGAAATTCTGGTTAACTCTGTAGAAGGGAATTGACTAGCGAATTACTTTACAATTTATCTGAAACAAGGGGGAGGAAGATTAACTATGAGTAGAAAAATTATAGTTACTGCATTGATAATCATCATATCAATTATCATATTTACTATTGCGCTACCATTTCTGTATTCTTCAATAATCTATGAAAGGAATGAGGCGGGGGAAACTTATGGGAGCCTAGTGGTCACACATTCTGTTATTGAGGAATATGTGAAAAGGCCACCAGATTTAATTGCAGTGGTTGCAACAAATGGGAGGGAAGGTTATGTAAAAAAAACCGATTTTATTTCTGATTCACCGAGAAATCCCAAAGAAGCTTTGGAACAGCAATCTTCTAATGCTGATAAAACCATCCCTGTATATAAAACGGATGGTGTCACAGTAATTGGCGAGTTTGAATTGTAGTATCCTTAATTGATGTTTGCCTCGTGGAGGTACACATATAAACTAATTCAACTGGCGGTGTCATCCAGGCTTTAATCGATGGTTAAGCACTGTATATTTCAGACACTGTGAAGAAAGCGAGGAGGTAATGATATGAGAATGAAACGTAAATGCTTCAAATTAGCCTTATCAGCAATACTGCTGATCACATTAATGTGCGTTCCAGCAACTGCGGCTACACAGAGTATTACCGAAATTAAGACTAATGCAAATGGGGAGACCTACGGTAGTATATTAGCAGACGGTCAAGCGCCGGATTTAGTGGCTGCGGTTGCAACAAACGGCAAGGAAGGATATGTTAGATATTCGGATCTTGAAGGAGATCTGCCAACATGTCCAGAAGAGGCAGTGTCCATGCAGAAAATTAAGAAAAACCGGGTTATCCCAGTATATGAAAAAGATGGAGCTGTCAGGATTGGGGAATTTGTTGTTCATTCTCCAAGCAGTTCCCAGGATCTACCTGCGACAACAAGGGCTACCAATGCTGGCGCACAGTCAACTGGTCAAATAATCCTGTTCGGAGGACGGGAATATTTAAACCAGGCCACGGTCACACTATTTAAGAGTAGCGGAATTGCAAGTGGTAAAGGCGAAGTGTCAATCAACAAGGGCAGTTCCGTGAAAGCAGGCTATATAGGTGTGAAAGCCTATTTAGTGAAGTCCACAGGATCCATTGTGGCTACAACAGGGCCACATTATAACGATAGTGACGGTTGTTTGGGCCTCATCATCACAGCGGATTATAATACTTCAAAAGGCACATACTATGCGTGGTGCAAAGCCTACTTATGGGATGGGCTCCAATACCACACATACAACTCGTTTAAAACACCAAAACAGAGTTTCTGACATTGTTTACCTAATTAAAATCATGATCACCGGCTCAGTCGCAATGACATTAAGTTAAAAAATATGAAAACCTCGTATTCCAAACCTTGCATCAAAAGCTTGAATACGAGGTTTTTCTTGACATTTTTATAAAAATGTGGGTGCACTTTTTTCATGTTCATATCCGCTTTACTGAAGTAGGCTCAGGGGTGCGCGGGGGATATGAAAATTCGATGTAAGTTCAGGCAGTGGACGGAATTTACTTTGGCAATTAAATTTTTTAATTTATTTTTAATTTATCGTCCAATATTAATGATAATTTAGGTTAAGTGTAAAAGGGATAAAATTTGAAGGAGGAATTTATGAAAAAGATTATTGTTTTAGTTGTCGCAGCATTAATGTTATTTCTCAGTTATGGATCCTGTTTTGCAACAGAGCAAACGGCTGCGCCTGTTGAGGATGGTGTAACCCCACGCTATGAAGCCACGACATCTGTTGTACCTAGATTGGTTATAACTAGCGGGACTGCATCTTATCAGGTAAGGTTAGAACCCCAAACATCAACCAGCATCAGTTATGTTGATGCCACTTTAAAATTGGTAAACAGTAAAGGGACTGTAATCAAGACGAAGACAGATCGTCTGTATCTTTCTGCGGGTTATTTTAAAATATCAGATTCTAAAAAACTAACAACGAAAGGAACCTACCATGCGGAATATATTTTGAAGGTATATAAATCTGGTAAGCTTTTAGAAACTATAAAAGGGAAGTCAAATACGGACACATATTAAATCATTGTTAATCGATTAGGGCGAATGTTGACCCAGCTACAAAATGCAAAATCACTGCCACGCGTCTAACAAGTGGTGTTGCTTGTATAAGCGATTTTAAACTATCGTGTGAGTGACAAATCTGAAAATCAGAGCATTTCAAGCTGGAAAGAACTATGACCTGGTAAACAGTAAGAAATCCTTTTGGGGAAGTTGCTGTTTTGCCAGGTATTTTTTGTGTCTAAAACATTCAGACAAATGGAACCCATATATCGCCAAATATCCGTGACCCGTCGTTTTGAAGTTATTTCACCATTCAAAACGAAAGGATCACGCCAAATGAAAAAAACCATATATCTAGTAAAAAAACAGGTCTTAGATGATCAGGAAGAAAAACTGATTGAAGTGACAGGTAAGGAATTTTACCAAAGGATCAATTCGCCTGAAGGAGCGGAAGTGTACTTTATCCGTTTGACGGATGATATTGCCTATGAGGATGCAGAAATTATCATTGAGACTTCGCAGAATGAATACAAGAAGTGGAGAAAGGAGTATGATGCCCACAGACATCTTGCATCGACAAGTAATGAACTTGTCATAATTTCACTGGGTAGCAGAGAATTGCCCGTGAGTCAGGCACTTTTGTGCGGAATTACTGACGGGGACAACCCGGAGACAAGCCTGATCAGAAAGGACGACTACAAAAAGCTGAAGAATGCCCTTATGCAGCTTACCCCAGAAGAAAGATGGCTGATAGGCAGGCTGTACCTGAATGAAATTTTGTGTTCAGAACGTGAATTGGCCGAGGAGCTGCATATTACACAACAGGCGGTGTCGAAGAGAAAGAAAAAAATTCTCGAAAAGATGAAAAAATTCTGGTTGTGAAATCGAACATCCCTTCACAATACATAAAGTGAAGGGGGAATGATATGGAAACGAAAAAAGTAATGTATATTATTTCATGCCCTAGGTGTGGCAAACCTTTACTCAAAAGTATGGAAGGCACCCGTGTGGAGATTCAGTGTGTGAAGTGTCGCAGTAAATTAATTGTAAACCACTCGGCTCACAGGCTGACGGTATGTGAAAGTACCTTGGAATTATTGACAACTGAATAAGAAGTGAGACCAATAGCGCAATCGTCATATCAGGCGGAAGCCTTTACCAAAGGAAGTAAAGAAACCGTGAACCTCTACAGACGGCGCCTTTGGTCAAGAGTTTGTGAATGGATTGAACTTGACAAGGCATGGCAGAAAGGCTGTGCCCGGGAATCATTAGGAGCCTGGCAAAACATATGTAACTGGATGACAGATGAAAATCTGCATACCCTGTATGTTTTGCCAGGCTCTTTTTTTCGTCCGCCGTACCAGCTGCATATGTTCTGCGGCTCGGTAAGGAGTACGCGATGAAATTTAATTACCAGACAGAGAAGATGAAGTTTGATGCAAGGTGGGAAAGGCTTACTGCAGAATACAGACGGGCCGGGATGACGGAAAAGCAGATTGCCGCAATGAGAAGCTATGATTGGGAGGAGTTTAAACGCGAGAGAATATTCCGCATACATAATCAATTCTTATCAGAGTATGGATTTGATGATGTAATGGGAGATGAGGTGAGTAATAACCCGCTATATTGCTATTTCATGGAAAGGCTGTCAGATTCAGATGACTACTTTTGCGAGAGAACCATGGGGTGGGTAGAACTGATTGAGAACAAAGAACTTCAGCGGGGGCTGAAATCTGCTACTAAAGAGGAACTGAAAATCATAAATATGTATGCTTTTGAGGGGAGGACCCAAAAGGAGATCGCCGAAATACTGGGAATCTCCCAGCCTGCCTTGGCCAACAGGATAAAGACCATCAGAAAAAAACTGAAAAAGTTTTTGTAAAAGGTTATATTTTTGCCGGGTTTGCTGCCTAGTTATTGGAAGGACAAACTGAATACCGGCATTGCCGTGAGAGATTTGGTCTGTCGATCCATTGAACCTAGACAGCAGAATATACATTCATCAGGTACATTCTCTTTGATATTACGATGAGTAAAAAGCGCCGTCAGCGGGTACGCCATGAAGCAATTATGCTTTGCGAGAACTATCCGGCTGTAAAGGGCAGGCAGCTCCTGCTCCGTGCGATAATCATCAGAGAGGACAATGATACTCCCGTCCAGTCACAGCCCTGTTAACCAGGAACACGCAATGAGGGCGGCTCTGTGTGAACCACAGCTGGGGTTAGATTCCCGTGGAGCAAGTACGCTGCTTGCCGCCTGATGATTTCCTGCCTTGGGGTGTCGTGGACAAAATAAGGAAAAATGAACAGTGGCTGGCAGTGAGCCCCTCATTGCCAGCTTTTGTATTGGAAAGCGTCATTGCACCAATACAGGTGGACAGGAACTGTTCGTTCCTGTATGACGTTTACATAAAAATGAAGAGAAAGGTCGTGATAAAAGTGAGATTCAAGAGGGGCGATATATGTATTGCACAGATGCCTGAGCCTGTAGGGTGTGAGCAGAGCAGCAGAAAGCCTGTTCTTATCATACAGAATAATATCGGCAACCGTTATAGTCCCATGGCGATCGTTGCGGCTATTACTAGACGAAAAAAGCCTAACATGTCGGCTTATGTAGAACTTACTGGTGAAAATGGAATTGCAGACAATTCCATTGTATTGCTGGAACAGATTAAAACTATAGATAAGGTTAGACTTTGCAAACGGATAGGGCATCTCGATGCAGATGTAATGAAACAGGTTGACGGGTGTTTGGAATGCAGAGTGGGGCTGACAGAGAATTGTCCGTTAGAAATGACGCTGTGCCCAAAATGCCTGACGCAATTTAGAGCAGACCCAAAGAATAGGGTGTGGCGGATTGATCAGAACCAACAATACAAGGAAACCTGTACTTACTGTGGAGTGAGGTCTGGTTTTGACTATTGCCTACTCCGCATTATTTAAATTTTTCTTTGCAAGTTTTTTTCATGGAGGTAAGTGACTGTGGCGAAAGAACAGAATCAGAATGTAGATAAGTGTGATATTCCTGTGTGGAGAAAATACACCTTGAGTGTGCATGAAGCATCCAAGTATTTTCGAATTGGCGATAAGAAGTTGAAAAAACTGATCGACGAAAATCCAGATGCAGAATTTATTCTCTGGAATGGCTCAAGACCTCAGATCAAGCGAAAAGTATTTGAACAATTTATAGATGAAAAATTGTCTGCCATATAAAAATGGTAAACGCATGATAGATTCAGAGCCAAGTTTATGCTACAATAAAAATATCATAGCTTGGCTCTTTTCTATGACAGTAAGGCTGATAGAAGGAGGAAAAACCGAATGTCAGAAGTAAGGCGAGACAATAAAGGTCGAAAGTTATTCAATGGAGAGAGCCAACGTAAAGATGGGAAATATGAATACAAGTATCAGGATGTACGGGGAAAGAGAACGACGGTTTACAGTTGGAAGCTGACTCCCACAGATCGAGTTCCGAAAGGAAAACGTGATGATATCTCCCTGCGAGAAAAAATAAAGCGGATTCAGAAGGACTTAAACCGTAATATCGTATCAAACGGCGGTAATTTCACGGTTCTGGAACTTTTGGAAAAGTATATTTCCCAAAAGACAGGTGTTCGCCACAATACAAAGTCAAATTACAACTTTGTGATTAATGTGATTAAAAAGGAAGCTTTTGGACAAAAACGCATTGATAAGATTAAACCATCGGATGCAAAAGAGTGGTTGATTAAAATGCAACAGGTGGATGGACGTGGTTACAGTTCCATTCATACTATCCGAGGTGTTGTAAGACCTGCTTTTCAGATGGCGGTGGATGATGATTTGTTGGTAAAGAATCCGTTTGAATTTCAACTGAACACGGTTGTTGTGAACGATAGTGTGACAAGAGAAGCTATCACAAGAAAACAGGAAAGAGATTTCTTGGAGTTTGTAAAGAATGATAAACATTACTGTAAGTACTATGACGCTATCTACATTCTGTTTAAGACAGGGCTTCGTATCTCTGAGTTTGTAGGGCTGACAAAGAAAAACCTTGATTTTAGAAATAACAGAATCATCGTAGATCATCAGCTTCAGAGAACCAGAGATATGGAGTATGTGATTGAAGATACTAAGACAGAGAGTGGCGAACGAATGGTGCCAATGACACCAGAAGTGAAGGAATGTTTCCGGCGTATCGTTAATAACAGGAAAAATCCGAAGATTGAACCTATGGTAGAAGGATACAGCGGGTTCTTGTTCTTGGACAAGAACGACAGACCAATGGTGGCGCTTCATTGGGAGAAGTATTTTCAGCATATCCGTGAGAAGTACAACCAGATTTACAGGATACAGATGCCGAAAATTACGCCTCATGTTTGTAGACACACCTTCTGTAGTAATATGGCGAAGTCTGGCATGAATCCGAAAACGCTTCAATATATTATGGGTCATAGTGACATCGGCGTAACGCTGAATACCTACACGCATCTAAACTACGATGATGCAGAGGAAGAAATGCAGAGAGTAGTAGATGCAGGTTCTAAGAAATAGACAACGCACCATAAAGTATGCGTGTCGTAAATCTTTTGAATTTACGACAGAATTTACGACAAATGACGGCAAAAACAAGCGAATCTATGCTTAGTTATACCAAGTTATAGTTAGATTCCACTGTCGTAGAAATGCCGAAAAGCGGCGTAAAATCAAGTGAAACCAGTATTTTTAAGGAGTTTTAGAGATATGACAAAAATATTATTCATCTGCCACGGCAATATCTGTCGTTCACCCATGGCGGAATTTATGTTAAAGGACATGGTCGCCCGCAAGGGCTTACAACACCAATTTCATATCGAATCTGCTGCGACCAGCCGTGAGGAAATCGGCAACGACATTCACCGCGGTACCAAGGCCAAGCTGCGGGAGGCGGGCATTCCTTTTGAACGCCGCGGCGCGCGGCAGGTTACGCCGGAGGACTATGACGATTTTGACTATCTCATCGTCATGGATCAGGAAAATATTCGCGGGCTCGGGCGCATCATCAAAGCAGATCCCGATGGGAAAATTTATAAGCTGCTTGACTTTGCGGGGCAGGATCGGGACATCGCTGACCCTTGGTATACGGGGAACTTTGACGATACCTATAAGGATATTCTAACGGGACTTCAAGGGTTGATGGGGTTCTTACAGAAAAAAGTATAGGATGTGGCGCAGCAGACCATCGATTGTCTAACTTGGGCTGTATTGCCTCCTGCACTCCCTTTGCAGTTTTAACTTTTGAAGCCAGTTTGCTGCTCTTTGAGTATAAGAAAATGGAATAATTTGTCAAATAGATGCGCAAACAGCCCCGTATCTAGTGATAATTAACAATAATTACCAAAAAATTATACTCAAAAACGTAAATTCGGCTCTCCGGGGTTAAAAGTCAGCGGAACCACCTGCACCCGACAGCCTCGTCGCCCCATCTCTCGCAGCCTTCTCCGTCCCACGAAATCCCTGCCCCACAAAACCAAAAAATCATTCATAAATCCCCCTTATAAAAATATATTAATAAGGGAGATTTTTTTATTTATGAAAAAAGTATTGATAATTATTTGCGTGATCTTAGCCTTTGCCTTTGGGCTGATGATTTTCGGCTACCTATCGGAACCGGGCAGCAAGGTTACTGCGGCAGACTTGCCCACACCGCCATCAGTCAGCGCGCAGCAGGCGATTTTGATCGACGGTAAGACAGGCGAGGTTCTCTTTGAGAAAAATGCTGATGAAAAAGGATATCCGGCCAGTACCACCAAGATCATGACAGCGCTGGTTGCACTGGATGTCTGTAAGGAGAGCGGCATCGGCATTGATGAAAAAGTGGCTATTCCCAAGGTGGCGGTGGGCGTGGAAGGCTCATCGCTATACCTGAAGGAGAATGAGAAGAAAACTATAGAAGAGCTGCTCTATGGAGTCATGCTGCGTTCGGGCAATGACGGCGCGACGGCGCTGGCGGCCTGTATGGGAGGCAACCTGGAACATTTTATCCGGATGATGAACGAGAAGGCGGAGCGCCTGGGGTGTACAGGCACCAACTTTGTGAATCCCAGCGGTCTCTTTGATGAAAACCACTATACGACTGCGCGAGATTTAGCGAAAATTGCCAAGTGCGCGATGGAAAACAAAACTTTTCGCAAAGTAGTAGGAACAAAAACGTGGAAACAGTATACAAATAAGAATAAGACCGTATTCCAGTACGACGGAGCTACTGGCATCAAGATAGGCTTTACCAAAGCGTCCGGCAGGACTTTGGTCGCATCGGCAAAACGGGGAGATGTGGAGATGATCTGCGTCGTCCTCAACGATGGAGACTGGTTCAACGATGCTTACAGTCTGATGGACTACGGATTCAACGTAAAGGGGTGTAACAATGAAAAATAACGGATGTATCGACGCAGGAAGAGAAGGCTGTCCTTGCGCCCTTGCCGAATACGGAAAATGCCTTGTCTGCAGCAAACTGCGAGGCGGCAGCTGCGATGACTGCAATTGGCAGGGATCATGTATTTATACACTGTATCAGCAGAACGGCAGAAAACTGGTCAAAGCACGGCAGGATAAGACTTACGAAATCGCAGAGGTGAAGCAGTACGGCGAAAATTTCAAGGTGTTTGTGCTCAAGGCCGACAAGGGCTTTTGTCAGAAAGCGCAGACTGCGGGTGCCTATGTCTTCGTCAGAGCATCGGAGAGTGAAGACTGGTACGGAATGCCTGTTTCCGTACTGAAAGCAGAGCCGGAGAAGGAACGGCTGCACCTGGGGGTTTCCAGCTGCGGACCGAAGAGCGGCAGCCTCCTGGCAGCAGAGAAGACCCTGTGCGTGAGAGGCGTCTACTACAATGCTCTGTCCGGCATGGGCGGGCTGGATGCCGAACCGAATAGTTCGCTGATTTACGCCAAGGGTATCGCCATGGCGCCCCTGCGTAATTTCCTGGACGGGGGGACCAGATACAGCAAGTGGCTGAAAAACATGAACCTCTATGTGGATCTCGACAAAGTGGGATTTGACTTTTTTAAAGACTATTTTGGAGATCTGCCAGTGGATGCCATCCACGTCAAAGACTTTGCCAGCGGAGATCTGGAGGGTCTGAGCGGTGCAGGCGGCCTGGAGAGCGCACAGGGCTTAAACGACATAGAGCTGATGGCACAGGCTGAGAGGGTCAATGTCTTCTCACTGACTTCTCCCTATTACGCCGACAAAGTTGAAGCCTCAGCGGGGAAGAAGATCGTCAGACCCACCAGTGGCAACATGTGCTGCGGAGAGGGCGTCTGTGGAGCCTGCACCTATGACGATGAGACGGGCAAGACGATACATAGATGTAAGGCGAGAATATAGAAACGACAAAAAACAAGCGCTTCTCTTGGAGGCGCTTGTTTCTCTTTGCTACGATGCACAGCAGCTCAGGTACGATGATCCCACAAGAGACGGTGATAATGCTGAGCGGAATAAAGGTTTTGTAGGTGTATGTCTCCAAAGAGAGAAAAGCCGGAATGCAGATGAGCAGAATTCCGGCTGCCACCATTGCCGTTTACAGCGGTATTATGATATACTATACTCAAATGACTGAGGGGAGGCTGCTGGAAAATGGATGTATATGGGCTCCTATATGTCTTTAATGACATGTGGATTTTTCTGGTGTTTACACTATCGAGTTTTATTTTGGTCAAAAGCCGCTTCAGCGCCGCAATGACAGGCGCAGTATTGACGATCTTCATCGGTGCCATCGGTTTGCTGAGTGGATATCTCTATTTTTATGTGGGAGAAACCTTTGCACTTACCCAGATGCCGCTGACGGCCTATGTCCCGATGATTATCTGCATCCACATCCTGTCCAGGTCGGGCATGATGCAGACGGCAGCGGCCTGGTCCATCGGCATCCTGGAGTATTTCTGCCTCAAATTCCTGGACAAGCTTCTGAGTCAGCTTCCCTCCGTCCTCAGGTTTGGAGAGCCTGCCAGCAGCGTGATCAGTATTTTTGTCATGGCGGCATCGGGGACTTTTCTCCTGGCAATCGTTTTTAGATATGTCAGAAAACCATTTCAGCGTTATGCGGCGAACAGCAATATAAACTGGTTCATTCCAGGCCTGTCCATTTTTCTGATTTTCATTTTATTCTCTTACTTCGCTAACAGTGTGACCGATCCGGTGGTCTTTGCGTTACTGTTTTTTACAGCATCTTCCATGTTTTTGGTCATCTGTGAGCTGTTGCTCTGGGCAGACAAAGCGCAGCGCGCCAAACGAGAAGAAGACCTTCTGGCGCTGCAGATGGAATCCCAGCGCAGGCAGTACGAGGAAATTCGCCAGAAGTTCGAGATGGGGCGGGCATACCGTCACGATATGAGACATCATCTGGTGACATTGGATGCGCTGATTCAGCAGTCTGACTCCAAAGAAGCCGCCGAATATATACAGGAACTCAGGGGGCAGTTCGATCAGATACAAGTAGAGACCTTCTGCCAAAACGTGACGGTCAATGCGGTGCTCTCCTTTTACATCAGACAGGCCAGAGAAGCGGGCTGCAAAGTTGCAGCCGAGGTGAAGATTCCGGAGTCTATCCCCTTTGAAGAGATGGAGCTTTGTATTGTGCTTTCAAATGCTTTGGAAAATGCCGTTCATGCCTGTGAGAAATTAGAAGAGAAGGCACGGTATGTCAAGCTGAAGGCCTCATTCGAAGGCAGCCAAAAAATGGTCATCTCCGTTGAAAACCCTTGTGCCGATGCACTGGAATTTGATGCAGACGGCTTTCCGGCTGCGGTCCGAAAAGAGGGGCACGGCATCGGGCTTCGGAGCATACAGGCGGTGGTGAAGAAATATAACGGACTGTTTTCCTGTAAATTAGAAAAGGGTGTTTTTTATACCCAGGCCGTGATGTTCCAGCCACAGGTGGCGATGTGCTGTGTCGCGCCGAACGGGACGCCTTTATACAAAAAAGCTAGTCAAAGTGTGCTTTTGGTTTTGATGGCGGTGATTTTGTCGGTCAACATGTTTCCGGAAGCTGCAGCTGCAATGGAAGGCGTTCCTGTGATCGGCAGCGTCCTCCGCATCCTGTCCCTGGAGAACTATCGTTACAGATGGGGCGATACGGCAATCGACATAGAAATACCAACTGCAGAGATGACCGCTTTTGATGCGGGACTTGTGGCGGCCAGGGGCAAAAGAGCGCAAGAGAAGAGCAAAGGGAAAAAGGGGAAGGCGCTCTCACTGGATTCAGAAAAGGGCGGCACTTCATCGCTGCCAAAGCTTCCAGTCACCAATCCAAATCTGAAAGACGCCGTCAGTGATTTTAACGAAAAGATGGCGGATTACATAGAACAGATGAAGGAAAAGTTCCTTTGGTATGTGGCGAGAAAGTACGACGGCTATGTGGGACTGGATACGACCTATACCATACTCTGTAACGATGAGGAAAAGCTGATCCTGCGCTTTGATACGACCCTCAACGCAGGCGGCTCGGGCCAGTATTCCAGATGCTTTACCATGGATAAACGAGAGAAAAAGGTCATCGAGCTGAAAGATCTCTTCCAGAAAAATGCATCCTATGTACCTGTGGTTTCAAAGGAAATCTTAAAGCAGATGCGGGTGCAGGTAGATAGCGGGACGGCAGATTATTTCATTCCCGGAGGCATCTGGCGGGAGGACGAATGGTTCAAAGAAATCGACAGCGATCAGAATTTCTACATTAATAAAGATGGAAAGCTGGTAATCGTCTTTGACGAATATGAGGTGGCGCCTGGATCCATGGGCTGCCCGGAATTTGTCATACCGTCTGCGGTGATCAAAAAGCTGCTGAAGAGCAATTCCCTGATAAAATAAGGACGAGGATGAGGTGACGACTTTGATTAGAATCTGTATTTGCGACGATCGAATTGATGACCTGGAGCGTTTGCACGACTTGGTAGAGCGTTTTTCAGCTGCCAATCCTAAGTTTGCAATCTTAGTGAGAAAATTTCAATCCGCTTACGATTTGCTGGATTGTATCGAGGCGGACGGCAGCTTTGATGTGTTCATTTTAGATATCCTTCTGCCCCATGTCAACGGGATCGAGTTGGCAAAAAAAATCCGGCAGCGGAAAGAGCCCTGCGAGATTATCTTCGTCACGGTATCGAGAGAATATGGCATCGATGCCTTCGGGGTCAACGCGTCCAACTACATCGTTAAACCCATCGAAAAAGAAGATTTTGACAGAGTTCTGGGACAGACCATCGAAAGGCTGGCGCTGCACGATAAGAAGCCTTTGATCGTCAAGGTCAAAGGCGGCATGAAAAAGATTGCAGCGGCGGATATCATCTCGGTAGAAAGCCTCAATCGAAAAAGGGTCATCACCCTTATGGACCAGGAGCCCATTGAGACTAGCGCAACCTTGACGTCTCTGTTCGAACTGCTGCAGGAGGACGACCGCTTTTTTATGCCCCATAGGGCGTTCGTTATCAATCTGGAACATGTCAGCGGTATCATGGGAAGCGAAGTCTTAATGAAGGACGGACAGCGGATTCCGGTCTCCCGAAGCTGTGGAAAGGCCTTGAAAGACGCCTACTTTAGAATCCTTTTTTGACAGATATCCATTGGGACAAAAAAACCTGCATTTCAGACAGGGAATGATAAAATTCGACATTTTCGTTGTATACTAACCATAGTACATCAAGGACACTTATATATTGTTTTCACACATGTCCTTTTTCGTAACTACATAAAACTTTTTCCTAGGAGCATTATGCTCGACGTCTTCATTGAGCATAATGTTTCTTTTTTGTGGGTGCTATTTCGTAGAGAGGGCGCGCAGAGGAATACGATAAATTTTTAAGAAGGCGGGGGACTATGGATGACAGCGATTTCTAATTTTACGCAGGCGATGAAAGAACTGACCGGTTTTGACGACGAGCCGGGGAAAACCGGAGAAGAACAGGCACTGGTCAAAGAAAAAGAAACAAAAAGAGAGGAAATAAAGACTCCTCAGAAGATGAACCTTGAAATGCCGCACTTTGACAAAGAAAACAGCAGTCTGGTGACAAGCACCATGGTGATCAACGGCAATGTGATCAGTTCGGACCAGATCAGAGTGAATGGAAAAGTCACTGGAAATATCAAGACGACGCAGTCTGCCATGGTCAACGGCACGGTCCGGGGAGATATCGAGTCAGACAGTCTCATGGTCAGCGGTTCTGTAAAAGGGAATCTGACGGTAAAAAGAGACGCCGATATTGCAAGCGCTGCCGTCATTGTCGGTGACATCATGTCAGGCAACCTTTCGCTCAAGGGGAAAGTAAAAGGAAACTTAAAAATCTCCGGAACGACAGGCATCACTGAAACCGCAATTTTGGCTGGGAACATTGACACCAGCGATCTATATACCGAAAAAGGCTGCGTGGTCCACGGAAGCATCACCACGAGAGATACGGCTAATTTTAACTTTGAAGAAGAAAATTTGTTTGATATTGGAGAATGACGATGAATAGGAAGCGAGTAGATCAGGGCAATATAGAAAATCTGCCAGACGTAGAAGAGCGGAAGGAAACAGAGGCTGCCGCGGCGACAGAACCGGCACAATCGACAAAACAAGCTGAACCGGTGGCACTGGCGGGTAAGGATACGATGAAAGCCGCAATCGTGGAAGAAAGCGGCATCATCTCATCCAATACCAAGGTAGTAGGAGACATTTCGACGGAGGGACATCTGGCCGTTTACGGAGAAGTGGAAGGCAACATCAGCGCAAGAGGCGATATTGTCGCCACAGGCAGAATTGTAGGAGACATCTCCTGCAGCAATCTGCGGATGGAAGATTGCCAGGTCAAGACCAATATCACAGTAAAAGATTTCGTGGTCTTAGAAGGGAATGCATCGGTAGAGGGCAGGATCCAGTGCAGTAATATTACAGTTGACGGAAGCATCAAAGGGGATATCGAAGCCTCCGGAGAAGTCAACATCTACAAAAACGCCAGAATCATAGGGAACATCAAAGCCAGAACCCTTGGCGTCGAATCCGGTGCAGAAATACAGGGCAATCTGATGGTGGTAAAATAAAGTGGATGGACGTTTTTCGGTAAGGTTTTTCAAACGCGTGATTACCTTTACGGTGCTGGGCATAATCTTGGGACTGCTGGTGACAGTCATCATCCAGTCTGTGCGGATCGGTTCCCTAAAGGAGGGCATGCTGAGCGCAACAGCTCAGGCTTACGCTGAGAGCCAGTCACTGGATTACCAGGACAAGTACCCGGATCTGTATGTGGAAAACCAGTTCGAACACTTGAAGGCAGAATCGAAGACTGTCTATCTGACCTTTGACGATGGTCCGTCAAAAGAGAATACGAGAAAAATTCTCGATATTTTAGAAGAATATGAGATCAAAGCTACGTTTTTCATGGTACATAACGGAAACAAAGCGGCGGATCAAATCATCCGGCGAGTCATAGATGAAGGTCATACTATCGGCATTCATACCTATTCCCATGATTATGAAGAGGTGTACAAGTCGGTAGGTAGTTATCTGGACGATTTCTACAAGTTGTGGTCTGATCTGAAGGAACGCTTCGGTTACGAGGCAAAGATCTTCAGATTTCCGGGAGGCTCCATCAATGCTTATAACCTGGCGGTTTACGATAAAATTATCCCGGAGATGTATCGAAGGGGATTTCTCTATTACGACTGGAACGCATCGGCTGAGGACGCCGCAGATAACGGCGCCAGCAAGGATCGGATTGTGAAAGCCATCCTGAGAGAAGTACGCCGAAATGACAGGAGCATCGTGCTGATGCACGACTCCTCCTATATGGGGACGACGGTAGAGGCTCTGCCGGAAATCATCGAGACGCTGAAAGAAGAAGGCTATACCTTCAAAGCCCTGGATGAGACTGTAAAGCCGGTGTCCTTTGCCAGACTATAATATATTGCTTTTTCCTAACTTTATAAACTTTTAGAGAAGGGGCCAGCCTGAGCCAGACGAATTTCGTCCGGTTTGGGAGGGTCCCTTTTCACGTCTGCCGCAGTCTATCAGAGAACGGAATATCTCAATAAGCTAATTGCATTCAAGGACAAGCAGATCATAGCCATTAACTTCGAGGATATAGACTACGAAGAGTTGACAAACTACAAGAAACTATACACCTAGTTGTCGACAGCCTTTATATCAAGAAAACCATTATCGTAAAGGACATCGTGGCAAGGAAAAAAATCACAGACACCATGATGTTAAAAAGTGTTTTGCGATTTGTCTTTGATAATATTGGAAGTACGCTGTCCTCAAAGAAGATTGCTGATACCATGACTAGAAAGCTATATCGTCTATCAGGCAAAGCGATATAATATAAAAGGCAAGCTAAGTTCATCCTTACCCTTGACGATGATCCCGAGGCGCAATACGAAGGGATTCGCAGGATCAATGCAAGAGACTGGCTGTAGTCTGGTTGACCACGGCAAACGCATGAAAGCTGCCTGAACTAGCCTGCAGATACGATTTTAACTATATGACGTTACTTTTTTAAAATTGAGTATAATTTTTTGGAAGCAAATGTAAATATAGTAGGAATTAGAGCGATTTTATGCTGTTTTTACGATAATTAATGGGATATATTGATATTTTTTATACTCATTTTTTGAATATGGCCTCCAAATAGTTAAATTTCTTCTGTAACGGAGCCGACTTCATTTATCATCTGATTTTCGTGCGTTTGCCGTGTCTGGTTGACCTGAAACCCTTGACAACACGGGTCAAAATCGTTAAGATAGAAAGAGTACATTATCATAGAAAGGCGAGAAGAAAAATGAAAAGAATCAAGACAATAGAAACGAGAAACTTAGAAAAGAGCATCAAGGACGGCGGCTGCGGCGAGTGTCAGACTTCCTGCCAGTCAGCTTGCAAGACTTCCTGCGGCGTTGCAAACCAGGAGTGCGAGAAGAAGAACTAAATGATACATCAATATAAACTGAACGGATACAATATCGTTTTAGACGTTTATAGCGGTTCGGTACATGTAGTGGATGATGTTGCCTATGACATCATCCACGATTACTTTTCTGAGGAAAAAGAGACTCTGACCGCACAGATCCTGGAGAAGTACGCCGGACAGCCCGACGTGACGTGCGAGGATATTTTAGAAGTCTTTGACGATATCGAGGAACTGAGAAGACAGAAAAAGCTGTTCTCTGAGGACATCTACGAGCCCAACGCTTACGACCTGAAGAACAGGCATACGGAGGTCAAAGCCCTGTGCCTTCATGTGGCCCATACCTGCAATCTCAACTGTACATACTGCTTTGCCAGCCAGGGGAACTTCAACGGCGAAAGAGGGCTGATGAGCTTCGAAACAGGAAAACGGGCGCTGGACTTTCTGATCGAGAATTCGGGAGACCGCAGAAACCTGGAAGTGGATTTCTTCGGCGGAGAGCCGCTGATGAACTGGCAGGTGGTCAAGGACCTGGTGGCTTATGCCCGCAGCATCGAAAAAGACCACGGCAAGAACTTCCGCTTTACGCTGACAACCAACGGCGTGGGCATTGACGACGATGTCATCGAATTTGCAAACAAAGAGATGCACAACGTGGTGCTCAGCTTGGACGGACGGAAGGAAGTCCACGACAGGCTGCGCAGAACCATCAACGACCAGGGCAGCTACGACATGATCGTGCCCAAGTTCAAGAAATTGGTGGAAGCGAGGGGCGGCAAAGGATATTATATGCGCGGTACCTTCACCCACAACAATGTGGACTTTACGGAAGACATCTTCCACATGGCCGATCTGGGCTTTACGGAGCTTTCCATGGAACCGGTGGTCTGCCCGCCGGAGGATCCCTTCGCTCTGACCGAAGAAGATCTGCCCAAGCTCTTCCGCCAATACGAGATTCTGGCAAAAGAGATGATCCGGCGCGAAAAGGAGGGCAGGGGCTTTACCTTCTATCACTACATGATCGATCTGACCCACGGACCATGTATCTACAAGAGAATTTCCGGCTGCGGCTCCGGGACGGAGTATTTTGCCGTGACCCCTTGGGGCGACCTCTACCCCTGCCACCAGTTCGTGGGCGACGAAAAATACAAGATGGGCGACATCTGGCAGGGCGTGGTTAACGAGGAAGTGCGTCAGGACTTCAAGCTGTGCAACGTCTATGCTCGCGAAGAATGCCGTGACTGCTGGGCAAGGCTCTACTGCAGCGGCGGTTGTGCTGCCAATGCCTATCACGCGACTGGTTCTATCAAAGGCGTCTACGACTATGGCTGCCAGCTCTTCAAGAAACGGATGGAATGCGCCATCATGATGCAGATTGCAGAAACAAACTAGTACAAATAAAACATGTCCTCCTCACTGCTTTTTGTGTTTGAGGGCATTTTTTTGTGGTAAAATATGTTCATCAGTAATAATGGATACATTATTGTGTTGTATGTGATATCAAAGTCCAGCTAAGAAATGTCAAGAGGTGATTTG
>UMIU01017430.1_pt1 | contig 17461 bp, 24 predicted proteins | sample 1965871 | NCBI WGS metagenome assembly UMIU01 (sample SAMEA4836132, study PRJEB28245) | human gut metagenome | biome: gut microbiome; material: fecal sample | place: Denmark | collected 2008
ATCCTTATGGACCGGGAAATGGAATTCCGGAAACACCTCGATGTCGTTGCGGTCGCCGCCTCCGCCTCCGCCGTCATCTGTTTTTGTCCCCACCGGCTTCATTTTGAAGTAGAAGTCCACCGGATCGTCTGCGCCGGTGGCAACCGTCTGATAACCGCTGGACTGCCAGACGAGGAGGTTGTCCTTGGTTGCTTCCTTTATCTTTTTCTTGCCGTGCTTTGCCGCTGTCTGCAGGTTCGCACCTTTGTAGGTCAAAGTGTACTGTCCGGATTTGACACGCTTGAAGGTATACGCCTTGTCCTCATCATCGCCCTTCATGACCTTCAGTTCCTGCTTGACCTTGTTCCCGTCAGGTAGGATGTAGTAGTCCGCATTGGCCCTTGCCGCTGCCCGTTCTTCTTCGGTCATCTTCTTGCCGTATTTCGGATTGACGCCTTTCCATATGCCGGGATCTTTTTCCGTCTCCTCCATATAAATGATTTTGGGATTATTCTTATTTTTTCTTGCACTTGTAAATTTAGGAATCGGTCTGTGTGCCTTCATCGCTTTCAGCATGGCGAAGTAGACTTTCGCCGCCGGGCGGCCTTTGATCGGACGATAGTTGAAGTCTGCCGATTCGCCGCCGCTGGCGACGGTGCCCAGCCTGCCCGGACCTACGTTATCCGGGATGCTTTCTACACTTTTCCGCAAGCCCTGCTCGTACTCCCAGACGATCATCTGGGTGGCAAGCCACCAGTCGTCCAGGTTGGCGTCCGACCGGTCCACCCCCAGCAGGGATTCCATGTCGGAAAGGGTAGAATCTGCCTGCTTGCCGTAGAGCAGTGCCAGTTTTATACCGTCTGCTTTGCTACCACCAAGAGAGTTCATGAAAGATGCAGGGTCCTGCGCTTTGTACTTGGTGCTGCCGTTGGACGGGTTCATGATCATCCTCTGCAGGCAGTAGCCCCTGACGGTCTTTCCGCCTGTCAGGGGCTTTAACGCATAGGCATGGCGGTTGTCATTGGAATAGGATGCCTTGTAGGGCTTCCCGTCCTTTCCAACCAAAGTGTCGCCGTTCTTAAAATATACCATGGAGCCGGGCCGCCAGCCGTTGGTCTGTGCGAATGCCTCCGACGGCATGTAGGTCAGGATAATGACGAATGCCAGCAGCATTACGACTGCTCTCCGAAGCCATGGGTGTCTTGTAACTGAATACATTCTGTTCCTCCTTTTGATAATTATTTTTGTATTGCATCTATGTAAAAACGGACAGGCAGCAGTCCATCCGTTGGATTTTCGAGTAACAAAAAAGGAATGAAGCATCATCATTCCTTTTTCCGTTATATTTAATTTGCTTGTCCTTGAACCTTTACCAGAACAGCCATACCTTGTATCCGTTGAGATATGGTTCACAATAAATTCCGAAGAAATCCACCCCATTCCAGTATTCCGGCTCCTCATTCGGTCCTGCCGCCCCTTCATTGTTGATTGTCGCCCAATACAAAGGATTGGCAGCGGCAATTGCACCGAGTTCATATTTGATGTTTTCTTTCAGGCTTTTCATTACAGATGCCTTCGTCCGATATGGATTTACCAGAACAGGCCAGTTGGGACCATAATTTCCGCTCGTATCTTCCTCAAAGTGGCTTCCTTTCTCTGTATTTCCGTTGGCAGGATTTGTATAGACATAGTCCTTCAGGTCAGGATTCCATCCTATGACATGCTTCATGTGATATATGCTGCCGTCCTTTTTCGGTATGAGGTAATCACCATCCTTATTGGGGCTTCCGTCCTGGTTTGCATATTCATAAAGAGGAAATTTCAGGCTTTCGCCGTATTTCCAGCATAACTCAAAAATCTCATCGATCGTCCAGTCCGGAACCCATTTGTCTTTATTGGAAAAATATCCGTACACTTTTTTCCCGTTGACGGTACGGTAAGCCCGCACTTTGTATTCCCACGAATACTCCAGGTCCTTATAGTCATAATATGCCGGACCGAATTTACCCCAGGGATAGGACTTGTTTCCCAGCATTTTGTCCGTCATGGTCGTGTATTTATTGGACACGGTTCTGAACAGTTTCCAGGCGGATTTGTCCGCCCTTTTGCGGTACACCTGGTAGCCGGTTGCCCCGCTGACCTTGTTCCAGTGGACACGCACCTGCTCATCTTTCGGAATGGTCACTTTGGTGATCTTTGCCGTCGCAGGCTGTACCCTGCTGGATTTGACCACGCTAAAAGCGCCTTTGCCCTTGTTGTTGACGGCACGCACTTTGTAATAATATGTCTTACCGCATGTGATTCCCGTGTTGGTATAAGTAGTACCCGTAGTTGTCTTTTTCAAAGCGAAGCTTCCGCTCTTTCCCGTCTTGCTGCGGTAGACCTGGTATATGTCAGCACCAACTACAGCTTTCCAAGTTACCTTCAGGGACTTGTAGCCGTTCTTCAGCACTTTTAGCTCCTGTACCTTTCCAGGCTTCGTTGCAGCTGCGGTTACGGCTCCATCATCGCCAGCAAACGCCGGCACGGCCGTAAGGATCATGGCTGCGGTTATAATCATGGTTACTAATTTCTTCATTATTCTTTCTCCTCTCACTCATAAGGGATATTTTATTTGACATTATCTGGATCAAATCAGACAGTGTTATGTACATAAGCCTCACCCCCTTCCTTGGAAAGGGGAAGCGAACCGCCATACGGCAATCCCATGGTATATAAAGTCGGCATTGGCTTAATATCACGCTATTTTCTATATTATACCATACTCTGCCCAGTCATATCAATCGTCAGCCAATTGTAAGTATTATTACTATGGAAAATCCAGTAAATACCACAATAGTAGCGACGTAATACATTTCCAACTTTACTCACAGCCTCCCTATTTGCTTCTCTTTGTCGTGATACCGATAACAAGAGCACCGCTAAAAAGGAGAAATGCAAGATTAATACCTATGCCAATATTAGCAATATTAACCAGGATACTTGGTGTCGAATTTAGGAAAAGTGTTATAATGCAACCTATACAGCTACAAGGTGAGCACAGTAATCCAACTTTGCCCATCTCTAACAAATCCTGATTAGTTAAACCTAGACTTACAATTAAAAACCACATAACTTCTAAAATGAAAACTATCGTCATACTTTTCACAATGAGTTCTATATCCAATGTCATTTCTCTCCATCCTCTCCCTTGCTATGGATTGTGCGAAAGCAACATAATCCGACTACCGTTATGACGTATGCCTGGAAAATCACAGCTGCTGGAATCACTACTATTTGAATCACCTGTAGTAGATTACCTATTATTCCATGATAGCCCGTAGCATCAATGTTTTTAAAACCAAGGTATAAAGCCCCTGCTGGTATAGTCAGAAATAGGGTGTTTTTCAAAATAGAATTTATACATCTAAAATCTTCTTCATTCAATATGATCTTTATCATTTCTCTTAAACGGCGTATTGCACCAAATAGTATCAACCCCAATATCACCACAGCTGAAATTTTAATCATTTATTTTCCCCTTCCTTCTCCTTTCAGAGAAGCTGCAATCGGCACACTGTTTGCTCCGGCCACTGACGAGTTTATCTGCTCTGACCATTCTGATTGCACCACAGCCGGTACACTGGCATTTGTACCAGCTCTTTTTTTCGTCACAGCCTTCGTAACTTATGACTTTCCAGAATCCAATCATTCTACCTTCCAGTGGTTCCCGTTTCATGATTACAGCGTTTAATCCTTTCATGTTCCTGCTCTGCCTTAGTGATCATATCTTCTCTTTCTGCTTTTGCGTTATCATCACACAAAACACTGATGTCCTTTGTGACCAATACATTGTATCGTGTGTACGCTTTAGACAAATTAATAGAAATTATTGCCATTTTCATGTTTTGCTGAAGGACTACAGCCATACCGAATTTTTCTAACTGCAGCCTGACAAACTTATCCCAGTTCAATGATTCGAAGATTTTATCTATATCAACCAGTTGCCAATTTTTAAGAATAGAGTAGCACTCTCCATCCACTGTAAAGATTAAATAGTTACAGATAAAATCCAGGCAGTCTGACAAGGTGCTTATGCCGGCAGTAGCAAAGTCTTCAACTTCTTTGGGAATAATCGTTGGTACCGGATTCTTCCAAGCTCTATAGATCTTAATCACCTGCTTTTTTAAAATATCTATGATAAGATAGGCACACAGGAATGTGAATACAGCAAATACCGTAAAGATTATCCCCCAACAAAAGATAAAAATATGCCTAACCCATCCAGACCCAAAACCGCCTGAAAATGGCCATTCTAAGTAAACGGATAAATATCCGACCAGATAGAAGAATGTAATTAGTCCAAAAACTGACATAAACAGATAAGCGTCTGGGTACATCAGGTCAATCCTAAAAATCCATTTCTTTACCTTTCTAATCATCATTTTTCTCCAATCTTATTCTTCTTCATGTATATACAAACAGATTATCAATATTTAATGTCAATTGCTCCAATCGGCACTTCCAAAACCTCTTTTTCATCAGTCATTTCTATATCCGGCCGATAAATCAGCATGGCGATGCTCAACGGACATTTTACCATTACTTTAGCCCTATACGTACACAGGTAGGCCCTTTTTCTATCTGTCTCTTTTACTGTTGTAAATACCGCATCCCTTTTTTCAAGTTTCCCATCTATCATATAAACATAGTATGGAACCTTGTCCCTGTTACTGATCCTTAATTCCTCAATCTCTGTTTCTGATTCCTTTATGTAGTTCTCTTCAGATATAAACGTTGTATTCCTCACTACCCACTCTATCGTCGTCATCAGGATCATGTTAGGAATCCATGTAATAACAGAAATGAAAATCAACGCTGTTATTACAAGACATGCTGCATATGTATTCCTCCCACATATACTTGAAAAAACACTTGCAAAATCATCTGCAATGTCGCCTATGTCATCTGCTATGGAAGCAGCGACAATCACTCCAATTAATAACCAGATCATATACCTGTCCCTTCTTCTTCGTCAATGTGTCAAAGCCCCTGTTTCTCGGGATTAATTTGAGGCCCTTGCTCTTCCACAATAATTATTTGTTCTCTTTCGACTCGTTTCTATTTATAAGGCTGACCGCTGCTTCATATTTTTCGGTGGTACAGCTTCCTGCGTGACCCAGTATTCTCCTCAATTCCCTGATGTCCCCTCCCTGTTCCAGGTGCAATGCACCGAAGGAATAGCGGAACATTTTGGGCGTGATATGAAGGGTGATTCCTGCCTGTTCACAGTAGCGGTTTATCATATCTCTGACTGATTGTTCCGATAGTCTCTTTTTGCGTCGATTTATGAACCAGTGTTCACTTTCACGTAACTCACGAGAATAAGCGTCCTGGTATTCACGCATGGCATCAATTACATGCTCATCTTTCATTACGATAACACGTTCCCTTGCCCCTCTTCCATGTATGGATACCGTCCTTTCGGTCAGATCAACATCAGCCTGGCTTAATACACTTAATTCTGATATGGATATACCCGTACTAAATAATAGTTCAATAACTGCAATATCTCTTTTAATTACCTTGCTTTCATAAGTAGTATGTGCCTTCCTTTTCCTCGCATATACTGCATCAAAGAGCGTCTGGAGTGTATTTAGCGGTATTCCTAGATGCGAACCATATTTTGGTGCGGATAAGGCTGTAAGCGATCTGACTTTCTTATCTGCAAAGAATGGATTTTCTTCTATAACACCACTATCTTCCAGATAGGAATAAAAGCTTCTTACACTGGTGATTTTTCGTCTTGCAGTGCTCAGCTGACTTTTTTCGATTATGGACGTAAGATATCCAACCAGTTCCTCGTTTGTCGGAGGTATGGAATCAGTTACTACAGAAGCAAACTGCTTCAAGTCTATGCCGTAAGCCTTGAGCGTATTGTCGTCAAGACCCTTTTTCCGGCAATATGTCAGATATTGGTCTATATAAAATTTCAACATTTACTGGTTCTCCTTTATAAAAACAGCCTTCCCATTCTGCGAACAGAATCGGGAAGGCTGCTATGAAACATGTGCCAGGAAAGCACAATACCATATTAACACCTTTTTTCGGCTCTGTCAGCGTTGATACACCAACTTTTTATGTTTTTTGATTTGTCAAGTATTTTTGCAATAATTTTTCAATTAATTTTTCCTGCTCTGTCTTAGTCTCGAATTCGGGTGGAAGCTGTTTTAATAACTCTGCCGGTATGCTGAGTTTTATTTTTCCAACACGTTTTTGGCAGAGGAGATCATCTATTTCGGTTGCATTCATCTTCCTTCCAAAAGGGCGTATTTCGTTTTCGTAAGTCTTTCGTATGTTCCTCAGCATTGTTACCGTCAGTACCTTCCGGCTGCCATTGAGGTTGAAATAAATCTCGCTCTGCAGTTCTTCCGGCAGATAGGAGGCTTCAACTCCAGCCTCAATGCTGATCCTTCTGCTGTTCACCATATCCTGTAGCGGTGGTATCAGATAAGTCAGGCGAATATACCTTCTGCAGTCCCGATCCTCTATTTCATCAAAAATTGCATTTCGGCGAATTTCGCCGTTTTTCATTTTTTTGGTTTCCTCAAATTCTCTCGCATACCGCAGCATGTACGCCTTCTCTATAACGGTAATGTCGTCACGGTAACGGTTGCTTTCACCGTATAGGTAGATGGCTTCCGCATCATTCAGATTTTTAATCAGGCATGGCACTTTTTTTAGACCTGCCTGCCCGGCTGCGGTCATTCTTGTCCTGCCGGCAATCAGTTCATACTTCGCCTGCCCTGTCGGATCAAGACGGAGGATGAGCGGTTCCAGTATGCCTGCCTCCCTTATGCTTTCTTCCAGTTCATCGACTTTCGCCCGGCTGATATGGAAATACCCTTTGCCGTAACTTCCTCCAAAAGGACGGATATCACAGATGTCTATTTCCCTGATCCGTTCTTCCATCTTTAAAACTCCAGCGTCTGTGGCAGCCATCCTGTTCCATCCGCTTTCGGATGCATCAATGTGATGCTGATTCCCTCTTCTGCACATATCTTGATGATGGAGGCTAACGCGACAGAACTGTCTCCATTGACATATAGTGTGAAATGGCTGCCTTCGACCAAGCCTGCCATATCTGACAGGGATACCCTTGCCAGCTCCTCTATTTCTTCTACGCTCTCAAAATCTTCCTCGCCGGAATAGACGTCAAAGCAGGTGTCCAATCCCATCTCGTCCGTATTGGTCATTCCGAATTTCATATCCATCTCTCTACCTCTCTTTCTTCGTAAGTTTACCCTCAGCCCCTTTGTTACTTCTAGCGTGGACTTCAATCGTGTGGATTGCAGACCAGGGTAGAAACACGGAATCTGACGGGTTTTTGGATTTGACCATTATACCGCTCCAGCCCCAGTTCAGTTCCCTGCAATGGGTGAATAAGTCCTTTGCGGTGGAGTACCTGTTCCCCAAGGTGGAAACCAGGTCAAATATAATCATGCCACCATCATATGTTATCTCCACGCTGTAGCAGATCTCCTCTTTTCCCAGGTTTTCGTATTTAATATCTGCCACCTTCCTTACAATCCTTCTGCGTTCCATATTTATAACTAAGTAGGTTGTATATATCGCTGTAGCTATGCTGGCACAGATACATATCACTCTCTCCATTTATGGACTCCTCCCATACATTGTCCTTTAAATCTGTTTTCTATGACTCCGCTGTCTGGGTTATCACCATCCTTTGCACAGCACGATAATAGCCTGATGCTGCCACTGCCTGTAATGCTGCCGGGGCGTTCGCAAACACATTATCGTTCCGTCCCAGCCACTCTTCCAAAAAATCCACGGTATATAATTCATCTCTTAAAGCTTCCACTATTTTTCTTTCCTTCTCGGTCATCCTGTTCATCGGTTCCTCCTTATTACTCTTGCTCTTCCAGGTGTTCTAACATCGTTTTATATCCCGCCCCCGCCAGCACAGCCGGCAGGAGCGGATTGCAAATGACTTCTCCTGTTGTTAAAATGGAAGTATCAAATATTTTCATTAAGCCTTTCTGTTGGAGCAGATTGGCATTTTAACACACAAAGGAGAAAATCAAATGACAAGCTTATTAAATTTTTTATCGGCACTCATTAATCTAACCAGTGCCTTGATCAGGGTCTATCCGCAGTTTCCTGTAGACTGCAGGCAGTTGCTGCTCTCATCAAGAGGATTGAAATATTTAACCTCAGTCCGCTTCATTACAGCTGACGAATTGACCACAGCAGGCTATCCTGATGTGGCAAAATGCATCATCACCTCAGATTCTCTGTATATCAGTCCTATCCGCATACTCGGAATTGCAGCATTTATGACCTTCGGTCTGCCATATATCCTCTTCTTTCCATGCTTAATCCTCTTTCTCTGCATTGGGAATTTATATTACCTCTCACGGATATGCAAACGCCATGCAGCGTCAAGATGCAAGCAGCGTCCATATCTGATCCAGCAGCTGCTGGGCTGCATAAGCTGTTCTTTTGCTGCCTTCTATGTACTTATTGCCCTTTTATGGATTGGTCCGACAGTTAGATATGTTCTTATACTATCCGCCATGGTTACACTGATTCTGCTCTGTGTAACTGATCTCCTCAACCCTTTCAGTAAGTCAGCAAAGGCATTCCGCCAGGATAAGGAAGTGGTTTACACACTTGATGCTTATATCGAAATGTTGTTTCCCTTCCTCCTCCTTATTGTAGGCTGTGTTTCCTTGACCCTATAGACATTCTTATCATGAGCCGATTACCGGGTGACCGTCAGGCATCTCAGGGTTTCCCTGCATACGGTCACCCTCTCAATTTCCACTCTCACCCTCCACCCACCTTTGCTGCTCATCAGGCTTCTCGATATAGCTGCGCTTTCCCCTGTTCTACAGAGGGTGGCTAATGAAGTACAGTAATGCAACTCCAAATAAACCTATTGTCAAGATTAGAAGGATTTTTGATAACACATCATCCCAATATTTATTATGTTTGGAGAAGAAACCTCTAAAAATGTATCCCAAAGAAAAAATAACTATTCCCTCTACCACACATAGAAGTATAAACACTATAATTGACATGTCTTTTTCTCCTTACTCGATGTTTACCGCTTTCTCAATTTACCATCTTGTCCGCCATCCACTTTTGCTGTTCATCAGGGTGTTCTTCTAGATAATTGTTAAACCGGATCAGGGCTTCCTGGGTATAGAGCCGTTTCTGCTCTACGCTTTTCTTCCGGAGCTGCTCCGGCAGGTAGTCGTTGATAAATTTCTCATTCAGCTTTGCCTTTGGCTGTGCCTTCGGTTTTGCTTTCACGCCCATGTTATCAATGGTAAAAAGTATTTCATCATCCTCCAGCTTACGCAAAGATGCTGCTTCATCTAGTTTCGGCATATAGCCCTGCTCGATCTTATCAAGGACGGCAGCCTGCTGCGCTTCAGTCAGATACGATAATTCCACAGCAGTTCCAAACTTCAATTCACCATCATCCACCATCCGCAGCAGATCCGGAATCAGCTCGTTTAGACGGAGATATCTTTTTATATTTGTCATGCTCTCTTTGAATTCTTCCGACGCTTTTTCCACTGCTCGAAAATTGGGACCAACTTGGTCTCCATTATTTTTCGGTCTTCCTTTCTGCCTTTTATTCGCTTCCATATACATCCTGTATGCCTTGGCCTTGGTTGACGGTTTGATCTTTTCACGCCTTTCCAGATTGGAAGAGATCATCAGCTTGATCGCCGTGTCATCGTCATAATCCACCACCAGGCACGGCAGTGTATCTATCCCCGCCTTTTCCGCAGCATGTACCCTGCGGTGCCCGGCAATGATTTCATAGCGTCCTTCGAAGTTCTTGTCCGCCCTTATGATAATCGGCTCCAGGATTCCATTTGACCTGATGCTTTCGACAAGCTCATCCATCTCCTCATCATCAACCACCTCAAAGGGATGTCCCTCCCCCGTATGGAACACCAGCAGCCTGTCCTTGCTTATCTCCGTAATGGTCCGTTCCTTTTTTGCCTCTCCGGCCACGTCCGGTGTAAGAGTAGTAAAAAATTTTGTTACAGCTTCTTCGTTAAATGTTTTTGCCATCAGGTCACTTCTCCTCTCCTTTACATATGCTATGGTTTTCTCTATGTGCCAGTTCTAGTGCTTGTTCGTCATCACAATCCACCATGAGATATGGAATCGTTGTCATTCCTGCCTTCCCTGCCGCAAAGAACCTGCGGTGCCCGGAAATGATTTCATAGCGTCCTTCCTGTTCCTTGTCCGGTCTAATCTTTATCGGCTTCATGACTCCATACGCTTTAATACTCTCAATAAGGGCCTCCATCTCTTCATCGTCTCTTACAATATTCAGGTGGCTTCCCCCTGTACGGAATCCCACTAGTTTTTCCAGGGCAATTTCAGGAACTTCTTTTTTGTCAGCCAGCAGTTCGTCGATGAATTTTCCATAATCCTTGACAACCCCTTCCTTCGCTCTTACTTCAAACGGGTCTGCCTGCAGATATTGGGCTTCCTGGATTGCCACACCTTTCCGGATGACCGTATCAAAAAATCTGATGTTAAGCTGTTTGGTTATGCCTTCCAGACTTTTCCTGATTGCCTTCGCTATATTTGTGCCCTCGTTCCGTGTTATAAGGATCCCATCAATCTGCAGCCCATTGTCAAAGTATTTCGATACCGTGCCGATGGTTTTAAGCAGCTGTGAAAATCCCTGGACGGAGAATTTGTCTGCACCCATCGGAATTATCAGCCTGTCAGCTGCCATGAATACATTGATCGTAATGATCCCTAATGATGGCGGTGTGTCTATTATGATATAATCATAATTGTCCTTTATCTCCTCAAGGGACTCTCTGAGCAGGTATTCCCTCCCTGCTGAAGAGAATTCCATATCCGCACCTGCCATAAGTTCGCCGCCCGCAATGATGTCCAGGTTCGGCTTCACATTCTGTATGCAGTCTGTCGCTGTTTTCTCCTTCCTGAACATATGGTAGATGTTCAGATCTTCCCTGGTAGCATCAAATACCCCGGTGAGGTTTTCCTGCGGATCGGCATCCACTACAAGGACCTTCCATCCTCTATTGGCCAGGCCGTGTGCCAGTACATGGCAGGTCGTTGTCTTGGCGACGCCTCCTTTCTGGTTTGCTAATGCGATTATCTGTGCTTTCCTTTCCATGTTTCTTCTCCTTTTCTTTTTGTTGCTACTGAATCTCTATCGTTCCATCTTCGTCTATAACTAAATTGAATTCCAACCCTCGTTCTGACACGGGGTAGCCTGCAATTTTCGCATATAGGTAAATGAGTTTTTCCATCCATACCACCGTTTCCAGATAGTCGTTTTCATAATATGCCTCGACGGTATAACGCTTCTCCTCTTTTGTATCCCTGGCGAACAGGCAGTATTTTACCGCATCTATATACCTTTTCGGTATCTGTCCAAAAGCATCTTCCATCTCTTGCACTTTTATATTCAGATCAATCTTACTAATGACCTTCTCGGCAAAATTGCGTTTAATGCCGTCTATATCTTCCAGGCTTTTCTGTGCATTCTTCAAATAGGGATACGTCCGCAATATGCTCTTGCATGCATCATATACCGGCTTTGACAGCTCATAGCCGTTAAATCGTACTTTCCTGCCCATGTTTCACTCACCCCTTTTCCCGCCAGTTCTTTATCGCCTGATTTTCATATGCCCAGCTCCCTCCTGATATGGAGCAGTCTGGTCTTAATCCGCTTTCTTTCCTCAGCATATTCCGGCTTCCAGCCGGTGCCGCAATCATAGCTGGTATAATCTTTCAGCAGCTGTATGTATTCCGTTACGAGTTCGGTCTTCTCCTTCAGTTCTTCATCTGACAGCTTATAAAGCCGTTCCTGGTTCAGCGTTCCCATTTTTCTCTCCTTCTTCCTCAGATAGGTTCCCTTTCAACTACCAGCGCGTATTCTTCCGTCGGGCCAAGCGGCATAGGCGGCAGACCCTCTGCTTCTATGTAAAATCCGACATTGTCCATATAGGATTCATCCGCAGGACAATATGCCTTGTAAAGTCCGTATCTTACCACCATCTCCGATCTGCCCGCCATGGAGGCTTTCCAGAACGATAATATGTCATTTTCGTATATCATGGTTCCCCTCCTATCACGTTTGCCCGTACAACGCAGATCAAGTATGCTTTGATCCATTGACTTTTTCCATGCTGCTGCTTTGTCCATAGCCCTTTTTAATATTTTATCCTCGGGGCAAAAAGCTTCTTCTTGATATTCCCTGAACAATTCGTTTAATTCTTCCTGAAGGCTGTCAATCCATTCAGCGTCTTCATCGTCAGTATCCGCTGCACATTTTAAACGATTTAATTCGTACCAGCCTTCGAGCGTATCTTCAAGTAGCCCGAAACGTACCAGAAAACCGAGAAAGCTTTCGCATGTGAAGTTAGGTTGACACCGGTCGAACCACATATCCGCATACATTCTCTCGTCTGATCCGTTGGTTCTTTCCCCATAGATTAGGTCACCAATAAAGCTTTCCAGCAGCTCTTCAGCGTTTAAGCCTACGCTCCCGGCCTTCTCACAGAGACTTTTTGCATCTTCTTTATTCAGATTTAAATGTAATATCATCCTTCTCCCCCTCTTTCCATGCGACCTTGTTTTGTATCGGTGCATTATAGCCGTCTTTATAGCCCTGCGAATACAGCACTTCATCTTCGCATATGTTTAATTTCAAATTCAGCGGCTTCAGATCATCTGTGTATTCGGCTGCTTCTTTAGGGACTGCCATTACAAGCCCCCACTCCTGCTCAATCTGTCCTGCCTGCGTTCCCAGCAACTCCTTCAGTCCAATAGCAAACCCCCGTCCGTATTGGTTCTTCAAAGCATTCAGATATTCGCTGCTGTATTTCCATCCATTTGTTTTCTTATATTCTTTAAACCAGTCATTCACACAGCTGTCTGCAAATACCAGAACACTTTCAAGTATTTGGATATCTTCTTCCAGCCCGATTAAGGCAAGATAATGCTTAGTGCTGCCTTTAGGTGTGGATATGTAATTATTACAGCAGTAAAATTTGCTCAGGCTGTTTGCCAATGTATTCCGGTAATTGTTCCTATATCCGGTATAGTACAGGTCGGTAACCCTTTTGATCACTTTGCTCTCTGCTGCCATAAAAGCCTTCTGACTGAATTTGTATTCTGCCATAAGCTGCTGGGCTTTAGCTGCAGCTATTTTAGCTTCATGCTCACTCCCTCTCTCTGCAAGGGCAAGCAGCTTCTTGATCTTGTTCTTCACGTTTTCGATATTATTCATTTCGCTCTCCTGGTGTTTCGGTGTTTCATAAATATACGGCTTAGCTTTCGTTCCGTTCTTCGTCAATTTTCTCTTCTGCAATCCTTTCAAGTTCTTCAAACTGCAGCTTCGTTAAAATCTCCTTTGCTTCTGCTGGGGGCGGGAATCCCAGTAATGCTTCCCGTTTATATCGCTCGTAGCAGATTCTCATTTTTTCTCTTTCCTGCACTTTTACAATCCCGTCCTTGTCTCCAAAGCTTAGGACAGCAGCATAGTCGTCGGCGAAATGTTTTCCGGTCCTTTTGTAATATAGGGACAGGCGGTCGATGACATAATCCGCATTTTCATAACGCTTGTTCAGTTTCTTATATTCCGCATTCGTCAGATAAACATTTCCAAATTCCCCATGTGCATTTTTTCCATTGACGTTTTCCTTCTCCGGAGCCGGAAGTGACTCCTGATAATGGCTTAGCCTATTGCGTTCAGCATCAGCACCCTGGCTTGATTTCCCTATCATAGGTTTCACACCAGGCACATCGATCACCACTTCGTCATCATCAGAAGAGATCAACAGGAAACCTTTTTTGACAAAATATTCGACGGCTGCTATGACAGGCATCGGATCATGGTTAATCTGCTTTGCAAGATTTGCTGTCTCCATCTTGCTTAAATCTTCACCGTCTTCTTTCTCAAAGGTCGGAATCCTAATGATACCTCCGTTCTGTACGCTGCGTGCATATAGCTTCAGCAGAATCACTATGTACTCATATCCTCCAGGTAATAACTCCAGGTTCATAAGATCCTCATCCATGAAGAAATTATCCCTGAATCTGAAATACCAATAACGCCCCTTCTCTCCACTTCTTCTAGCCATCGATCCTTCCTTTCATTCGCTGCAATACCTTTTCCCATCCTGCCTTGGCAGTATATTTCAGATACTGTTTGTTTTCATATTCTTCTTCTGTGAGTACGTCCTTCAGCTCTTTATATATCGCACCCGGGCTGATACCCATTAACTTCGAAATCTTTCGGATTGCATAACCTTCGTTCAAGAGGAATTCCAGTTCTTCTCTTTTTTCCCCGGTCCAAGCTATTTTTGGCATTACATTTTCTCCTTTCTTTAATGCTTATTGTGATAAATTCGTCCAACTTGTAGGCAGTTTAGACGGGCATCGAATTAGTTCATCTAAATCATGCGGGACATTACTGACCGCAATTATTTTCTTTGTCGCAGCATCCATAATGTCACAGAACAAATTGACGGTCAGCACCATATGTTCACCGTTGTGGTCAGTAATTTTTACTTCGACTGATCCCTTTAACTCAACTTGTACACTGCCCTTGAGGAAATTTTCATTAATATATTTGACAATCATTCTCTGTGCTTCTGTCATAATATTTCACTCCTTCCTGATCACACACTCTCTTTTTCTTTTGCTCTATATATGGATATATCTCTATCTATATAATAGGGGCAGAAATCTGCACCATGGAAAATTATGTAAAGGAATCATAACAGCTTCATTGCCAATTTTCTCTAGTGCTTTATTTACTTCTACTTGAAATCGTTGAAATTTCAAGTAAAAAAAAATAACTTAGAATTAATTTCTAAGTTAATTGTACTATCCAGCTCATTGTAAGACATGATCCCGTCCAGGCAGAAAAGTATATTTCAATCCACGCATCAGTTTTTTCTGTCAAATCCGCATCCTCCGATATTTCAATCCACGCATCCCATGCGGGATGCGACGAAGTATAAAGTAAAGCGCACAGGATCGCCGGAAATTTCAATCCTCGCATCCCATGCGGGATGCGACCAGTTGTAGCAGCTTTGTGTGTAGAAGCTCTGGGATTTCAATCCACGCATCCCATGCGGGATGCGACAAGAGGAGGAAACAATGGATAAAGCCGAATTAAGCATTTCAATCCACGCATCCCATGCGGGATGCGACAAGAGGAGGAAACAATGGATAAAGCCGAATTAAGCATTTCAATCCACGCATCCCATGCGGGATGCGACGTTGGAGGGCGGAGATGGCAAAGACATTAACTTTTAATTTCAATCCACGCATCCCATGCGGGATGCGACCCGATTGATGGTGGAGTATTCTCGCCGACTCATATTTCAATCCACGCATCCCATGCGGGATGCGACAATCGCTGAGACCTTAGGCGTTGCCGTATAATCAAATTTCAATCCACGCATCCCATGCGGGATGCGACATAGTGGTTATAACTCGTCGATGGGTAACTATGTTATTTCAATCCACGCATCCCATGCGGGATGCGACCGCAAAATAAAGTGGTTCGAAATACTACGCCTACTAGATGTAGTCTTTCCTGCAAATTTATATCTCGAATTTTCTCTCTTAGAGAGGGTTTTCGGGGTGTTTCTGTGCTATATCAGGTGCGAAAGACCCGGGGATTTCATGTTCACTTGCCTTTCGCACCTAGGTATTTTCTCCTCAAATCTTTCCTTCTATATCCCATTTTACCACAAATTTACCAGGACTGCTTTCCTTGTTTTAAGCACTTTTGATAATCATCTTTTTATAGGGAATGTCACGTTTACAGTCAAATCGAAAAAACAACTTTCAGATTACCATTGTAGTTTCGCTCATTTATGCGTATAATAAGCATATAAGCTGAACGCATACTAAAACGGAGGTGGATTTTATGAGCAGAACTTTGTCGAGAGAAGCAGTCATAGAGCGAGAACGCTCCATCAGCGACTCCCAGACTGTGCAAAGGGCGAGGAAAGCTGTAGAGCTGGAACTTGAAAAGCGGAAGGCCCTTGATCTTCCTATTGCCGTCTTTGATAAGAAAACACGAAAAGTCTATGCGTGCTACCCTGATGGAACTCGGGTAGAGATGGAAAATTTTGACACATGGAGAACGGAACAATGAGCGTGAAGCTGCCAGAGATCACCGTATTTGCCGGCCCTAACGGTTCAGGCAAAAGCACTATGACCGCCTTGCTCAGGCCACCTTACGACTACATCAATGCAGATGAGATCAAAGCCACCCTGGGCTGCACAAATCTAGAAGCCTCCCAAAAGGCAGATACACTGAAACGCAGACATTTAGAGACCCTGCAGGATTTTTCGTTTGAAACCGTGCTGTCAACAGAGCGAAATCTGAATCTGCTAAAGGATGCAAAGTCTTCTGGCTATTTCATCAAATGTTTTTATATCCTGACTGCCGACCCTATGATCAATGTCGCTCGTGTGGGGATGCGTGTTATTGGCGGCGGCCATGACGTTCCTCGGGATAAGATTATCTCTCGCTATCACCGAGCACTCCACCTAATTCCTGAATTAGTTAAGATCTGCGATATATGCCATGTTTACGACAATTCCGTTGAACCCTACCGGATTTTCAAGAAACGTAAAGCAGAGTTTTTCTATGATGCGGAGGAAGATTTATGGAGCCACGAGGATATCCTACGCCTTACAGGTCTTGATAACGCAGTATACAAGAACCTTAATATCTAAATCCACCCGCCTGATTCCACTCAGGCGGTTTTAAGTTGTTTCTTTGTTTCAATTACCATTTGTAATTCGCCTGATACGCAGATAAGTTATGATCTTGCCGGAGACAACCCTGTGCCATGGCATATCGTTTTGTAATTTGCCTGATACGCAAATAAGTTATGTGGCAGTATGGACTGTACAGCAATATCAAACTTCAATAAGCACATCCCTGTGCGAGATGCGACTGCCAAGCTTTGAGCTTGGCGTAGAGAAATTTGACAAATTTCAATCCACGCATCCCATGCGGGATGCGACTCGCCGTCTTTGTTCTTGTGCCTGTTTTTCAGCCGTGGATTTCAATCCTCGCATCCCATGCGGAATGCGACAAAACCGCAAAGTTACATTGTCAATGTTCATTTTCTATTTCAATCCTCGCATCCCATGCGGGATGCGACCTCGTAGTTTAGATGGATTAGGGCTTTGCCCCTTGATTTCAATCCACGCATCCCATGCGGGATGCGACCTCGTAGTTTAGATGGATTAGGGCTTTGCCCCTTGATTTCAATCCACGCATCCCATGCGGGATGCGACAAAAGTCCATAGATACACGATGATGAGCGATGCTATTTCAATCCACGCATCCCATGCGGGATGCGACCTGTGGAGGTAGACGGAAAAGCAGTCACGGCAGAATTTCAATCCACGCATCCCATGCGGGATGCGA
>UMIU01029726.1_pt1 | contig 16963 bp, 17 predicted proteins | sample 1965871 | NCBI WGS metagenome assembly UMIU01 (sample SAMEA4836132, study PRJEB28245) | human gut metagenome | biome: gut microbiome; material: fecal sample | place: Denmark | collected 2008
TAGGGTACCTTGTAGGTTTCCTTCTGGCGGCTGAGGAAGGACTTGATGTCCTCAATGCTCTTGGCGTTGGCCGTAGCGATCATCTCCGACATTTCGATGATCCAGTGGCCCTGCATCTTGCGGAATACGTTCTCATCATCCAGCCGCTTCAGATCGTCGGAAAACCATTCATCTTTGCATGCCAGCAGCCGGAAGAAGGTGGACTTACCTGCCCCTTGTCCACCAACCAGGCACAGCATGGGTTCAAACTTGCAGCCCGGTTTGAACACGCGGTTGATGGCTCCCAAGAGGAACAACTGCATCACCTCGCGGGTATAATCGCTGACCTCCGCGCCGAGAAAATGGTGCAGCGCGTAGGGGATACGATCGGTGCCGTCCCATTGAAGGGCGTTCAGATAATCCCGGATGGGGTGATACTGATTCTGATGCGCCGCCACCGTCAGCGCCTTGCGGATGCGGTTCTCGTTGTTCAGCCCGTAATGATTCTCAAGATACAGCATGAGGTAGTTGAAATCCGTGTCGTTCATGGCTGAAGCGGTGCGCTCCCACCACACGGGACGGCAGATGTCAATGCGACCGGTGAGGATGTTGTGAGCGATGGCTCCCCGCAGCGCCGGGTCACACGTAAAGACCAGATACACGTTCTGCATGGTGTTCTTCACCTGCCCCTTGTCGTTGAATTCAAGGAGCGCCCGCACCTCTTCTGTCGTTTGGCAGGGCTGCGCTGCTGCCATCATCTGCAAGTTTTCCCGCAGTTCCGGCTGCAAGGTCTGATAGTCGTTGCTCAAGTTTCATCACTTCCCTTCCGTATTCCCGGATCAGCGCTGCCCGTTCTGCGAGCGGCTCGCTCAGCAGCACATCAAGCAAATATTCAATGTGATCTTTTTTCTGTAAGGCCTCCACAAACAGCGGATGCCAGGTTTCGTCTTCCAGCTTAGGCGCATACTCTTCTTCCCATTGGCGGAGCAGATGCAGGTAATCTGACAGCACCCGAAAGCACCGGGCTTCCAGCTTGCAGTAGAGTTGCTTTTCATTTTGTGTGGGCGCAGCTCTTGCTTTGCGTTTTGCTTTTTCGTGGGGAATATGGAAATCCGCAGCCAGTTTTTCAGCTGCGGACATTGCATCCAGCTGATAGAGCCGGGCAACGAAATCGATCACATCCCCGTCGGCTCCGCATCCGAAGCAATGGAAGCGTGTGTCTACCTTCATGCTGGGCGTGTGGTCGTTGTGAAATGGACAGGTAATCAGTCCCGATCGGTTGATCGGGAAGTGGTAATACTCCGCCGCCTGCCGCGTGCTGACGGAGTGCTTTACGACTTGAAACAGTGTCATATACAATCATCCCCTCACCGTTCCGGCTGCTGGCTGGGCTTTCTGTCCAGTGCCTGGTTCAGATTGTAGCGGATGGTGTTCAGCTCATCGGCCCGCTGCTTTGCCGCCTGATACTCGTTGTACAACTGATTTTTCTCCTGAATGAGCTGCTCAATCTCCTGCTGCAAGGCCTTGTGGCTGGGCAGTTTCTTCAGTCCCTTGGCATCAAAGAAACGCTTGGCTGCGTCCAGCAACACAAACTCGCTTTCGTATTTCCGGCGATACGCAATGCGGACTTTGTCCGTCTTGCATGCCTTCAAGCCATCCCGTAGTGGCTTGGTTTTGAAATACCGGAGAACGTGGCTCTGTAATTCTTTCTTATCACGGATAGCGCTCTCCACATCCTTCAAGGCCGCAAGCGCGTCGCTTCGTTCCTGATTGGCAGCATTGCAAGCTGCATCCAGCTCCTCCGGCGAAGAGAATTCGTGCTCTTCATACAGCATCAGCGCTTTACTCATGTTTTTCAGATTGTGCTTTTTCGCCCAGTTGACGTACCCTTGTCCCTTGGCCTTTTTGGCTTCCACATCCACTATGCGGCTGAACTGGTTTTGTTTTTGAAGAAATTCATGGATGGAGGGGGGATGCTTCGTAATTGACTGCTTGGCGTTTCGATCAAGCATTGCAAATACTGCCGCCTTGTCGAAATCATCCCCCAACTTGCGGGCGGTGATGGGCTTCGTTCTATCGGAGGTGAGGTAGGACAATCTGCCGCGGTTCTCCTTGACGGTGATCCCTTGGCGCAGCAGTTTTTCGGCAAAGTCCTCAAAGCTGACCGCATCGGCAAGGGCTTTACGAATGGCATCCCGCAGTTTGTCCTTGTCCGTTTCAAATTTGGTCTGGCGGACGGGCAAACCCTGCTCAGAAAGCGCAGCATTCGCAGCTTCCAACGCACGCTGTCCCTTCTTCTTCGCCCAATACTCGCGCTCGGTTACGCGAATTTTGCTTCCATTCAGCAAGTCAATTTGATGCAGACCGGCAGCATGACACATTTCCATGACCTCGGCGCGGTAATACTCCATGGCGGCGTCGGTGCAGCGGTGCTTCATGCCCGGCCGCGTGTCGCAGGGCCTGTCCATGTAGGGCAGAAACGGCACCTCGGCAATCCGCAGCGAATTGATGACGATGTGCACATGGATGTTGCCGCTGCCGTTGTGGCCGTCGGGATGGGTGCAAACAATCGCCTGATGGCCGGGAAAATGATTGACGCAGAAAGTCTCACACAACTGCTGCGCTGCGTCTACCGTCAGGCCGTGATCGTCCGCGTCCTTGGGATCAAAGCTTATGATGTAGTGATGGCTTTTCACGTCCTCCCGCTTCTGGTTTTTCCCGTAGCGGAGATTGGCGCGCATGCAGGCCACCGCGAAGTCCTCTTCGCCGCAGTTCAATGTGGAGATGCGGTAGTTCCTGCGCGGAATAAGCCTGCCGTTCTCATCGCGGCGGGCTTTCATGGTGAATTCGTCATGCTCAAAGGTGAGGTATGCTTCGGCGGCGGAATAGTCAGCATTCTTAGAGCTTATATGTTTGAACGTTGCCAAGGGTATCACCGACCTTTTTCATCACATCAAATTTGAGCGTGGTGAGATCAACGGCAGCATCACGCAGCTCTTTTGCCAGATCGGGATATGGCGCTTGCCATTCATTCAGGTGCCGGACGATCTGATTGAGGTTGCTGCCGATTCTGCCGTACTCAGCGGTCAGCTTGCCGAGTGCGTCGAGCAGTTCATCATTAACCAACGAGGCAACAATCACCGGGCGAATGGTTGCGCCGGAGATGGCTTTGCGGAGAAACGCTGATTGGTTCAGCCCGTATCCCTCCATCCGGTTCAGGAACATGTCATACTCATCATCGTTCAGGCGCGTCTTGACGATATGTGTGCGCTTGGGTGTGTTGTAGGATTTGCTCATGGGGCACCTCCTTCTTTGAAAAATACGCATCGGCGCGGGCAGTATCGCTTCCGCTTTGCGGAATAATGCAGGGTTTGGGGAAGGCACTCCCCAACAAGATTCCGTGAGGGACAATGCAGCGCCAGCGAAATTTGGCACCATGGTAGAATCTTGCTCTGGTTAGTCGGCCTACCCCGACCATTGTCTTTAGCAGCAGAATCAAGAAAGACCGCCTGCTCGTTGAGCAAACGGTCTGCTTCATTCGTGTTCGATTGTGGTGCAAAGGTATTATAGTTAGCCCTCCTTTGCAGCGGTTTGCGTCCGGCTTTTCAGCCATGTGATCAAGTCCTGCTTCATCACCAGTTTGCGTCCGCCGATGAGCAGCGTGGGGAAAGACGGGTTGTTCATCAGGTTGTATGCTCCGGCCCGGGACAGGTGCAGCGTCTGAGCGATCTGCTTCACGTCCATCACATCGGGCATATTTTCAAAGGGTTCTCTCTTCATAAATGCTCCTTTCTGAGCTCAAAAAAGCAGCCACGATATTTCGTGACTGCGGTTCATTTGGTGTGTTCATCCAGGAATGTGCTGTACTCTTCCTGAATGAAGTTTTCGTAGCTTCCTGTGATCTGCTCAAGACGCTTTTTCACGGCACTGGGTGTTTGGTAGCCGACTTTATCAGCAATCTCCTGCAAGGTATACTTTTCAGCGCGCATCTGCAAAATGATCTTATCGCGTTCGGTCAGCCCGGCCTTGAATTGCTCCATCTGCATTTCGCCGACAACCTTTTCCTCGAACTGACTGCGGGGATCCTCAATTTCAAAGAGTACGTCACCGTCCACCTTTTCGCCGGTTTTCATCAACTCCTCAATGGAGATGTGCTTGGCGGTGCGGCTATGCGTCCAGGAACGCATGAAGTCCCGGCTGTGGGTGCTGCTTCCGTCGTAATCTTCGATCTGACGATTCTTCCATATTTCGTCAATCATCGGCTGCCAGTTTTCTTCCGCGACGATCATGTCCGTCAGGTTGCCGACCATATTTATGAATTGCTGAAACGAAAGCGTAGGTACTTCTACCCACTTCTTTAACCTGATCAGTCTCTCCATGCCCAGTTCCAGTTCGGTTTCAAACTTTGCACGGATATGAACAACGACTTTATATGACCATCGCCATAGTGGGAAATCACCGGAGTAGTTGTCCCAAGTCCCTGGGATGCTTTGGTACGTCCCGTCGTTCTTTGGCACCCGAAATGCCTGCCACACGGCCCAAGCATAGCAATCCCAGACAAATTCCAGGAAAGCCTCTTTCTCAATCAGCGCCATATGTTCCGGGGAGTCCATCAACTGGTGGATGTTTCTGGGAATCTTCAAATAAATTGAGCGCTTTTCCAAGAGCTCTTCTGGAATCGCATAAAACAACGGTAGCCAAATCAAGTTGTGGTCGTATGGAATTTTCCGTGTGCCTTTTGGTGTTACGATATACAAATTACGGGATTCATAGGCTTTCATGCCATTCACCTCGATTTGTGATATTTTGTATCCCTCTCTATAATAGAGGGCACGAGAGTGTGCGTTTTTTTCCAACTTTTCAAAAAATTTTTGAAAAAATACAGAAAAGTTCGTTTTTGCGGGTATCTGTCTTCATTATAACGAGAATTCTGCAATAAATCTATTGTGTTATGTATGGGAATATGCGAAAGCACAAACCGCACAACTTTGTCTGCTTGTCAATGCGAAAATGTAAAAAGTTGTGTTGACAGAAGTTTGGCTTCAGCCTATAATAAAAGTGCATAGATTCGTCTGCTTGTAAAACCAATTATGTAAAAAGTAGTGCAAAGGTCTGTTATGATGAATATCGAAAAATGCAAGAAAGTCTTTGATGAACACGGCGGTATGGTTCAGTCAAAACATCTGCAGGAGGCCAAAATCTTTTATCGCCAGCTGCAGAAACTGATTGAACAAGGCTATGTAGAAAAGATTCGCTATGGGTATTATCGCTGGGTGGATCATGACGATTTCAGTGAAGTCGGCATTGTAATCCGTCTATTCCCTGACGCTATCTTGTGTATGGACACTGCGCTTCGCCACTACGGCTACAGCGACCGCACTCCTTGTGAATGGCATTTGGCGGTCAATAAGTATTCAGGACGTTCGCGTTTCAAGATCGATTATCCTTTTGTGAAACCTTATTATTTTGACCCGGGTATTCATGAATTGGGATTGAGCACCGTCGAGATGGATGGACATCAGGTTCGTATTTATGATAAGGATCGGCTGATCTGCGACTGCCTGAGATACCGCAATAAGATGGATCGGGAGATATTCAATAAAGCGATTCAGAGCTATATTGCAGATGCGGGGAAGAACATACCAAACCTGTTGGCTTATGCCTCTGCGCTGAGAGTGCAATCGCTTGTAAAAAGCTTAATCGGATTTTGGCTATAAATCAGATAGATAGGTTGTTTGGATAGCATTGGAAATGCAAAAGGAGAAAAAGATATGGCACGCTATGATGTAAATAACTATACAGTAGAAACGCTTCTTTCCAGCATCAAGTCTGGCAATATTGCCATTCCTGAAATGCAGCGTCCTTTTGTTTGGGACAGTTCCAAGGTTCGTGATTTGGTTGACTCCCTCTACAAGGGATTCCCTGTAGGATACATCATTGTCTGGCAGAATCCTGATGTCAAATTGAAAGATGGAACGAAAGCCACAGGCAAAAAGGTGCTCATTGATGGTCAGCAACGAATGACGGCTATGGCAGCTGCTATTGTTGGACAAGAGGTTCTTGACGATCACTATAAATGGAGAAGAATCTCTATTGCTTTCAATCCTCTTGAAGAGAAGTTTGAAGTTGCCAACAACGCCATCCTGAAAAGTCCCAAATGGATTCCTGATATTGCCCCGGTATTGGAACCGGCATTTGATACCTTCTCTTTTGTCATGGAGTATTGCCAAAAGAACGAGATCCAGGATCAAATGCCTCAGGTAAACACCATTATCAATCGTCTGAGGGCTATTCAGAACAACAGCCTTGGTGTGATCACACTGGCAGAGGATCTTGATATTGATAGTGTTACGGAGATCTTCATCCGTATCAATTCCAAAGGCGTGGTTCTGTCTCAGGCCGACTTTGCAATGTCAAAGATCTCTTCCAACGAAACTTATGGTGGCAACATCACCCGTAAGACAATCGACTATTTCTGCCATCTCTTGGAATCACCCGAAGATCTGAAGGAGATCAAGAATAATGATCATGCCTTTGCGGCGCTTCCGGAGTTTGATGCAATCAAATGGGCGGCAGCAAAGAATAACCCAATTTACAAGACATCCTATACGGATATCCTCCGTGTAGCCTTTACCTATAAGTTCAAGAGAGGTCGCCTTGCAGATCTGGTAAGCCTTCTCTCCGGCCGTGACTTTGAAACACGAGAATTTAGAACGGAGATTGAAGAAGAATCTTTTCAGCAACTCCATGAGGCTGTCCTTCAGGCTGTCAACCAAACCAATTATGAGCGGTATCTGATGATTGTCCGCTCAACAGGTATTGTGCGGAAGTCTCTGATTCGTTCTCAGAATGTGCTGAACTTCGGTTATGCTCTTTACCTTGCACTGCGAGAGCGGAAAGTGGACAGCAACAAAATTGAACAAGTTGTGCGCCGGTGGCTGGCGCTGACAATTCTGACCGGTCGCTACTCCGGTTCTCCCGAATCCTCGTTTGATTATGACATCAAGAGATTCGCTGCGTATGATGATCCAATGGAGTTCCTGAAGATCACCGAAGCTGGCGAATTGTCTGATGCGTTCTGGAATGTCAACCTGGTTCAGCGTTTGAATACCTCTGTGGCGAGCAGTCCTTACTTCAACATGTTCCTGATTGCTCAGGTTAAGAACCACGACAAAGGCTTCCTTTCTGTGCAGGTGGATGTTGAAGCCATGCTTGAAAACAGAGGGGACATCCATCACTTGTTCCCGAAAAAGTATCTTACCGATCATGGCGTGCCACAGGCGCAGTACAACCAGATCGCCAATTATGTTTTCTTGCAGCAGGAAATTAATGTGAAGATCAGCGACGCAGCTCCCTCTGTATACATGAAGAAGGTATACGAACAATGCCAGACCAAGGCACCTGTTTATGGCGGGATTGTTGATCTGAGCGAACTGCGTGCCAACCTGGAACAGAACTGCATTCCTGATGGTTTTGAAGAAATGAGTATCGCTGATTACGACACATTCCTTGAGAAACGTCGGGTACTGATGGCAAAGAAGATTCGGGATTACTATTTCGGCCTGTAAGAATCGCTGCAGAGCTTAGGTAAGCGAGAATGAAACAATACGGTTAATCGCATTGGGAGGTGTACCGAGTGAACAGCTTCCTCATAATGGATGATGAAGATACGAACTTTGTCATTGAGAGTGTTCAACAGCAGCAGATCATTTTCCACCCTACCATTGCACCAGCAGGGCATATCGACTACACTAAGTTTTTTGCATCGAAAAGAAAAAAGCCATTCATTTTGGCTTTGGATAGAAACATTTTGAGCAGTCTTCTGAAGTTTTGCGAAAAAGGATCTCTAAAGAACAGTACGGAAGTTCGCTTGATTGGTTTGATCATGACTTGGGCAGAAATGAACGGTGTTGCCATAAGTGCGGGAATGGCAGTAAGGGAACGAGCTTCCCAAATGCATTCTCAAGAAGTAGGATTGGTCGAACTGCAAAGATTCAAAGAGGCGTTCGATGCATATCCTGGACAAGTGTGGTTACGGATCGCCGAAGGACAATTAATAGAAGTACCACCAGTTCAGTTTTCTATGAAACCCGCACAAAACATCACCGTGAATTACGCTGATAGTGGCGATCATTATGACATGGCTGTGGCTTCTCTCCTTCATGCTGTTCGACTGTATCGTAATGAAACGATGAAGCCAGCGGATAAGGTGTTGGATTTTTTCAAATGGATGTGTGACCATTTGTTGATCAGCGAATACCTTCTGGTATATGCCATCATGCTGTTTACGGAGCAAGAGAATATAAAGGCCCCCAAGCATGCCAAGAATAACGACATGACGAAAATTATTGCTGGTTGTGAGAATCAGGCTTGGGATATTGCTTATTTGACCAATTGGAGTACCTTGTACTCCAATACGGATGAATACGCTGAAGAAGTCTTGTTCGCAACCAACGATGTTTTGTTGAAACGGATCTTTATCAACACAAACGGTCCGCATGGAGTAAATGGTTTACTTTTCGAAGTGTTCTCCAAGAAAGAATACAATCAGATCATTGATGAAATCGGAATGATTATGACTGAGAGAGTTAAGCCAGATTTTGGAGATAATCCACATGAGTATTTTCAGAAGCTAATAGAGGCTGAAAAACGGTTTCTTGTAGAAGCATAACAAAGTATTACAAAATATTTGCGTGATAACACTATCTCGAAAGCCTGTCAGTAAATTCAATAGATGATTGTAGTAACAATAATAGAGCGTTCTGTTCTGATTGAAAACAGAACGCTCTATATTATATGTTTGTGGTTTTGAGTCTTCTCTTTTATTAGCCCAAAACGAATGTTAAGTCCCTTGGAGCCTGATTTCGATTAGCTCTTTTTTTGTCTCTCCGTCTTTTGCGATTTTGAAATCATCACCAAGCGTAATGGAAAAATCGAACCCCTTGTCTTCAGTAGTTATCGAGCCCGTCCCATTTTCTACCGCTTCCGCATCTCCATGCTGAAGCTTGAGTGTTGCAGAAAACCATCCCTTAAGCGTGATCTTTCCTTTTTCTATTTTCCAATCAGAGAGTTTCATCTTGGGGAAATCAAGAAGTTCTACATGATCTGCTAAAGGATCAAAGCATTCTGCTTTATGGTTCTCTGCATATTCAAAAACAGCATTTTCTTGTGTCTGAGGGAATTCCTCTATCTGAGAAATGCAAGAAATGCAAATATCAGAAACCTGCTTTAAGACCAAATACGCAGATTTGAAAATTGCCTGCCACTCTTCATCCAGCGGACTGATAATTTCATGGAACAAAGCATTTCTCAAAGCATAAACATAGTCAGCAAACCACTCTACTCCCTTTGTTGCAATTAGTGGAGCATATTCACCTCTGTGTATTGCATAGATGTTTTCCCGTTCCATACGCCCGAAGCCGTTAAATGGAACCTGGTGAATGATAGCATAAGAGTTCGATGCCCTAAGTGGATCTGCTTCATGTGGATACCTGTAATTGTACTCAAATCTAAGTCGAAGTGTTGTAGCCAATCGCATACAGGCATTTGTGATTTTTTCGGTTACGGTTTGATTGAAATTTTTCTTCGGAAGGGTTATTTCAATGTAATCCCGAAGGAGATTCTCGATCTCACTCATCACAGCATCATAAAAGTCATGTAAAAAACCGATCTCATTAATAACCAGATTTTGATAGCGGTGTTTCTCTACGATTCTTCGGATGATCGGTCGTAAATCAATCTCTTTTTTGATGCTTTCGTTATACTTTGTTGTACGAAACTGACCGGATATACCCAAGTAGAGTTTGAGAATCTGCTTGTCTACAATATGTAGGTTTGCTTGATATCTTTCCTTCAGATTGCCATCCTTATCTACATCAATCGTTTTCTCCTCATAGGAGAATTCGCGATTGATTTGAAAGAAGGTTTGAAAGAAATATTGAGGAAATACATCCATCACCTTTCGCATACTGGTGGGGTACATCGAAAAGAGTTTTTGAGCAAAATCATCTGTATTGATGTTCTTTTGTACAAAAGACATAATGCCTTCTTTGTAAGCATTTAAGAAGGGTTTGTCACCTCGGGGCATACCATCTTCGGTAAAAACATCAACATTGGGATTCAATTCTCTTAAAACAGCAATGAATGTAAACCAGGTTTTGATGAAGAGGGTAACAAAATCAGACTCGGTGATCGCTTTCCATTGCTCGTGTTTTCTTTCTACCTGCATACTGTTATTCCACCTTGTCTTTCAGCCAAGCAATTGCTACATCTTCTCCTTGCTCTATAGCCATTTCAACAGCCTGCTTTGCATATTCGAGTAGTTGTTTAGATTGGCGACGAAGATTAAAGGATTCATGTATTTTTACAGCGATATCTTTTTGAAGCTCCTCATCAATTTTGGGTAACGGCATGGAGAGTAGTTCATCTTTTGTAATTCCGGCTAAGATTGTCCCCGAGCAACGTTGCTTCATCAGAGCTTGAATAACCTTGGATTTAAAGAGTACAAGCAATGTTTCAGGATTGATATCTTCAGAGTCAAGAATATAGAAACCAGTAGAGCAAAGGCAATTATTATGATCTTCAGTAATGAGAGCGCAACTTTGCAAAGAGCCTTCGACTGACGAAATAACAATTTGCCCAGTCTTCACTTTTCGACGAGCTCTTGATGGTAATTCTGCTCCGTTTATTTTATCTACACCAGAAATCTCTCCTGCAAGACCGACATTAGAAAGTTCGATATATCGATAGTTCTCGTTTTCTTTTGGCAAAAAAGTTTCGTCGTGAAGCTTACACATTGACCCAACAGTTTCGTTTGTATGAAGCGATTCACTGTATCTTTCGTATTTTTCCTGGTAATATTCTGCATCTAAACGACCAGACTTTTTGTACGACTCTTGAAAGAATTTGATCCTTGGTGGTTCAACAACGTAGTCACTTTGTGTTATGGGAAAATTATCGGAAAGATGCTTTCCGCCAGCATTATATGCTTCTGACGCTGCTAAAGATAGCGTAGTTGCTCTTCGGGTTATGCTGGCAATGATTTCTTGAAATGATTTGCTTACTACAGGAACTGGGACAATCTCCACCTCTTTACAATTAAGATTAACCTGTTCAGTTTGCCTGGATAGGTACAATAAGTACTGTTTCCCATAAAAAGAATTCAAGTAAGCATTTACATATTCAGGTGCTATTTTCTTTGAGTCTATTCTGATCTGAGCAATATTCTGATTAATATTTGCAGGGATCGTTTCTGCGGTTACTAATGCACTACGGGCAATAATCTCTTCTGTTGCCCCGATGATTGTAGTTATAATATCATCTTTAGCAAGCTCTGTTCTCGAAATTATCGCATTTCCTTTTGATGTTAAGTAGTCGGTAAAAACAGTGCTAATTGTATTTTCATGAAGATTGTTTGTCTTTATTAACGGAATATTGCCTCCGTAATACTCGTCAACTACCATAGACGGAGTGTGGCCTGTCTGGATGGGTTTTGCAACGAGGTTTCTTAGAATTTCACAAGGGAGCATACCAATAGTCCGCTTCAAATCAGAATACTGCTTTTCGAAAAAATGACTGTCAATCCGAAATGATTCATACTCGAAAACCGTTGATAGACTAATTTCGCTGCATTCCAGCCCATCCATCAAAGCCTTGTACTTGGCTTCATCGAAAGGTTCAACGGATGGGCTCATGCGAAAAAACTTAGACCTTCTTTCTTTGCAAACTCAATGAAGGCTTCGGCAATGCCGTCTTGTGTCATGTCATCATGGTTGTACAAGTCGTGATCGACAATCAAATGTCCGTGAGAATCGAGTTTGTTTTCGCCAGTAACGGGATCCTTCACATATATCTTATCGCCAGAATTGTCCTTACTCGGTTTTTGCATGGTAGCAAAAAAGATGGGATAGTCATCCCTTTTCGGACACAACACATCGTCCCACTTCTGGACAAATAATACCGAGGTTTTTGTACCTGTATGAGGCTTAAACACATTTCCATGCAAGCCCACGACCGCAAGAATGCGGCAGCGTTCAGCAATAAACTCTCGGAGTGCTTTATCGCTGGAGTTGTTAAAGCGCCCCTGAGGAAGGACAATCGCCATGCGTCCACCGGGCTTAAGGAAGTTCAGATTGCGCTCAATAAATAGAACATCGCGACCAACTCTACTCTGCCATTTACCAGCACTGTTTTTGCCTAACTCATAGCGAGAAATAATCGTATTTTCCTTAATATCACCTGCAAACGGTGGGTTAGCCATAACGAGATCAAACTGAAACTGGCTATAATCTCTGACTCCAGTAGGCTGGAGTTTCTTTAATTTTTTAAAGCCCTCGTTGTAGGTGTCATTCCAGTCTTCTTGCTTGATTATTTCACTCCAGCGCGAATAGTCCAACGTGTTCAGATGCAGCACGTTGGTTTGTCCATCACCGGCAATCAAATTCAGAGTACGGGCTACACGGACGGTCTTTTCGTCAAAATCAATAGCAAACACATTGTCTCTAACATAGTTGGTTTCTTCCGGAATACGTTCGGCTGCAGTAAATCCTTCGCCAGCAGGAAGCCCTTTTTCGCGGCGAATATCCTTCCAGACCTTGAAGATGCTGTGAACAGTAAAGCCTGAACTGCCGCAGGCCGTATCAATGATTTTATCCTTAACAGTAGGATTCATCATCCGCACGCACATATCAATAACATAACGAGGGGTAAAGTATTGTCCCTTTTCTCCCTTCTGAGCCTTGCTCATAAGGTACTCAAAAGCATCATCAACAACATCGAGATTGTTGTTAAAAAGCTTGATATCCTGAAGAGAGGCTACACAGACAGCCAAATGGGAAGGGGAAAGGAGTATTTTACTCTCTTCGGTAAAAATGCCTTCCCACTTCTTTTTTGCATCATCAAACAGCCCTTGGATTTTCTCCTTGAGCTCAAAATCGGTATCGCCAGTGTTTCGGAATTGTAGAAAAGCGGTCGGGTCATTGGCGCAAATTAGTTCATCATATAGCTTAGCAAAAATCAGTTTGAAGATTTCTTCAAAGGAATCGACACCTGCGCTGGCAAGAACTTCGTCTTCCATCTCTTTGATCAAGGAACGAAGTGATTTCTTTTGCGTGCTGATTTTGTCGATGCGTTTTAGATCTTCATAAGTGAATTTTTCATTGAGAATATCAGAAAGCTTTTGAGATGCTTTGGGAATGTCACTGATCTCTTCAAAGAAATTGGGGTCTTTGCGATTATAGCATGAGATTTGCTCGCCGTTTGTCCATACACCAATAGGAGCCCCAGTTGCATTGCAGTAGGACTTTAACTGTTCCTTGCCATCAGTTAACTTAGGCTTTTTTACTTCTACGATGATGTAAGGAACTAATGGGCGGTCTTTATCCATGATCGTAATATCCGCACGCTTTACTTCTCGCCCGAAATGAATAGGAGTTTCCAATTGAATACGATCTGCTGGATAAGCGTATTCGTTTATTAGGCGATAGATGTACAACTGTCGTACTGCTTCTTCGGGAGTAAGCCGGATATCTTTTTCACGGATAATACACTTGATGTGCGGTACTTCAGCCCCACGAACTGTCTTCATAAAAATACGAGACTCGACCACTGCCTTTGCTTCGTCAGAAAACAGAGTATCATCGTAAGTAGTATTTCTAAAAAGTTCATTTAATGTCATGAGCCATTCCTCCCGCTACGTTTGGTTTCGTAAATATCAGCTGTTCGATTTGAGATACCAGTTCATCTGTGGGATCTACTGCAATTAGTTGCCTTATCAGTCCCCAAAGTCTTGGATTTTTACTAAGTTCTGCATTTATATCTGGGGGCGATGTTTTTTTTGCTTTTGCGAAAAGAGTTAATATCTTTTCTCGCACTTCAGGAGGTGGTTGGAGTTGCTCTAATAACTTTAGCAACAACTCTTCAGACGGAAATATCATTCCGCTTTCAATTGAACTAAGAGAAGCGTTTGTAATTTCTACAGCCAGCGCAAGCTGTCGCTGAGAGAGATAGGGCTTTTTCTTTTCTCTTAATTGCTTGATCCACTTACCAAGTTGCTTCTTATCAGCAGATGATACAGCCATTCATCCCCCTCCTTCTCATAGTGATAGCTGTTAACTTACAGCTATCACTATAATAGCATGATTGGCTTTATTTTGTCAATAAAAGGCTTTTCTCTAAATAGAAAAGGGATCTTGTTCACTATTCTGATCAATGATGGACAAATGCTCCGTGACGAATATTCATCACGGAGCATTTATATATTAAGCTTCATTAATCACTGCCAATTCCGCTTCAAAATCTCACTCTTCAAATACAGCGTATCCTTCCCCGAACGCTTAATAGGATGCAGCTTCCCTGTCTTGGTCAAATAATCAATATTCTGCCTGCTGCAGCCCAAGATCTCCGCAGCTTCAGCCACATTCACAACACGATGCACAACGAAGTTCCGGAAGTCAGAAACACTCAGGGGAATCTTCTTGCCGATGCGGTATAGCGTTGCCGCACTGACACTCAGGTTCACATCCCACTCAACGCCATGGCCTCCTGGTTGGAGATTGACGGCATAGAAGTAATCCTCGTTCCGGAACAGTACCTGAAAAGACGCTGCATCTTCGTAACGCTCTTTGATGCTACACTTCTTCACTGTACCATCCCGGAAGAATACCAGCAGTGAATAGTCATCAAGAGGAACCACATCCTCAATCAGCTTAGCAAAACGCTTCCGGATGTTATCAGGCAGCTGTGTTTCTTCAATGGGCACAAGGTAGTAATCATCCTGCGCACATCGTCCCATGGAAAGCATCAGCAGGCCAAACTCATCGTACTCTTTCAGGTTGTTGTCCTTGAGCACCTGTCCAAGGTTCTGACGATCTGTGGGGACAATGCGCTGCTGCACCCACATCTTGCTCCAATAAGAGTTGATGGAAGTCTCGCCGTTCTTCACGAAAGAGGACAGGAGCAGCGGCGTTTCCCACGGATCAGCATTCTCGGGCAGCTCGATATAGAACCGCTTCTCCATCTCGTAATAAAGCAGGTAAGCAAGATCAATCTGATCAGCAGCAGATTCATCTCGAATGGCAAAGATCTTCATACGCACACCACCTTCTCCAGATCATCTCCCAGATTTTATCCTGCAATGCCTGAGAAATGACGCCGTCCAATTCGCTCATCAATACAGCTTTGTCAGATTCATTCAAGGGATTCAACTGCGGTGTTTTCTCCTTCGGGATCAGCTTTAGGTTCTCCCACGTGGAGCCGGAGCCAATGTAATTGTTCACGCGCTTGTCGGCCATCACATCATAGGCGGTCACGGCAGCGTTATCCCGGCAGTTGAACAGCAGCGACAGGCCGTGATCGAAGAGTGGAGCCAGATGGATAGTCTTTTTGCGGCTGTTCCGCAGCACTTCAATGTTCGCGCCATGCCGGTCACGGTTCAGAATCAGGAAGTCAACCACCAGCATTTGATAGATGTATTCTTCCCAACCGTTGCGGATACAAAAGTCCAGTGGCGACTCGCCCTCCTGATGTTCAATATCCCAATAGGCATCCAGCGCCAGTTTGCTTTCGCCACGCTGTTTGAAATCCTCGGAGGCGCAGAGATAGACCTCATGCGGCTTCCCGCCGATGAGCACATCCGCATGAATCAGCTGATACTGCAGATGGGGAATGCCCAGGATGTACAGCAGACGATCCACGATAATCTCGTTAACAGATTCGTGCCCGACGACGCCGGCCATCTGATCGAAGTTAGACAGCTTGTAATAGGTTTTCTTGCCGCCCAGTATGGAGTATGCTTTCAAAAAGGAGCCCGCCGTGCCAGACGAGTTGCGAATCTTTGACCAGGACAGATGCGTCATGTCCTGCTTCTCATGAATGATTCTGTTCATTGCAGTTCACCTCTTCAGGATTATTTTACTTCGCTATTTGTCATATGTCAAGTGATGAACGATGTTTTCATTTGTCGTATGACAAAGAAAAGCCCGCCAATCATCCGATCGGCGGGCTGTATTTTCCGTTATTCTACCATGACTTCGGCCATCATTCTGACGCCGAGTTTAAAGCTATTCTGGAACAGCATGCATTCAGCCAACGTCTGGCAATCCTGCATGCGTTCCACATACTTAGCAAACAACTCCTTCTGCTCGTCTGTCATGGTGGCTCGAAGCTTTTCTTCGTTGCGATCGATCAGGCGGCGCAGTTCCCGGTATTCCTTGCTGTGAGCAGCCGCGTACTCCGTCGGCTCGATATTGCCGTACCAGAGTTCTTCAAGGATTCTCATACCGCATCCTCCCCGTAGATCATTTCGTGGAGGATGATTTCCTCAGCCCTGCTGCGGATGCTGTTCATCGCCCGCACCCACGCCATCTGGTCGCTGTCTTTCAAAGCCTCCGTGATACCTTCAGCTTTCTTCATCTGGTGCATGAGCAACTCCAAGCGATCATGCGCTTGCTCGTTCAGAGCCGACAGATAGGTTTGAAGCTTTCCGCTGAGCAGGAGGCTGTTATAGCAAATGGGATGATGTTCTTTCAAGTAATTCAGGTGCATCCGTCCCCACCGCCCGATGGGCCTTTCTTCCTCCGGTATCGTCAAGTAGGGGATGTAATAGTCACCTGTCAGAACGTAATTCAAACTGTTTTCCGTGATCGTTTTCTTCATGCTTTTACACCTCGTCAGTCGGGAAAAACCCCGTCTATTTTTCTTCGTCACACCGAGGTTCCAAAGTCAATTGGTGTAGTAGTGGTGTAGTAGCACTTTTCAGAAACCTGAAAGCCCTTGATTTTACTGGCTTTTCAGCACTTCAACACATATTGCCGTGGCAGACAAACAGGATTTTTCTCATCTTCTGATCATCCCTCGTAAGCGCTGTATTTTTTCGGCCTCCGGACGGCAGAGCTTCCTTTTGCTCGCTGGAATCCCTGATTTCACAGGGGGAGCGTCGGCCTTGCTTCCCTATCATAGCATAAGTCCGGGTCTGCGTATAGTGCAA
>UMIU01001436.1_pt1 | contig 16690 bp, 20 predicted proteins | sample 1965871 | NCBI WGS metagenome assembly UMIU01 (sample SAMEA4836132, study PRJEB28245) | human gut metagenome | biome: gut microbiome; material: fecal sample | place: Denmark | collected 2008
TAGAATGTACATTTGCTGGTGTTCTTCCAGATTCCATTCTTTTCTGCTGCTTTGATCAGGTCTTCTCTGAAATCAGGATGCGCAACGTTGATCAGGAGCTCTGCGCGTTCCCAAGTGGATTTTCCTTTCAGGTTGGCAACGCCGTATTCTGTAACGATCATGTGGGTAGCACTTCTCGGTGTCGTTACAATGGAACCAGGAGTCAGCACTGGTGCGATGAGAGATTCCTTCGTTCCGTCCTTGAGAGTTCTGGTTGATGGCGTACAGATAAAGCTCTGGCCGCCCTTTGAATGATACGCGCCCATGACGAAGTCCAGCTGACCGCCAGTTCCGCTGATGTGCTGATATCCTCCGGACTCAGAACATACCTGTCCGTAGAGGTCTACCTGGATGCAGCTGTTGACAGAGACAAAATTGTCCATGCTGGCGATGACGCCCACATTGTTGACATAGTCTACAGGTGCACTGCAGCAGATCGGATTGCCGTCGATAAAGTCATATAATTTCTTTGTGCCGCCTGCAAAGGTGTAAACTAAAGAACCTTTGTTGATGGCCTTGTTGTTGGTCAGTTTTCCCGCGTTAAACAGTTCCACGTAAGCGTCGACCAGCATTTCTGTATGGCCGCTGATGTTCTTGACATCGGAGTCAGCCAGCATCTGTCCAATGCAGTTCGGAAGTCCGCCGATACCTAGCTGGAGCGTGCTGTCGCTGCTGATTCTTTCCACTACGTGTGTTGCAATCTGCTTGTCGATCTCGGTGGCTCCCTTTGTTGGAAGTTCTGCCAGCGTCTCGTTGGAGCCTTCTACGATATAGTCCACATCTGCCAGGTTCACCTGTGTCTGGAAACCCTGTGCGAGGGGCATGTTCTCATTGACCTCTACGATGATCTTCTTGGCGCTTTCGATGACGCCTCTCATATCAGATACCTGCGGTCCCAGGTTGAAGTTGCCGTTCTGATCCATCGGCGTTACCTGGAACATTGCCACGTCGATGCCGCAGTCGTTGCCCAGCCAGTAAGACGGCAGTTCGTTGAAGTTCATCGGGATGTACCAGCATCTTCCCTCTTTGCACATCTTTCGATCCGCGCCGCTGAAATGAGCGGATTCAAAACGAACCTGGTCATTGGACTGGGTCGCCAGATAGAGTTTGGACGGCTCTTTTCTGATGGTGATACAGCTTAAAATATGTACGTCTTTCAGGCTGTCGGCGCGTCTTGCCATGGCCTCGTCCAGGTCTACAGGACTGCCGCAGCCTGTTCCATAGTGGACTCTGTCACTAGGCTTTACGATGGCGACGGCCTCGTCTGCTGTGACTAATTTCTTCTTGTACTCGTCTGCGAGTGTGGAAATCTTATACATTAGATCTTCTCCTTTTAACACATACTTATTTTGTCTAATAAATAGGAAATAGCGTCAGGCGGCGATATTTCCTCATAAAACAAGGCGCATACCTTGCAAAAAACTGTTTGTTTACTTTTTAACAATTGCTCCTCACATTTTACTACATTACCGTTAGGTAATCAACCTTAAATTCATAAAGTTCTGGCTTTTTTATGAAACATATTCTATAATTTGGTATTTAGTATGAGAATATAACGCAAAAAAACCGCCTAAACGTTATATTCAAAGTTTAGACGGCTTTTGCTGGTATCCCCGGCCAGAATCGAACTGGCAATGACGCTTTAGGAGAGCGTTGTTATATCCATTTAACTACGGAGACATATTTACTTGTTAATATGTCGACATAAGATTGAGATAACAACGCAATGGAAGCGTTATTCATGCGAACTTATGTGAGCATCAAGGTTCTCGCCATTGTCCAAAATCTTTGATTTTGCTGACAATGCGATGGTTCTTATATCCATTTAACTAGGTCGACAATATTTACTTGTTAATATGTCGACATTGTTACCTATCATACTAGCTTATGATAACACTTTTCTTTAGGAAATTCAATCTAATTTTATATTTTCTTCACCTTTTTGAAAGTCGTCTTCTATTCAAGTTATAAAGTTTTCTATGTCGACAAAATGCAACATTTTGTTCCTCTTCTGTTGGCTTTGCATGGAAAGCGGCAACAGGAATCTATCTTGACAGAAAAGACACAGGTAAAATGTATAGAACAAAAAATATGTTTGCTGATGGCTTAGTCAACGCAGACAGTGAAAATGATTATCTCATGCTAGTTGGAAAATATGGTAATTATTATACAGACAGATTAACTGCAAAAACGACGAAACAAATTGTTACAGGCCTTTCTGCAGCTGGAAACTATGAAGCGGGTCAGGATATCTATAGCAAAGTATATGCTGCGATAAAACCTGGTGATGCGTTGCTGTTCAGAACGACTAATATACATTATAAGAAAGCCAGCTTCGACTTCCTAGGCGCACAGAATGCATATAAGGTAATGAAAGATTCAACAACGTATTACGGGGCAAACACTTATAAAACCAGCTCCAGTTCAAAGCCAATCTTCATTACTTTTGATAATGCATCAGCCATGGCCGATGAGCTTCATAGAAAAGGATATGAAATTCCATATGGGCAGGCAGACGTAGGCGATCTTGTCTTCTATAGAGCAGATTCTAATGTAAATTCTGACGGCACTTTCACTATTATGGAATGCACCAATGCATACACGGCGAACATCGGTAAATGTGGTATTTCTACAGCCAGCGGCGTAACGACATTTGGACTTGTAAGGGGTTCCAACTTGAATTACCGAGTTGAAATGTGCGCAAGACACCCGGCTGCGTATGGACATGGCGGTAACGTTCCGTCAAAATTCACACCTTATAGACGTGGATAACATCAAAAGGGCCTGTAATGTTGCAGGCCCTTTACATTCATTTCAGTTTTTTGATGGCATCCTTGTTTGCCTTCAACAGTTCGAGCAAAATTTGAGCTTCTTGTTCCGTACAGTCTGATAGAATGTTCTTGATCTCGCTTTCGATAACTAAATTGGAGTGCCTCGAATCAAAGACGAGAAAGTCAATAGAAATGTGCAATTCACTTGCGATATTTGTCAGCGCCTGCAGGCTGACTCCCGTGCTGGCATTTTCAATTGCACTGATATGGGTTATGGATAAGTCTGTTTTTTCTGCTAGAACTTCTTGTGTGATACGAGCGTTTAAGCGTGCGTCTCTTATTTTTTCTCCAACTGTTGTGTAGTCTATTTTCATAAATTCCGTTCCCCTCTTTTACCTTTTTCACTATTGTATCTTTTCAGACAATACATTATAATAAACTGATACAGGAATAAATACTGTATAACAGGATAAAGCGTGAGAAAAAAAGAAAGTAAAAACCATCTGCCAATGGAGGAAGTCCTTCATGTGCAGATGGCTTTAAGGTTATTGCTATTTAAAGTTGATTTCATTGAACTGGTCTATGAGCTTCTGATCGGAGTCATTAGGGAAGACCAGGATAATTCCGTCTTTGTGAGCGGCTGCCTTGATGGTTCCCTCACCTTTTACGATATCCTTGTATTCCTTAGAATCCTCTTTGAACTCATAGAGTTCGACACTACCGTCATTATATTCTTTACCGTCTTTTGCACCGATGGCGTTGTACATGGTCTTCTCACCATCTTTTAAATCAAGATGTTTTGCGACTGCATCGATATTTTTATCAATTGATACAGTTTCCGCATTCTCCTTGTTGTTGTCGTCTTTGCCGTCGTTTGCGTTTGAATCATTGCCACAGGCGAACAGACCAAGACAGAGTAATAATGAAAGTAAAATAACTGTTATTCTTTTCATTTTTAAATTCTCCTTTCTTCGTATCACCTATTCTTCCCATTAAATCAAAATATATGACATAACAAGAAAAATTTACTATGATAAAAGGAGAAAAAACTTTATGCGGCGTTATCTTCAGCAGCGTAGTCTGCCAGCCGAACTGTCAGTGTGTTTTTGTATAGCCGTTGATGATTTTCGAATTGAAACGTGATTTTGATTTTGCGACCTGCATCTTCTGCACTGGCATAAGAATAGATGTATAACGGGATACGTCCGTTTTCATCTTTGTCACCCCATTCAATTACGACATAGTAGTCATTGTAATCAGCAATGATATCATCTGAGGTACCCGTAGGTTTTACATAGACGACAGCAGTTTCATCGGGGCGCAAATCAAAATTGTTTTTTGACAAAGTAATCTTTCCATTGAAATTGACTTTGCCATATTTGATTGGGCTGTAATAGCTGTTACATTTGGATGTCTTGGCAATTGCTTTGACTTTATAATAATAGCCAGTCTTATTTTTTACCGTCTTATCATTATAATACGTTTTAGTGGTGCTGGCGATTTTCTTGTAGCTGCCGTATTTGGATGTGGAACGATATAGATTGTATTTCATCGACTTACTGCGTTTACTCCAAGAAACCTTTATGTAATTGGCATTGACTGACTTAAGTGACAGCGCCGGTTTACTAATACGAGTATACTTTTTCACTGGCTTTTTCTGACTGGAGGCTCCTGAATAAGGGCAGACTCCGTTAGGATGCAAGTGGGCAGGATATCCGCCGCAGTGGTAATGATAATAACCTAATCCGCTGACGTTTTTATTGTCTCGATGTCCGCCGCTGCTGTCGGTTCTTCCGCCGTGGGCAAAACTCCCGGCTGTGCAGGACATGACTAGAATGAGTATGATACTGATGATTCTTGCGGCTCTCTTTTTCATAAGTACGAATCCTTTCTAAATTATAAGTAAAAATCACAACTAATAAATTAATCATAACATATTACACAAATTTTTGTTATGCTTGATGCTATTTACAGACAAAATGTAGCAAATTTTAAACATCAGACTTATTTTTTCTGTTTTCAAAGGAAGCGTCATGGTATAATGAAGGTACCGTCATGGTATAATGATTCCACAATCTCACGGCGTTGCCGCAATGTAGGAATCATTGAATCATGTGCGCCGATTCTATTCATAGTGGGATGCACATGGTATAATGATTCCACAATCTTACGGCGTTGCCGGGAGGAAAGGGGAGTGTGAATGATGTATGATGAAATAAATTTGAGGAATATGACGGGCATTTATATCAGTCGTGGTGCTGAGATGCTGATGCTCTATCGAATCGGATCCAGGGTTGTGGAACCGTCCTGGTGTGGGATAGGAGGACATTTTGAGGAGGAGGAACTCAACGATCCCCGCGCATGTATGCTTCGTGAACTGGAAGAAGAAATTGGACTCAGAGAGAGTGCGTTGGAAAACCTGCGGCTGCGCTATGTGACGCTGAGACTGAAAAACGGCGAAATCCGCCAGAACTACTACTATTTTGCAGATTTAAAATCGGGAGAAGAAGTCAACCTGATATCCGATGAGGGAAACGTAGAATGGGTTTCATATGACAAGATTTTAAATCGAAAAATGCCTCTGACTGCAAAGTTTATGCTGGAGCATTATATAAGCACAGGTCGGTTTACGGAGAAGCTATACAGTGGTACGACGACGGAAACAGGAATGGTGTTTACAGAACTAAAAGATTTCTAGGAGGAGATGTCTGGTGGGAGAATCTATTGTGCTGAAAATTCTATACGTAGAGATCAGTATTGTTGGAATTGTAATTCTTTTAGCAATCAGATTTTATCTTCGCAAAAGAGAATATACGAATGAGCTGGACAAACGCACTTTTAAGTGGCTCATCTGGTCTGATGTTCTGATTTTGATTTTTGATGCAATCACCTGGGTGCTGGATGGTGTAGAGTTTTTCTGTTCGGAGGAGCTGTTTTTGATCAGTATGATGATCTATTACTGTCTCGTGCCGCTGCCATCTTTGTTCTGGCTTTTGTATACGGACGTGAAACTATATGCGGACCAACAGCGATTGAAAAAACGATTGCTCTTATATAGTATTCCGTGTGTTGTCAGCACGATTTTGGTATTAACTACGCTGAAAACCGGCTGGATTTTCACTATTGGCCCAGACGGCTTGTATTACAGAGGACCATATATGGTCGCAATCACACTGCTGACCTACATCTATCTTGGCGGTGCCCTCATCATGGCTGCCAGAGAACGATACAGCGAAAAGAATCCGGACCGCATCAAAGTCTGCAGATATTTGATTTTTTTCCCGATACCGACTATCATATTGAGTTTTGTGCAAGTTGAGATTTATGGCGTAACTCTGATTTGGATTTGCATGGCAGTATCCCTGTTGATTATCTTTCTCAATGTGCAAAGCGAGCAGATCAACAAAGATACTCTGACAGGGCTTTTGAACAGAGGGTATCTGGACTCTTATTTGGACAGACTTCTGACGACGTCAAAAGGAAAACCCGAGATGAGAGCAAAGTATTTTGCAATGATCGTCGATATGGATGATTTTAAACAGGTCAACGATACTTTTGGCCATGTAGAAGGGGATAAGCTCCTGGTGGCTGCTGCAGAGCTGATTAAACAATCCTGCCGTCCTGAGGATATCGTCACCCGTATGGGCGGAGACGAATTTTTTATCATCGGTCAACGTGACGGGGAGGAAGAAGTGCAACAACTGAAAGATGAAATTCTTGATAACGTCAGACTTTACAACGATAAAGGCAATGAACCATATAACATGTGTATGAGCCTGGGGTTTGCCATGTTAGAGAAACAGATCAAGCGGCCTGACCAGTTTATTACAGCAGCTGATATTGACATGTACAGACATAAAGAGAAAAAGAAGGAGAACAATTAGCGCGATTTTTCATATTGTATGGTATGGAGGATTGCATTTATGAAAGAAATCATTGTAAGCGGGTATGCCTACCCGTCAATTAATCCGGCAGTGCTAGAAGCCTGGCTGCCCGATTTGACTTTTTTGAATACATTCAGTTACGGAATTACAGCGGAAGGCGGTGTGGTCGATCTCAATGACCAAAGTTTGATTGACGCAGCAAATAGTGCCGGTGTGAAGCCTTTGATGGTGCTGACGCCCATGGACGAAATGGGCATGTTTAACGATGTCATTGCTTCCGCACTTTTGGAAAACCCGGCAGCGAGAACGACGCTGGTTTACAACATCTTATCTACGATACAGAGAAAAGGACTTTCTGGAGTTGACTTTGATTTTGAATACATACCCGAAAAAAATCGGGGACAGTATGTAGACCTGGTGCGGGAGGCGAGAGCCATTTTGGGACCGCAGGGCTATACGGTAACAGTCGCATTGGCACCAAAGACTTCAGCGGATCAGGAAGGCGTGTTGTATCAGGGGCACGATTATGCCGGCATGGGTGCAGTGGCTGACTATGTGCTGCTGATGACCTATGAGTGGGGTTACACCTACGGCCCGCCTATGGCAGTATCGCCGATCAATCAAGTCCGCCGAGTGCTGGACTATGGCGTTTCTGAGATTCCGAGGGAAAAGATTTTGATGGGAATGCCTAATTATGGCTATGACTGGACGCTGCCTTTCGTGCAAGGCGAATCGAGGGCTGAGAAAATCTCCAGTGAAGAGGCTTTTCGCCGCGCGGCGCAGTATGGGGCGACCATAGAATACGATCAGACAGCGCAGGCTCCGCACTATACCTACACCGATGAACAGGGAAGAGAGCATGTGGTTTGGTTTGAAGACGAGCGCAGTATCCGGGCAAAGCTGGCGCTGGTAGAAGAATACGATTTGGCGGGAGTCGCCTATTGGAATATCATGGATTATTTCCCTGCAAATGCACAGGTGCTAAATGAGATGTATACGGTGAAGAAATTATAAACGATCCTTCGGGCCCGGAGTCTTTATATTATTGGAGATGAAGTCAAATGACAGAGAAAAAATATATGACCTATGACGAAATGATTGCCCTCTTGCAGTCCCGGAATGTCTGTATTAACTCATCAGAAGAAAAAAGAAGATCAAAAATGATTCTTCAGAAACCTACAGGTCGGGAACTACAGTTGGTGAAATTTTTGCGGTATATGACTTTGATCGCACAATCAGAGAAATATTTTTAAGGAGTACGCTTCGTGTCGAAACTAATATTAAAACTCTGATTTCAGATTGCATTTCATCAAAATACGGATATAATAACTATCTTTTATATGACAATTTTGATACCAATACAAAAGATGCCAACGAGAAAATAACTAAACTTTTCTCAAGCATACAAAGTCAAATTGCATCTCACTCTTTAGATCCTAATATCGCTCATTATCTGAAGAATCATGGGTATATTCCGATGTGGGTATTGAACAGTATATTGTCTTTTGGTACCATGAGTAAGTTCTATAGCCTTATGAAGCAACAGGACAGACAATTTGTTTCACGCTTCTTTAAGATACAGGACAATACGTTAACAAACTTTCTAAACTATCTTTCTGTAATACGCAATTTTTGCGCCCATGGAAACCGTCTATACTGTTTTACCTCAAAAAGACCCTTAGCGGATACTATGATACATAGGTTTATAGAAATAAGATAAGGAGCAGAAAACCTCTGCTCCTGTTTCAGTATACTTCAAAGTAATAATCAAAATCAAATTCTTCTGGTTCCCGAAATGCGTTGTTGATCAAGACGGAGAAATCAAACCTGTCCATGTTGATGTTGTGCTGGATCTGCTGACGCTTGGACAGCGGCTCGATCTTGTCGATATCGCAGCCGGCACAATAGAACGCCAGCTCGTACTTCAGATTATTGAGGCGAAACTCTATCATCTTGGGCGTTACATGGTATTTGCCGGCCAGCATCGCAATGCTGGCTTTTTCTGCTTTTTCCTTGCCCAGTTCCCCCTCCTTGCGGTGATAGTATTCCACAAAATCTGGAATGATGACTTGAAAAGGCATGATCAATTCCGCTGCGCCTTCGTTGGCCTCCCACTCGAAGAAGGGGTTCTGATTGGGACGCACTTTTTCGTAACAGGAAAAGGACTGGGAACGGTTTGTCCGATGCCTGAGAAGATGAATGTATTCGTGGGCGCAGTCAAAATTCTGCTCATGCTTGCTGCGATGAGCATTCAAAATAATGGTATCCTGCGTCTCCTTGGTTTCCGGGTAAGCCATTCCCCGCAGACCCGGCGTCTTAAAGGGAATCTCAGTAACCATGACGCCCAGACGTTCGCGGCAGATTTCGGGTATAGAAAACCCACGAACCGTGGAATCGATGTGAAGGCACTCACGCAAGTCACCTATGTATCGATATAGCTTCGCTTTTGATCCTTTGTTCTCCATCTTATTTCTTACGCGCTCCTTTTAACACTTCTAGCACCCGCATGATATCATCGGGGTCAATTCCCTCGTCCTGTGCCTGTTTGGCAAAGCTGAGGTAAACGCCGTCCAGTTTTGGTGTTTCTGGCTGCGGTTCCGCCATCTCAATGGGGGTGTCGGGATCCAGTTTTCCCAGCAAATCGTTTACCGACAGTCCCATAGCGCTGGCCGCCTTTTTACAGGTTTCCAAGGTGGGCGTGATGGGCTTGCCGTTCTGCGGATGCCGATTCTTCTCCAGCATCGAGATGTAACCCTTGCTGAGGCCGGATTTTTTTGCAAAGTCATCCATGGTCATGTCGTTACTTTTCCTATAGCCCTTGATGTATTCACCCAGTGTCATTGATTCTATCTCCTTTATTGGTGATGTTTACTTTATCATACAATATTATGGGTGAAAAGTCAATGAAAAAAGTTTAATCAAGTAAACAAAAACTCTTGACATGGGTGGTTTAATATAGTAAACTCAGTGTAAGACAGAGGGGAGGAGACGACAAAATGAAATACAAGATAAAGGAAATCAGGAGAGACAAAGAGATGACACTGGGTGAATTGGCGGAAAAGGCGAAGATCGCACCGCCGCTGTTATCGGCGCTGGAGAATGGCAAACTGAAGTTTGTCACGACAGAAACACTGCTCAATGTGGCAAATGCACTGGGGACCAGCGTAGACGATTTATTTTGCTTGTGAAGTTTACTATAGTATACGAGGAGGCGATGGGAATGTATTGGTGCAAAGAATGCAACCGGCCGCTGGCGGATCCTCTGATTGCGACAGAATATGAAATTCACAGAGAGGTGGACGACAGACGGTATGAGCGGTTTGAAATACCATATTGTCCGGCCTGCGGTCATGAGGTATATGAAGCGAAGCAATGCAGCTGCGGGAAGTGGACGAACTGCCTGGACGATTGGTGTGCGGACTGCCTGAGAATCAGAGATAAAGCAGTGATGCACTGTATTGCACAGATCAGGCTGAATAGCAAATTAAAGCTGTCCAGCGAGGAAACCAGAGATCTGATACTCAATTACTTTGGGGATGTCATTTAGCCACCAGTTGGTGGCAGCCAACACTAGTCAAGAAAACAGGGTGAAATACAGCAAAAGCAGACTGAACAGAATGTATAAATAGAGGAGGGTGTTAGTATGGGAAAGGCAAAAGAACCATATTGGACATATGTGAAGACGATTATCAAAGAATATCCGGATTTGAAAAAGAAACTGGCAATTCCCTTGGAGCAGAGGGTGACATCATTCATCGGATTAGACGGGGGAAAAAACGGACTGATTTCAGATCCTACCCAGGCATGTGTCATTCACGACCTGCCGCCGAGAGAGCAGAGAAAGCTGGAAGCCATCGAGGGCGCGATTCAGAAGACAAAGAAACAGCATCCAGAGGACGCAGAACTGAGATTAAAGGTCATCAGCCTGGTTTACTGGAAAAAGTCCCATACGATAGAAGGGGCAGCCATGAAAGTTCCCTGTCACAGGAATGTGGCCGGCAGCTGGCAGGGAGAGTTTATCAGATTGGTAGCAGACGAGCTTGACCTGGTGTAGCGATAGAAACTGTATAGAAAGCTATGGAATCGAATGCAGAGATCGATCCCATAGCTTTTTTCAAAAAAATGAAATATAGAATCAGCCATGTGCATCAGACCCCCAAAAACGTGCTAATATGTGTATAGTGGAAAAATGAAGGAAGGAGGATGGAATGCTAGAACAAGTGATATGTGAACATTTGCAGAGCAATAAAGCCCTTGCTGCCAAACTTGCCATTTACGACGGAAGGCCAGCGGTCTTTGATTATAAAGAGCCAGCGGCAGACGATCAGAAGTGGCTGGGAGATGCAAGGTATGGCCGTATCGTTTTTTCCCTGCAGATCAGAGACGATCCGACGCGGACAAAATGCGGAAGTCTGGCGGTAGACGTTCTCAGTGAGAGCAATACACAATCGTATAAAGACATGGAACCCATTGTGAGAGACCTTCTCGATGGGTATTTTTTTGTCTCCGATGACAAAATGATTTCCCTCAGATGGAGCCACAGGAGTCCGGGCGGAGAATCACTGGCAGCTGTCTGCGAAGGTCTGACGATGCATTTTCAGGTGTATTGTTATCCGGTGAAAAGACCGTCCACAGTCAATCCCGCATCGCTGCTTGCCAGTTGGTGTAAAAGCTACGTTGAGGGCATGGGGCAGTCAGCTTATTTTCTCGCAGCCGGGGAGAACCTGCCGCAGGTGTTCAAACCGACGGCGAAGAAACCAGCGATTTACTGGCGGCTTGCCAAAATCGAACCCTGTAGCTGGATGAAGGACCGGCCGGGAGCAGACTTTCGCACTGCCAGTCTGCAGGGCCACGTCATTGTGCCCGGTCAAAGCGAGGAAGAAGCTGAACTGGTGCTGCGGCTGGATCAGGCCATAGAAAAAGCGGAACGGATCATCTGTGACGATTTGTCCATGTTTGTGAGCAAAGAGGACAGTGCAGATTTGACCGCAGATGCTATGAGGCAGGGTCAGCTTACGGTAAAGGCTGCTTACGGAATTGCAGCAGATGAAGAGACAAGCGAAAAATTGCAAAACGTTTCTATTGAAATGAAATAATCAGGAGGAAATGATGACCACAAAAAAAGAAAAGAAAGAGCAGGCAGCTGCATCGGTTTATACTGTCAGCCAGCTTGCAGAAGTGTCAGAGAGATTGTTCGGCACTGACAAAATCATTGTCAAAGCGGCGCTCAAAACGTCTGGAAAGGAAACTTTTACAGAACATGAGGCTGTAAAAATAGTAAATGCTTTTAGAAAAAAGGAGGTAAAGTAAATGGCACAGATTTTTAGAGAAGGAGAAATAAAGGTAAGACCTGACGTCTATTACCGTTACTCCAACAAAGGAAAGAACGACAACGTGGGTGCGGTAGACGGAATCAACGCCCTGGTCATGCAGGCGGCATGGGGTCCTGTTGGCGAAGTAAAGGCTTTTGTCAAAGCGACTGACGTCAAAGAGGCATACGGAGACTGCGATGGAACAAAGATGGCGGAAGCCATGTTTGAGGAAGGCGCGAGCACCATTTATGTCTACAGGGCAGGCGGCACTGGCGGAACGAAAGCCAAGCTCACCCAGGGCGAGAATGTGGTGCTGACTGCAAAGTACGAGGGTGACTTCCCGATCAAAGTAAAGGTACAGAAAATGCCAGGGGATGAGGTCAAGCAGTGCTTTGTCATCATCGACGGCGTAGTGAAGGAAACCTTCGTCTTTGATGCAGTTGGCGACGGAGAAGCAGCTTCTTTGGCTGATACGCTGCAGAGCAGTGCCTATGTCACCATGGAAGGTGGAAAAACCGGCGAAGTGGCAGAGTTTGAACAAGCTTTGACTGGCGGCAGCAACCCGTCTGTCACCGGAGACGGATATGTGGAAGGATTCTACGCGCTGGAACCGTACTACTATAACGTCATCTGCTGTGACACTATCGCCGAGGGCGTGCAGAACCTGCTTCATGAATACATCGACGAGGCCGTCAAAGTGGGGAAATTCCCAATCGGTGTTGCCTGCGCGGATACGACTGCTGCTTTCAACGAGAGGAAGACAAAGGCCGCAGGCTTCAATGATGAACAGATTGCTTTTATGGGCAATTCCTATACGGATCCAGATGGAAAGGCCGCACCGCCAATCATGGCCGCAGCCCGTCTGGCAGGTGCAATCGCAGCGACACCGTCTAACAAGAGCATCGTACACAGAGCCATCAAAAACGCCATTGATGTGCCAGAGAAGTTCACAAATGCGCAATATGAAGAGGCGATTTTGTCCGGTATGATTTTGTTCTCTAAGAGCTCTGATGGACAGGTCTGGTTTGACTCTGGCGTGACAACACTGGCAGCGCCAGACGAAAACCAGGATGCGGGCTGGAAAAAATTGAAGAGGACCAAAGTGAGAAATGAACTGATGCACAGATTGGATGTCATCATGGAACGACTGATCGGCAAGGTCAACTGCGACGACAACGGCATCGCCGACGTTCTGCAGGCCGGGATGGGACTGCTGAAAGACATGGCCAGAGAAAAGAAAATTCTGGATGGAGCGACCTTTACGCTGGATGCGGAGAACCCTAAGACCAGCGACAGTGCCTGGTTTGTCGTAGAGGCGGACGATATCGACAGCCTGGAAAAAATATATCTGCACTATAGATTCAGCAACATGCCGACGGCATAATAGATAGGAGGAAAGAAAATATGTTAGATCAGAAAACACTAGTAAAAAATATTATGACAGGGAAAGACGGAAAGCTGCTCATCGTCATTGACGACAAATCTGAAGAGCTGTTGGAAATCGACACCTATTCAATCAAAGGCAACTACACCAATCTGGATTATCAGCCGGTGGGCTCTTACCAGAAGTTCGGCGTGCCTTCGGATGTGTCCTACACACTTACCTTTACGGAAGCCGTCGTCAGAGACGACGTCATTATGGCGCCTCTGCTGGAAGCGGCTGCGGCTGGAAAGAACATCAGCTTCAGTTTCAGGGCGACAGCACAGAGACCTGACGGCGTGCCGCAGACCCTCGCCCTGGACGACTGTATTCCAGACGGAGAGTTTGACCTGATGACCCTGACACCGGGAGAAGTGATTAAGAGAAATCACTCCTACAGAGTCAACTCTGCGCCGACCTGGCTGGATAAATTGGCGGGATTTTAAGGATATGACGATGTGAGAGGGGGGAGCAATCCCCTCTCTCCTTTCAATATAAAGCGAAAAAAGGAGAGAAAAAATGGAAAACAATACAAATGAAGTAACAAGAGCAGAATTCATCACTCCGGTGAACGAACCTGATATGTCGCAAAAGGTGGCGGCAAAGATAGAAAAAGAGGATGAGTATGATCTGGTATCCTCTTTGCTGGCGGCGGCAGAATACCAACAGACGCCGGATATGACGAAAGAAGTGGAGATCCGCAGAAATGGCCGACTCTATTTTACCGTTCATGTACATCCGGTTTCTGAGGACGACATTTCCCTCGCCCGGAAAAAGGCATCAAAGTATTACGAGAATCCGCAGGGAAAAAAGCTCCCGCGAGTCAGAGGGGAACTGGATTCCAATCTGTTCAACTCCTGGATCATCTACCTTGCTACGGCGGAAGAAGATCGCGAGAAAATCTGGGGCAACAGCGCCATCATGAAAAAATTCAACCTGCTGAAGCCGGTGGAATCCATCAACTATCTTCTGATTGCAGGGGAGAAATCCCAGCTGATCGACCTGATCTTTGACATCAGCAAACTTAGCGATGATGAGGATGAAGAGGAAGCGGAGGCAGAGGACTACGCAAAAAACTAATCAGGATAAGCAGTGTGGCCCAGTGGCTGCACTTTGCTTATCAGAATCATAACAAAGAGCCGGGTGTGCTCCTGGGACTTAGGACAATGAATGAACCGGTCACACCTGGCGAAAGATCTTTCATGATGGCATCGGACCTCATCGCTATAGAAGACGGATTCGTTCCCGTCAAAGTCAGCAACTTTGCCGGGAAGGAAGAGGAGTAAGACAGTTTCAGCTTGCCAGCCAGGGAAGATGCGAATATAATTGTTCCAACGATCTAACGACGTTGTCGCAAGGTAAGAACCATTGAATCATGTGCTGCGATTCTGTTTTCAGCGAAATGCACATAGTATAATGAACGCATTATCTAACGACGTTGTCGCAAGGAAGCGTTCATTGAATCACAATTTTAATTATATTTTCAACGGTATAATTGTGATATAATGAGGTATAGTGAAGTTTGGAGGTATGGCGATGAAACTGATGAAGACAGCGGAGGAGATGATGCAGTTCTGTATTGATAACGACACGGGAACCTATTCGAACAAGTACCTAAGGCATTTTAAGGTGATAGAGAACTGTTTGCAGGCAGACGAATATGCCCTCCTCTGTTTCAAGGGATATCAAAAGAAAGACTTCAATTACGGTTCAGGGAAAAGCGATTTTTATGCATTTGCTTTGACTAATAAAAGGCTGATTATGAGCCAGCACAATTCCCTGGGCAGTGAAGTACAAACTATTTCGTATAACGACTTGAATGACATAGCAGTGGTGGATAATACTGTGGTAGTTGATGCTGCAAAAGCGCAGCCGTGTATTGGAATTTCGCCTGATTCTGTGCAATATATGAGGGAGAACCTGCCAGCGATTGTAGGCGAGATAAATCGGAAAAAAGCAGCCAAGATAAGCAGGGGCAGCAGTCCCGCAGATGAAATCCGCAAGTTCAAGGCCCTCCTTGATGACGGGATCATAACGGAAGAGGAGTTCCAAAAGAAGAAGGGGCAGCTGCTGAACATGGGCGATCCACTACAGCAAGCAGGTACGGATGCTGTCATAGCAGTTGACCAAACTGATTATAGACCTGTCGGAAATGTTGCAGAAATGAAACGGGAACCTGTACAAGAAGATGAAAATGCTACCGGCGATAATCGATGGAAAGTTATTTTGTATTCATTTTGTATCGTTGGAGGGATAATAAGTATACTGGGATTTTTAGTGGCTGCTGGAGCAATTTAACAAAAAGATTTAATAGGCACTTCCTACTGGGAGTGCTTTTAAAATACAAAAAATGAAAGGAGGTTCAGATGATGAATAATGTTGTTGTGATTCAGGCGGATCATCACGGGCTTGATAAAACAAAAAAACAATTAAATACATTAACTGACGAAGCAAAAAACTTGCAGAAGGCAGCAAAGCTTGACATCTTGATGAACACAGACAAACTGGATAAATATTTTGCCAGAAGTGAAAAGCTGATCAAGAGGCTATCCGAATCAAAATGCGAGATGTTCGTTACCGTGGAAGATCGCTTACTCAACGAAACAGAATCAACGATCAAAAGACTGACAGGAAAACGGCATGCTATTCATGTTGTCGTAAAGGCAGGAACGACAAGTCTGGATTTGATAGAAAGAAAACTAAAGACTATTACTGTGAAGGCGGGGAATCTGCAGCTGCCTGTATTTCAGGCAGGACCAGGGACGTATTACCATCAACAGTCAGGAGTGACACCTGCACAGAATAGTAGCGTGCTTGATATGATTGGACCGATTGCAGATGTCGTAACTATTTTTTCTGGAATCAGAGGTGCAAAAAAATTTATTGAAGAAGATATTTTTGGAAAGAAAATAGGTTCTGGCATTGAGAAAGCCTTTCAAAAAATAGGCGCTCGAGCTTCTACATCTCTTTCGGCCAGCAGAATGTTCGCCAGAAGCGGAGGTATTCTGGCTGCAGGCGGAGAAGCTGGCGCTGAGATGGGAGCCAAAGGGCTCACCACACTCGGAGCAGGGACTGCTATCGGTGGAATCACAGCGGTTGTAGGCGGCATTGAAGGTAGTTACCATTTGACAAAGGGAATTACTGCAAATAACGACTATGACAGAAGTTATGAAACTGCTAAGGGAAGTACTATTTTAGGAAGTATCATAACAGGTGTCGCCGCAGGTTCGATCTTCGGGCTACCCGGTGCGCTTATTGGCGGCG
>UMIU01027431.1_pt1 | contig 16622 bp, 12 predicted proteins | sample 1965871 | NCBI WGS metagenome assembly UMIU01 (sample SAMEA4836132, study PRJEB28245) | human gut metagenome | biome: gut microbiome; material: fecal sample | place: Denmark | collected 2008
ACTGTGGAAACTCGCGCATATATGCCGCATGATCCACATGGAGATGGGTCATGACGACGTATTTCACATCATCTGGTTTATAGCCCAGCTGTGCCAGCCGCGCCGTCACCTTGTCATCTTCGCGGACCACTGCCGGCCCGCCTTCACTTTGCCCGGTATCCACCAGAACCAGACCCTGCGTATGCTCTATCAAATATGTATACACTGGCATCGAAAGAGGCATCCCCACATCCTTACCCGGTGTCATATGGCTCTTGTCAGGTAATTCAATCCTGCCGGCATACATGACGTATAGCTTCATATCACTGATCATCTCCTCCTTATTTCAGACCTCTTGCTTTTTTGACAACATCGCCTGCCACACCGGCAAACCAGGCATTATCTGGAAAAGTCAATATCATATTGGTGCCGTCTTCCGCCAGTTTCTTCATCTGCTCTGGGTCCGGACCTGGCCAGATCATGTTTTGCTGAATCAGTCCCCGTTCCTTTGCGGCTCTTTGAATCACTGGTACGTACTTGTCTAAGATTTCCTTTGAATTGTCCGGTTCGCCTTTTTTCAGCAGAGAGAAACTCAGGTCGCCCATACCAAATCCGATACCGTCTCTTCCCGGTGTCAGCTCGTCGAGAATGGCCTCCCAGTTTTCCAGTGCACTGAGATCCTCAAAGAGCACGATGGTACAGAAGTTTTCGTTAATCCACTGACGATAATCCACGTAATTATCCAGTCCGAAGTTGCTGTGGCGCACTGCAGGGCACATGCCCAGGGCGCCGCCTCCTTTTACAGATCCTGTCGGATTAAAATGGCAGTAAGCAACTGCATCTGCGGCATCCTGTCCATTTTTGATATGAGGAACAACCACGCCTTTTCCGCCGATTTCAACACAGGAACGGATCAGCAGCGGATCGTTTTTGCCAACTCTGAAAATCGGGGTCAGGTCGTTACATTCACAGCTGCGAACTACATCCTCCATCTGGGTATAATTGACGCGGGTGTGTTCCATATCCATCATGATATAATCAAATCCAGCCAATCCGTATATATCCATCATAATAGGGTAGGGCAGGTAACACTGTACGCCCAGAGCAGCTCCGCCTGCCTTTGTGATTTCTATGACTTTGTTTTCTCTCGTATGATAACTCATTTCTACACCAGCCTTTCTATATTTCTCTTCCTTTAGCGATTACGACAGTCAATTGCTGCCTTCAGATCTTTTCCGTGAAGCATATTTGCAAGGGCATCATTGAGATCCTCCAGGGCATACTTTGTAGAAATCAACTCTCCAAATGGATATTTGTCTCTGTAAGCTTCGATGAATTTGAGCGCTTTGACAAAGTGCCTGATATCCGCCGATCCGCTGCCAATGATCACAGCCTGCTTGTTCATGATATCATTGGGAATGATCTCCACACTTCTTCGAGAGGTCTGACCCATGATCAGATAGGTGCCGCCTTTTGCAAGGTAATCCATGCCTTCGTTAAAAGCTGCCGGAACGCCGGAGCATTCGATGACGATTTCCGCACCGATGCCGCCTGTCATGCTGCGTACATAGTCAGCTCTTTCTTCTGCATCTTTCATTTCTGACAGGTTGATGGTATGAGTAGCGCCCCATTTTTTTGCAAATTCAAGTCTCTCCCCAAAAGCGTCTACGGCGATGATCTTTGCTGCGGCGGATTGTGCTGCCATGACTACCGAGTAAAGACCCACAGGACCCACTCCCTGAACCACTACCGTCGCACCTGTTGGAATGCCGCCATGTACGTTGATTTTGTCGTAGCCATTGACCACGGTTCGGAAGGCGCAGCCTACGCCTAAAGCTTCTTCATCGGTGATCGTATCAGGGATTCTGACAAAATCCGTACCTGCTGTCACCAGCTCATATTCGGCAAAGCCGCCTCTCAGAGCCTTTGGAGGTGCAAACCCGTATCCCTTGCTGGCAGTACACATATACGGCTGCTTCAAAATCCTGCAGGCATAACATTTGCCGCAGAACTGATGGGCCCAAAGGATTCTGTCACCCACCCCTACCGGAGTTCCCGTAACGTCAGTCGTAACGCCTTCTCCAAGTTCCACGATCTTGCCCAGGGTTTCGTGGCCCTGAATCATCGGTGTTGGCGGTTTGATGCTCAGATCTCCCAGATTTTGGTGCACGTCAGTGCCACAGATTCCTGCCAGCTGTACTTTGACCAAAATATCACCCTGTTTTACTTCCGGTATTTCTACATCCTGCATCACGTCTGGCTTTCCGTACTCCACCAGAACCATTGCCTTGCATTTCTTTACATTTTTACTCATTTTAGTTTCCTCCTTAAAAATAACTAAGGGCATAAACCCCGTTGCTTTTGTGTATCAGGTTTTATGCCCTTAGTATAGTCTCACATCTTTCTCTTGTGAAATATGTAAAATGTATTCAATTATCGTGAAAAGGCGATTATTCTTCGTGTGCATGGTAGATTTTCTGTGCAAGCCGCTGCAAATCCAAAATCTCTGGATTGGGATGATTTTTTCTCGTAATACAGCAATAATTGATTTCTACCTCCAAATCATAAAAACCGAATCGCTCAGTGCCGTAAGCACGACACGCGTGATCAGTCAAAAAGCATCCTCTGCCTATTTCTACATTCAGCAGGGCGGCCTCCATAGAATTAACGTATTTTACTTTTGCAGGAGTAAATCCATATTTTTCACTGAACTGTTTATATAGAATCTCTTCACAGCGATCTGCTTTTTGCGAGACACAGATCCATGTCATTTCTTTAAAATCCTCTAAGCTGGCAATGGCAGATCCATACTTTTTTGCATATAGGATTGACAGGGGACTTTTGAACAGTTTTACAGTTTTCCATTCTTCTCTGCCTCTGGCAAGATACTCTCTGGCAAAGATAACATCAAGATGATATTCATTTAAATTTCTGCAGAGTTCATTATGATTCATGCGGACCAGGCTGATTTCTGTTTCAGAATGGCTGGCTTCAAAGGCCTCCAGGACTTCGTTTGCGAGGATATTGATCAGTGTTCCTTCCAGATAACCGATTCGGATCATGGAGGCATGGTTCTTGTGCAGACTGCGCGCCACCTCTATACCGCTTTCAATCATGCTATGTGCATCTTGAAAGGTCTTCAGTATGACCTCTCCCTCTGGTGAGAGTACGACATTTCTTTTGTCACGGAGGAACAGACTGAATCCCAGGTTCTTTTCCAGAGCCTGAATATGTGCGCTGAGCGTGGATTGAGAAATCTTGAGACTCTTTGCCGCTTTTGTGAAATTCAGCTGTTTCCCCAATTCGAGAAAACATTTCATTTGTAACTCTGTCATTGCTTACTTCCTCCTTTTACTCTTATTTTACTCTATCCAGGGATAATATGAAATAAAAAACGTGGAAATGACGGAATCAAAGATTCCTATTTCCACATGTCGCCCGCAAGGGGCGACGCTTCGTAAGGTACGTTCTTTGAAACATACGAAAATACGTCCTTCGGACGATATTTCCTATGTTATAAAAAATCTAACGCGATTTATCGCCTTATCACGATAAAATTATGCGTTTATACTATTTGCATTATTCTGACAATCAGTTTACAGTTAGGTTACGTTACACTTCGTAAACTGTAAAGGAGGTCATACAAGTGAAAGACAGACTTAGCACCGTATCAAAGATCTGTTACGGCTTTGGAGATTTTGGCTGTAATATGAGCAACGGACTGATCGCATCATTCTTTTTAATTTATTGTACCGATACCTTCGGAATTGGAGCCGGTGTCGTAGGCACCATTGTTCTTCTGGGAAGATTTTGGGATATGATCAATGATACCTGGGTCGGTTCCTGGACTGACCGCACAAATACGCCAAAAGGGAAGTATCTGCCATGGATCAAAGCAGGCATCCTGCCGCTGGCTCTCGTCACGATTCTTCTGTTCTGGTCTCATCCGGACTGGAGTCCTATGGCAAAGAATGTTTATGTATTTGTCCTCTATTTTGCCTGGGCATTCGCATTTACCATCGTCAATATCCCTTATACAGCCTTGACCGCTGTCATGAGCCAGGATCCGGGAGAGAGGGCTTCCTGCGCGAGCTGGCGTATGACGTTATCCAACCTGGCAATGATGGTTACAGGCTCTCTGGTCATGCCCTTAATCGGCACTCTTGGAAAAGGAAACAATGTCAACGGCTGGCTATATACCGCCATTCTTCTCTGTGTCGTCGGCTGCATCACCATCTTTATCTGTGCGGCCGTAACCAAAGAAAGGGTAAAAGCGCCTGCATCCGTCGCACTTCAAAAAACACCGATTTTATCCAATGTAAAATATGCGCTGCATAACAAGTGGTTCCTGATTGACGCTCTGGGCATGTTTCTCATGGGATTCACCAATCTAGGCAGGATGAGTGTCATGACTTATTTCTTCATGTATGTATACAAAGACATGGCAGCCATGTCGATTTTCGTCATCGTACAAAGCCTAGGCGGTATCCTTGGCGCATTCTTCTCAGAATATGTAGTTCGCGCCCTAAAAAGCAAAGGAAAGACCATCTGCATTTTCAGTATCGGCATCATTTTATTTTTAGCTGTTTGCTATACACAGAGAGACGGAGGACCTCTATTTCTCGTCACGGCTTTTGCAGCCCAGTTCTGCATCATGTCAGCCCTTTCTGCAGTCTTCGCCTCAATTCCTGATTGTGTCGAATACGGACTGCTAAAGGATGGCGTCAGAATGGATGGATTTTACAGTGCTTTCGGGTATTTCTGGCATAAAGCGGGCATCGCTTTAGGTTCTGCCGGAGCAGGATGGATACTCGCCTTGACTGACTACATTCCCAACAGTCCTCAGCAGCCAGCATCAGCAATCACAGGCATCAATTTTATGTTTTTCTTTCTGCCTATGATTCTGGCGGTCATTCAGATTGTCGCTTTTTCCTTCTACAAACTCGATTTCAAAATGTTCGACGGTATCTTAAAAGAAATTGACCAAAAGTATTCCGAAGAACAATCATGAACTATAGTCTGTAAATGCCGGTGCCATTGGCATCGGTATTTTTATTCCCTTCAAAATAAATTCATGATATACTAAGCTAAAGTTCTTCATTCACCAGGAGGTTGTCATGAATACACAACAGATCGAATATTTCCTTGCCGTCGCCAGCTGTCTGAACTTTACAGAAGCTTCTCGAAATCTGTATGTCTCTCAGCCGTCCATCAGCAGGCAGATTCATCTTCTAGAAGAAGAGTTTTCTGTCATGCTGTTCCAGCGGGAAAAAAGCAAAGTTCATCTTACACCTGAGGGCAAGCTGCTGCAGGAATCCCTGCTTCAATGCAGAGATATTTTGGATAGATGTAGAGAGTCCATGTCAGCCATGGATAGGAAGACACCTGTTTTTCGCCTGGCATTCCAGCAGGGAACCGGCTCAGAACCATATATCATGGATATTATCAACGATATCTTTGAGCGGTGGAGCAATCTCATTCAGCCTGAAATAGACACCTTGCCCGCAATAGAAATCAAAGAAAAACTGGAGACTGACGAAATAGATTTGGCACTGATCCTGGAAGGGGAGGTGATGGACAACCCTTCACTAGAGTTTACCGCCTTCTATCAGGCTCCCGAAGCAATCATCATTGGTAAGTCCCATCCTCTGGCTGGAAAAAGAAATTTGAAAAAAAGAGATTTTAAAGACAGTAAATTCGTAGTTATTAAAGATGGAAGTTCCTATTATAATCAGCATGTAGACCACATCTGTCGTATCACAGGAGCCAATGAAGATCAGATTATTGTGGCCGTTGACATCGAGTCCATGATTTTGAATATTGAATCTGGCAAATATGCCGCCATGGTTCCCATCGGCAGCCGCATACTGGAAAATCCCTCTATAGAAATCGCCATCTCAGATGTTGGTATGATTCAAATCATGGGAGCCTGGAACAAGGGTAACGACAATATCATCCGTGACTATATCATAGATGAACTAGAATACCGCAGATCCCAATGAGCTCTGCGGTATTTTTATATGCGTCAATGAAGAAATTTAAAAAAACACCTGACTCATTGCTTCATTCAATATCGCCGCTGCTTTTTTCATATCCTCATCATTCAGTTTAGAAAAACAAAGCCGAATATGTCCGTTGCCCTGATAGCCGTCGGGATAAAAAATATAGCCGGGCATGATTAAAAGACCCATCTCACGGCAGGCTGCGAATAGTTTCTTCTCGTTAATTTTTTCATCCAATTCGCACCATATAAAAAGCCCTCCCTCCGGGCAAGTGAAAGTCAACCCTTTGTTATCAATGATTTCTAGCGATCTTACGAGGCAATCTCTCTTTTTCTTGTAATAAGCTCTAAGATTTGTCAGATACTCTTCATAATCGCCGCTTTCAATGAACTCATTGAGCATATACTGTCCGATATTGCTGAGCATGACCTGGCTCATCTTGATATATTCTCCGATCATATCTATAGGTTCATAAGGACCGATGACAAACGCAGTCTGTATCCCCGGCAGAAAGGTCAAGGTAAAGGTATCAATATATAAAACAGATTTGTACCGATCCAGAGAATAGAGGGAAGGAATCTCCTTATCAGAATAGTTAAAATCACGTAGAGAATCATCCTCAATAATGGGGATGCCGTACTTATAACTGATCTCCAGCATGTCAAGTCGTTTGTGAAGAGACATGACCTTTGCGGTAGGATTATGAAAGTTTGGCATTACGTACAGGAACTTTGGATTCTTATCTAATATCAACAGCTCCAACTCTTTGAGATTCGGCCCGTCCTCTTCCAGGGAAGTACATATCGGCTGAATTCCTTTATTACGAAATAGATTGATGGTATCAGGTATGACAGGTTCCTCCACGATGATACAATCTCCTTCCGTCAGATACAAATCGATGATATAACTCAATGCCTGTGTGGTCTCCGGCACAATCTGTATATTCCTTTTGTCGATGTACATATTTCTCTTCTTTAAAAGCATGCAGATATTTGCTTTGAGTCGTTCTGTCTCATTTTCCTTTGTCGCACTGACACTTTGAAACCAGTTTCCATCCTTCATGCTTTCAAAAATTTTTACCATCCTTGGTGCAAGTTCAGATGCGTTATCCATAACAATGCCGCCTAAAGATAAGAGTTCCTGCCCATAAGATTCATCAAAAACCTGTGAAAATACTTTTTCTTTTGCTGTGAATTGATAACGGATCATTTTTTCTAGAGGGAAGAACATATTTTTCTTCGGCTTATTCTCATTCTTTAATACAAAATATCCACGCGGCGAGGTCCTTGACGAAACAATGACACCTTCAGCGATCAATTGATTATATGCCAGAATTACTGTATTTCTGTGCACACCCAGCTCAGCAGCCAGCTTTCTCTCTGGCGGCAATTTATAACCGTTAACCAGTTCCTCGGTTTTTATCAAATTCTTTATGCCGTTTTCTATCTGCTTATAGAGCGGCACAACACTTTGTTTGTTAATTTTCAAATTCATAGCCTTATTTTACCTCGTTTAATTATTAATATAACGGAAGAAAATAGCTTCTTCCGTTATATTAAAACTACCTTATAAATTAACAACATTTCTCACTTCTTTTGCCTGCGCTTTTTTATACAGCTTTGCCAGAAGAATGCCGCTGATAATCATAATTACTGCACCGAAAGCCTGCAACATGAAAATATAGTTATAGGCAGCCGCTCCATAATTGTCAATCCATCTACCGCATACATTATAAATCCAAGCGTCTGTGGAGTAGCCCAAAGTGGATGCAAACCCCAGGACCGTACCAACATATTTCAGTGGAACTCTCGCTTCTGTTACCGGCGTATAGAGTGCGCTGGAATTCAAATAGGAAGAAACGGTTACCAGGATCGCTACACACAGGAATAGCATGAATAAGTCCGGACGTTTTGGTATGAGGACGATAAGAACCGTGAAACAAAGCGTTGCGATACCGCCGAAAAGCACTACAGGAGTAGATCTTCCACATTTATCTACGAAATAACCCCCTATCGGTCCGAATATCATATTCATACCGCTTCGAAGCGTAGTCGTAATAAAGGCTGCAAGGGCAATACCAATTCCATATACGTCTGTCATTAAAGGATTCAGGTAAGGAACGGTTGAACGGACCATAAAATAACCCCAAGTAAAAGCTCCTAGATACCATGCCACCGGCATCTTCATGACCTTGCCAATCACCCGGAAATCGATTTTATCTTCTCCCATATCCACCTTGGCTTCATTGTCATACGGAATGAAAAGCCAAGTTGCAATTCCTGTAAGCAACGTAACCGCTGAGTAAACCTGTACGCCGCCTCTGAAACCGGCATCTTTAAACAAGAAAGTGATAAGGCCCAGAATCACATAAGTGCTGATGAGTCCGACTGCTCCAAACATGGAATTTTCTACGCCAAAGAGTCTTCCCTGTTCTTCCGGCGTGCCCCAGCTTTTAATCATTTTTAAAAATGCGCCCCAGTGCATGCATGTGGTGGTGATGCCGAATAGGAAATAGATGATCATCAACATGCTGTAGGATTCACAGAAAGAAAGCCAGAACCCGCAAATGCCTGTTCCCAGTGTGGATATGACAACCAGCCTTTTTGGGTTAAACTTGTCTGCCAGCCAGCCTCCGATAAAATATCCCGGCGTTGCAGTCAGTCCGAAGAAGGTGAGCACCTTTCCTGCCTGTCCGTCTGTTATATGAAATGCCTCCAGAAAGTGATTGTAAAAATCATTGTAGGTATACGGCAGAAGGTAAACAATGGTCGTCATTGTCAGTACTGCAACCCAGACATACTTCATTTTTAATGAAGCGTTTTCAATTCTTTCTCTATCGTTTCTTTTCATTGTTCTATCCTTTCTTAAATTTGTATATATTGATCAAACCACTTCACCATCTCTTCCAGTCTTCTGACTCTGTGCTTTGGCTGGCCGGATCTGCAAAGCTCGTGATTTTCTCCTGCAAACGCAAAAACCTTTGACGGCGTTCCAAAATAGGTCAATGCTGTATGCATCTGCAGTGCGCTGTCATAAGGGCAGCGATAATCATCCATGCCGTGTATGAAAAGCGTCGGTGTTTTGATGTTCGGTGCATATTTCAAGGCCGATGTCTCCCAGAGGTAGTTAAAATTTTTCCATGGTGTGGCATCAAAGGTGTCCGGACCAAAGGAAACCCCGATGTCGGAGAGGCCAAAGTCACTGATGTTGTTACATACTCCTCGATCGGAAACAGCTGCATGGAACATATTCGTATGACTGATGATCCAGTTTGTCATAATGCCGCCGTAAGATCCGCCAGTGACCCCCAGACGTTCCTGATCGATCCACTCGAGGGTCTCAGCCGCATATTTGGTAAAACCAATTAAATCCTCATAATCGATCGTCCCATATTGCTTTCTGATATCGGCAAAGTCACCGCCTCTTCCCTCAGAACCTGTAGGATTACAGAACAAAACACCATAACCTTTTGCCGCCATCAGCTGCATATCGTGGTTGAATATTTCTCCGAATGCACACTGCGGGCCCCCGTGTATGAACAAAATTGTCGGATACTTTTTATCTTCTTCAAAAGGAACAGGCTTTAAGTACCAACCTTGAATTTTAACCTGCTTTCCATTGGTATAACTCAGTTCCTGTACTTGTGCATACTGATAGGATTCTTCCAGATTCGTATTGTATGTCGTGATTCTCTCTTCTTCGCCGCAGTCCAATTTTTGTTTATAAATTTCAGTGCCGCCCAGATTTCTCATAGCGATCATATAGATATAGCGGTCTACGATTTCATAATCGATGACCTTTCCCTTTTTCTCCGTTATCGCTATCGGGAGTTCGGTGCCGTCTTTCCAGAAAAATACCTTTGAGGATTCCATTTCTGTGGCGATGAAGTAAATCCCGTTTTCAATCCGAATCACTTTGTTGAGCCAGTTACTCAGGTAACTCACATCGCACACTACATTATCATAGATGTGATAATCGCCAAATGAATTTTTTCTGGTATAGCTGCCATCCTGCAGATTGATCAGATCAATATATTCATCCTGATATTCTCCGTGAAGTTTTCTGTCGCTTCTACAAGCGATGAACTCGGTAGGCGAAACCGTCTCAAGCAGGGTATAGATGAATTCTTCAGAGATATCCAGCGGCACAGTCTTTTTTTCCGTTATATTATAACGATACAGCTTGCCCGCAGTACTTTGCACGCCGCCTGACTGCAATCCGCAGTAAAGCAGATATTGGTCTTCATAGGCCTTCATCAGGGTTACATGAAGGGAATCTGGTGTGATCTGTGTCAGCACCTCCTTTTCGTAGAGAAAAATTCTTCCTCTTTTTCCACTGCAGTGACCTGCTGAATTAGTCCAAAAGGGGACTTCTTCAGCAACAAAATAATCTTGTTCTTCTTTTATAATGGTAGAAAATTTTTCCAGATCACCTCCCGCTAGTTCCATATACGCATCTTCACAGAGAGTATCGCTGCACAGAAAGAAATATCTATTGGGAGAAATTCTTTCAAACTCCGTAACCCGTTTATTTACTTTGAAGAGCAGCTCTATACTGTCACTTTTCATATCCAGGCTGTAGAAGGCTGTAATCGGAATACCCTTATCCCGAAGTTCCTGATCAATTTCCTCCATAATCGCTGTGAAAACAACTTTGTCATCCTCATACCATTTGTATAATTCCACTTCGATTCCGTCGGTTAGCGTCCTGTATTTTTCAGTTTCAGTATCTAAGACACAGAGGTTTGTAAAATAGCCGTTCTTTTCTACGCTGGTTTTTGTCTTTGTATAGAGAATTTTTTTATTTCGTCTCTGCAATCCTCCTAAATTGATATAATTCTTAAAATGATCCGATTCTACTAATTTTTTCACCATATTGCGTCCTCCATATTCAGAAAATTCTTTGTTGTTTAGACAATAACGCAAAGAAAGACCCCGATAAAGTACCAATTGTAAATTATTTCTTGTACCAATTTTTTATACAGAGAAATTTTTCATTGAAAATAAATAAATTCATTGAAAATTCATTTTTTTGCTATATGATTAAGATAATAAGAGAAAAGGGGTGATTGAATGAAACTTCTAATAGTAGAAGATGAAAAAAGACTTTGCCAGACTATAGCAAAACATCTGAAAGCAGAAGGTTATACCATAGATACCTGTTATGATGGAAGTGATGCCTTTGACTATATAGATGGCACGGAATATGATGCCATCATCCTGGATATCATGCTTCCTGGAATTGACGGTATTACTATTTTAAAAAAAATAAGATCTAAGAAATTAAAAACTCCGGTGCTGCTTTTGACAGCAAAGAACACCGTAGAAGACAAGGTTACGGGACTTGACAGCGGGGCAGACGACTATCTGACGAAACCATTTTCATTAGAAGAGTTGTCTGCCAGGGTCAGGGTTTTGATCCGAAGAAGCGGGGTGGAAAGAGTCGATAACTTTTTAAATGTAGGCCCGCTGACCCTGGATACAGATAAAAAAGTGGCGATCAGAGAGGGCAATGAAATCACTCTTACCGCCAAGGAATATGCTATCCTGGAATATTTAATGCACAATAAAGAAATCGTACTCTCCAGAGAAAAAATTCAGCAGCACATCTGGAACTACGATTACGAGGGAGGCAGTAATATTATAGATGTCTATATCCGTACACTGCGAAACAAGATTGATGCAAAATTTGACCAGAAACTGATCCAGACAGTGCGTGGATTAGGTTACGTCATAAAGAGTGAAGAGTAAGCTATGATGAAAAATAGTTCCATAAGAAAACGGGTCACCCTATACTATTCCCTGGTTTTGATACTGATTACCGTGCTGGCCTTTGGCGTTTTTCTATTCACTGCCAGCAGACAGACGACCATCATATCAAAAGATACTGTGATGAAAGCAGTACAAAATTCTTTTGATGAAATTGAATATGAAAATAACATTATTGAAATTGACAATGATTTTGATTCTTACTACAGGGGTGTAACTTTATTAGTATACGGCGAAGACGGAAAACTGATCAAAGGCGCAGTTCCTAGAGATTTTCCATCGTCAACTCCCTTGACACAAGGCGACTATGAGGAGATAGAAACGGGGGAGAGCACCTGGCTGGTATACGATCTATACAACACCTACGATAATGGACAGGGAATCTGGGTCAGAGGCATCTATGATATGGATAATGCGGCTGCCACGCTCAATTCCATCATGCGTATCATGATCATCATCTTACCTGCAATTTTGGCAGTTGCAATTATCGCAGGCAGACGAATCACCAAAAGGGCATTTGAACCTGTCGCGAAAATAACCAGTGCAGCCAATTCCATCAATAGCGGCAACGACCTTTCCAAACGTCTTCCACAAGGTGAAAATAAGGACGAGCTCTATTATCTGACAGAAACTTTAAACCAGATGATAGAGAGATTAGAAAATGCCTTTCAGGCGGAGAAAGAATTTTCTTCTGACGTTTCCCATGAATTGAAAACGCCCATTTCTGTCATTTTGGCAGAATGCGAATATACGCTGCAGGAAAATCGTCAGACGGCAGAATACATCGAATCCATAGAAATCATTCAAAAACAGTGTATGAGAACCATGTCTCTGATCCAGCAGCTGCTCCAAGTTTCCAGAACCATAGATAAAGAAAAAGCGCTGGAGAAGGAACAGTTTAACTTATCAATTTTATGTGGCAGCATCATTGATGAACTTACCTTGATGGCAGAAGAAAAGGGAGTGACTTTGAGCAGCGATATCGAAAGCGATATTGAAATCTACGCTGACGAAACTTTAATTATGAGAATGATTATCAACTTGCTCTCAAATGCAATCAAATACAGTCATAATTGTAACAATCCAAGGGTGGAATTATCTTTATTGAAAAAAGAACGAATTCGAATTATTGTCAAAGACAACGGTATCGGCATAAAAAAAGAAGACCAGGAAAATATTTTCCATCGCTTCTATAAAGTAGACAAATCCAGAAAATCGGAAGAAAACAGTTTTGGTCTCGGTCTCGCCATGGTGAAGTGGATTGCCGAAGCACACAACGGGCAGGTTTCTGTCGAAAGTGAAGTAGGGCGGGGGAGCACGTTTACGATTACTTTATAACGTAAGCTTCCAAAATTTCAGCAGCATCAGCGACAAACTTCTCGCAGGGGCGGACAGCGTAATAGCTTTCCGTCCCTTATCGATGCAGCTCTTCTCTAAACTGATTGATAATATTCCTCTCTGCCCGAGAAACTGTCATCTGAGAAACGCCCAGTGTTTTTGCAATTTCAGCCTGCGATCTGTTGTAGATAAATCTTTCTTTAAAGATATAGCGGTACTGATCGCTGAATCCATTCATCACCTTATTTATAATCTCTGAAGTTTCAATTCTTTCGTAACCCTTTTCGTCAAACCTGGTATATTTCTCAAGAAAAGAGCTCTCGCCGTCCTCACCCATATCGTCAAAAGTCTTATCCAAAGAGTAGGTACCGTAGGCCTGGGAACCTTCCATCGCCTCGATAATCTGCTCTTCACTGAAACCTGTGGCTTTCGAAATTTCTTCTACGGATGGTTTTCTGTGATATTCTGTATAGAGAGCGTCTTTTGTTTCCTGCACCTTCGCTGCAATTTCTTTCAGTCTTCTCGGCACCTTGAGACTCCATTGCTTATCCCTGAAATATTTCTTGATTTCTCCAAGAATCGTCGGGGTAGCAAAGGAACTGAATTCAAACCCCTTGTCAGGGTCGAATCGCTCAACAGCAGAAACGAGTGCTAAAGCGCCGACTTGATACAGGTCGTCATATTCCACACCTTTACCGAGATATTTTCTAATCAGAATGTCTACCATATAAAGATGTTTTTCTACGATTTCGTTTCTGAGTTCTATACTAGGATTGTTTTTATACTTGATAAACAATTCTTGTTCCATCATAAATTTTTCACCATTCTAATGGACTTATGTCCGTCTTTTCCTTTGCCAAATTCCACTTCATTCATCAAAGACTGAATGATATAAATACCGATATCGCCTTCCTTTGGACAATTCTGACAAGGCTTTGAAAGTTTCTCCAAAGTGTGGGCATCGCAGTCATCTTTTACGATGATTTCTATTTTTGCTTTGTCTACATTACATTCTACTTCATATTTGTCTGAAAATCCATCAAATCCATGACAAGAAACATTTTTACACGCCTCTGAAACAGCATTCTTGATGTCCTCAGCAGCATCCAGATCAAAACCAGCAGTCGTTGCAATAGAAGCAATAGCCAATCTCACCATAGTCAGATACTCCGGTTTTCCCGGTATTGTAAATCTCAAATTATCCATTTAAATTCTCTCCTTCAAAACAAACTGATCTGCCTGCTTCGCATTCTCTATATAGAATAGCTTTCCTTCGTGCAAATTGCAAGCATTTTTCTTTACTATATCTATATATACCTCATATTTCACAATTAAAAATGGCGCATTTCCAAAAACACGCCATTTTTATTATTTTATAAAGTCAACTGTTCATCACTGTTTTTTTCTGGTTTCTTAGCTTTCTTTTCTTCCGCTTCTTCATCATCATCTTCATCATCTTCTTTGATGACTTTTGCCATAGCAACAATCTTCGTATCGTCGCCGACTTTCATAATCTTGACGCCCTGGGTTGCTCTGCCCAGTTTTGATACTTCGCCAGCTCTGATTCTGATGATGATGCCTTCTGAATTTATCATCAAAATTTCATCATCTTCGTCTACTACCATGGCACCGATCAAAGCACCTGTCTTCTTGAACTTACCTTTATCGTAAGTCAGAAGGCCTTTACCTCCTCTGACCTGAATCTTATAATCCTTTACGGCTGTTCTCTTGCCATATCCATTTTCAGTTACTACCAGAAGTTCCTGATCGGTTTCAACCAGTTCCATTGCGACGACTTCATCATCTTTTTCCAGCTTGATGGCTCTGACGCCGCCGGCAATTCTGCCCATGCTTCTGACATCTTTCTCTGAGAAGCAGATGCACTTGCCGTGTTTTGTGACGATGATGACGTTATTCTTTCCCGAAGTCTCTTTGATACCGATCAGCTGATCGTCTTCCTTCAAATTGATTGCAATCAAGCCGGTCTTTCTCTGTGTATCAAACTGAGAAATCGGCGTCTTCTTAATGGTACCATTCTTGGTCACTGCAATTAAAAATCTATCGTCAGAAAATTCCTGTACAGGAATAATCGCCGTGATTCTTTCACGCTGCATCAAATTCAGGAAGTTTACTGCAGGAGTGCCTTTAGCCGTCCTGGTTGCTTCCGGAATTTCGAAGGCTTTGATCTTGTGGGCCTTACCTGTATTAGTGAAGAACATCAGGTAATCGTGAGTCGATGTCATGATCAGATCTTTGACAAAATCGTTTTCTCTCGTGGTAATTCCCATGATTCCTTTACCTCCACGCCTTTGCGCCTTGTACGTATCAGCAGGAACCCTCTTGATATACCCCAGATGTGTCAAAGTGATGGCAACCTTTTCTTCTTCGACAAGATCCTCATCGTCAAACTCATCGACGTCTGCTACCAGCTTGGTTCTTCTCTTATCTGCATATTTTTCTCTGATTTCAAGAAGTTCATCTTTGATGACTCCCATCAACAGCTTTTCGTCTGCAAGAAGTGAATTAAAATATGCAATTTTTTCCATCAATTCTGCATATTCTTTGTCTATTTTTTCTCTTTCCAATCCCTGCAGTCTGGCCAGTCTCATATCGAGGATTGCCTGTGCCTGAATTTCTGAAAGGCCGAACCGTTCCATCAATTTTTCTTTGGCGTCGTTATAAGCGCTTCTGATAATTTTGATGATTTCATCGATATTATCGAGTGCAATCAGCAGACCTTCTAAGATATGCGCTCTCGCTTCCGCTTTTTTCAGGTCGAACTGGGTTCTTCTGGTGACGACTTCTTTCTGGAACTTCAGATATTCGTCCAAAATTTCATATAGATTGAGCACTTTTGGCTTGCCATCAACCAGAGCGATCATAATCATGCTGTAGCTGTCCTGCAGCTGCGTATGCTTGTACAATCTATTCAGGGTAATCTGCGGATTTGCATCTCTCTTAAGCTCTATGACGATGCGCATTCCATTACGGTTGGATTCATCACGAATCGCCGAAATGCCCTCAACTCTTTTATCTTTCACCAGCTCTGCCATCTTTTCGATGAGTCTAGCTTTATTCACCTGATAAGGGATCTCTGTAACGATGATCTGCGATCTGCCTCTGTCGGTTTCCTCAATTTCACAGCAGGATCTGACTTTGACTTTGCCGATTCCCGTTCTGTACGCCTCTTTAATTCCGTTTTTGCCTAAAATGGTTGCGCCGGTAGGGAAGTCGGGACCTTTGACTATTTTCATCAGATCTTCCACTGTAGCTTCTTCATCGTCGATCAGCTTGACCGTGGCATCGATGACTTCTCCCAGATTATGCGGAGGAATGGATGTAGCCATACCGACGGCGATACCATTGGATCCGTTTACTAGGAGGTTCGGATATCTGCTCGGCAGAACTACTGGTTCTTTTTCTTCTCCGTCAAAATTATCTATGAAATCTACGGTTTCCTTCTCGATATCTCTGATCATCTGCAGTGAAAACGGCGTCATTTTGGCTTCCGTATAACGCATGGCCGCCGCACCGT
>UMIU01024047.1_pt1 | contig 16413 bp, 14 predicted proteins | sample 1965871 | NCBI WGS metagenome assembly UMIU01 (sample SAMEA4836132, study PRJEB28245) | human gut metagenome | biome: gut microbiome; material: fecal sample | place: Denmark | collected 2008
TCATGCGGGAGAAGACGATTTTTTGATCGATCCGGCGAGAATTGCCGCCAGCTGGGAAGTAGCGGAAATCTGGCAGGACGACAAGCTGGTCAGCGATAATCAAACCGTGATTTTGATCGACATCGACAAAAATGGCGGCTTTCATCTTTGGAACGATGAGCCAAGGAATGAACAGATGGGGAAGCTGGAGGTAGCGGACGGCCAGCTTCGCTTTACCGGCGATGATGGATGGATTTATGACATCCATGGCAGGCAGAGACAGTTGATCGTGACTGCCCGGAAAGGGAAAAAAGAGCAAACCTGGATCTGCCAGCGGAGTGGTTATTGCCGAGATGCGCAGCGCACAGAGGAAGAGCGGCTGGATGCCTATTTTGCCATACAGAAAAAAGCCATGGCAATTGAGGATGGAACCCAGAGAAATCTCTATGTCGCAGCGATGATCATGATAGACGGCGGATATCCCGAAGGAAAAGCCATCACGAAAGCCAAAGCATACTGTGTCAGAGGCAGAGCCTTTGTCTGGTATGGAGAAGAGCACGGCATCGTCTTTTCGGATAAAGAAATGGAAGAGTATTTGAGCGAGTATGCCAAACTACTAAAGGAACATCCTGAAGCGCTTGAGGGTTATGATGCTGCACTCAAAAAGGTAGGTATGACATATGAGGATTATATCTGGGTGAATGCGGAAGCCCATCGCTGGGATAGATATGAGAGTTCCGTCTATCGAAAATCTTCGTTAGAGATGGAAAACCTTGATCAAGACGTGGTCAATCGGTTTCATCATACTAAGGCATACAGGAATTTGAAAGTAGAATTGGACACTGCAATAGAGAACATCAAGGAAGAACTTTAGAACAGGGGGGATCGCCATGTTATCGAAAAGGAAAATCACAATCTTTTTAATTGCTGTTTTGCTCATTGCAGCCGCAGTGGCAGCGGTATTCGTGTACCAGAACAAGTATCAGAAGACTGCAGATCCGTCTGAGATCAAAGGTCTTTGGATGACAAAAGAGGTAAGGCAGGGGGACGAGGTGATCAGTGAAGGCTATAATGATGCCATGCTCGCCATCGACAAGAAGGGCGGCTATCGATTTTGGGATGACGGATCCGACCAGGTTGGGAAACTTGCGGAAAGAGACGGCAGGCTGCATTTTACAGGGGCAGACGGGGCAGAGTATTCCCTATACGGCCAAGGCGGTGAATTGATCGTGTCTGTCAAATCTGGCGGCGTGCAGCAGACTTGGATCTGTGAGCGGCAGGGAGATTACCACGATACCCAGATGACGGACCAGGAGTTCATGGAGAAGTATTACGCGTTGCAGAAGGAAGCTCTGGACATCAAAGACCTGGTCTATCGGGGACTTTACCTGGGAGCCAAGATCAAGATGTTGCAAGAGGTAGACGAAGAAAGCGCCATTTTGTCTGCCAGAGAGGGTATCATAGAAAAGGCGGCATATGCCTGGCAGGCGAAGAATCTAGCCATCGTCGTCACCGATGAAGAGGTGGAAGCGTATATGGACGACCTGATTTCAGAGGTAAAAAAGTCCGAAGACTTTGATGAAATAGAAGCGGCTTACAAAAAGATCGGTCTGAACTTTGAGAAATCGGTCAGAATGCAGAAGGAGCTGTACCGAAGTGGCCGCATTATGGACAAGCTCGGCGAGAGACACCCAAAGGACTGGCAGACTTTCAAAGCCGACTTGATCAAACAGTACAAAGAAACAGAGGATTATGAGGCTCTGCAGACCAGGCTGGACGATGCAGAAGCAAAGCTCAAGAAAGAAATCCATAAGTGAAATATTGATGAAAAATACAAAATATAAGCGCGAACCTGACAAAAACGGAAGGTTCGCGTTTTTGGTGCTATTCGTTTTTAAAAATGTCCAGAACCGCTTTTCATACGAAGTGCCTGTCTGAATATAGGGGACGGGGGTATGTCTTACGGATTTTTTACGATATGGTTAGGTTTTTTGATGTGGAATTAAAGGTCTCGCGTAACTCTATCGCAGGGATAGAGACGATTCTCCTGGAAAACGATTCCGATTGACATTAGAATCAGTTAATTTGCTTCATGTGGTTACTTTTAAGGACAGTGGAAGGTACTTTAACCATCAGAATTCATACAAAAAATAACCAGAGACGGATATACCCCCATGGCGAGGCCTTCAAAATACAACCCAGTTACACGGGCCATGCCCAGATATATGCAAAAAACCTAACTTAATTGTTTTTGTTGTGATTTTACAGGATTTCACGTATACTATAGGCATGAAAATAAGTGTGCAGAAAGAGGCGCCAGTGATGGAAAGAAAAGCGTTACCAATCGGATATGAGGATATCAAGGAAATCATAGACAAAGACCTGTATTATGTAGACAAGAGTATGCTGATCAGGGAACTGCTTGATTCTGGCGGCAAGGTAAGCCTGCTGACTCGGCCGCGAAGGTTCGGGAAAACGTTGAACTTGAGCATGCTTCGCCGTTTTTTTGAGGACGAGCGCACCCAGGCGGGGAAGAAGGTGGATAACGGTTACATCTTCGAAGGTCTTGCCATATCCTCCTGCGGAGAAAAGTACCTGCAGCACCAGCAACAGTACCCGGTCATTAACCTATCACTGAAGTCAGCAAAACAGGAAAACTATGACGATGTATATCTCACGATTAAGAAGCAAATTTCAGCGGAGTTCCACCGTCACAGTTATGTTCTGCAAGGGGAGTCACTTTCGGAAATTGAGAAAGAGCAATATCGTCAGATTGAAGCATTACAAGATGAAGACAATCATTGACGAATATGATGCACCACTAGAGGCAGCTTTTAACGAAGGCTTTTATAAAAAAATGCTCAACTTTATTCTTTCTTTGTTTGGTTCGGCACTGAAAGGCAACCCTTATCTGGAAAGAGGCATCCTCATGGGCCGACTGCGTTTTTGTTCTGAAAGTGCCATCACGGGGTTCAACAATTTTCAGACACAATCTCTTCTTGATAATTATTATAAGGACTGCTTCGGCTTTACTGAAGTAGAAGTGAAAGCCATGCTTGACAGTTATGGGATTGCTGACCGATTTCCTTTGGTGAAAGGGTGGTATGGCGGCTATCATTTCGGGACGTCGGTAATTTACAACCCGTGGAGCATTAGCAACTATATAGATAATGCTAACGGAGAAGACTTCATGCCGAAGGATTACTGGTCAGGCCTTTTACGAGAAGTATCTTGAGGGAATTGGTGGAGAAAGCAGATTTCGAGATACGCATGGACCTGGAGACACTGATGAACGGAGGTATCATCAAAAAGCCTCTTCACGAAGAGATTGCCTGTATCTACGAGGATTCAATCAGCTACTTTGACTATGCGGAGAATTATTATCACGGTTTTCTGTCCGGGCTCTTTGCAGGCTTTGAAGACTATGAGGTGCTGTCAAACCGGGAGAGCGGCACTGGAAGGCCGGATTTGATACTAAAACCCGAAGGATAGGGGGCGGCAGAGCCATTGTTTTTGAACTGAAGGCTGCACAGCGCTTTGATCAGATGGAGGAAAAGTGCAAAGCTGCTTTGGAGCAGATTGAGAAGCAGAACTATGAGGCGAGTCTTCGTGACGAAGGATACGCAGTAATCGAGAAGTATGGCATCTGTTTTTATCGCAAAGAGTGTATGATACAAAAAGCAAAATAACTTTATCAAGTGGAACGGGATGCATCCTGTTCCATTTTTTTCTTGCATTTGAAAGCATCTGCGACTTGTGTTAAAATTTGTTTAAGAATTTCGTAAGAAATACCACGACCACTTTGTAATATTTAAGGATTAATATAAACTTGTAAACGAAAGGAGAAAGGTTTTATGAATATATTGGTTTGCGATGACGATAAGGAAATTGCCGGCGCCATAGAGATTTATCTGAGGAATGAGGGGTACACAGTGTTTAAGGCTTTTGATGGGGTAGAAGCACTGAACATTGCCAGGAGCCAGCAGGTGCATCTGATTATCATGGACGTCATGATGCCGAAGATGGATGGCGTGCAGGCGACCATGAAGATCCGAGAAGAGAAAAACATACCGATTATCATGCTTTCTGCAAAGTCGGAGGACTACGACAAGATCACAGGTCTCAACGTAGGCGCTGACGACTACATCACAAAACCTTTCAATCCATTGGAGCTGATTGCCAGAGTCAAATCCCAATTGCGGAGGTACGTGGACCTGGGCAGCATGGAGAAAAAAAGTGGGGTTTACAAAACAGGGGGACTTGTGATCGACGATGGGGAGAAAACTGTGACGATAGATGGGGAATACGTCACAGTGACGCCGACCGAGTTCGGTATTCTAAAGCTTCTGACGGAGAATGCAGGGAAGGTTTTCTCTATGGAACAGATTTACGAAAATGTCTGGAATGAGCCGGCTTACAATCCTGAGAACACCGTAGCTGTCCATATCAGAAGAATTAGAGAAAAAATTGAAATTAATCCTAAAAATCCAAAATATTTGAAGGTGGTGTGGGGAATTGGATACAAAATTGAAAAACTATAAGGGCACAATCTGCTTTGTCAGCAGTGTCATATGCGTAGTCGCTGTTACTGCGTCTGTCATCGTCGGCTGTATGCTGGCGCTGGCGTACAATTTGAACTATGCCTGGGAGAATGAAATCCCGGAGATCAGCGATCAAATATCGCTTTTATGGATGGTGGAAGTGACAGCAGTGCTTGCGGCCATCGTCACGCTGGTTCTGGCAATGTGGAAAATAGGCGCCAGAGACGAGGATGGGAAGATCAGCCTCAATTGGTTTGACCGGCTATTCACGGATCTGCAGATTGTCGGTGGCGGCTTTGCCGTATTTTTTATAGGAATGCTCTGTATGCTGCACATAGATGTCATCTCTAGAAGCGGCTGGTATGAGGGGCTGTTAGAATATCTGTCAAAGGATCAGCTGAAGGCATACAATGACTGGTATAAAGTCTACGATTCAGGCTTTGAACCGATGTGGCTGGAAGTCTTCTTCGCTGTCCTTGCTACGCTTGTCTTGGTATCTCTGACTTTGATCGTCCTTCTCTCATTAGTGAAAAAAATAAAGGCAGGTGCTTTTTGGAGGCATACGATTATCGGCAAGGTCTGCTGTTACATTTATGACGCGGCGAAAGAGAGTGAAGGCATCTTTTGGAAAGCTATGGTGGTTCTCCTCGGAGGCTGTCTCTTGTCTGCCACCTGGTTCGGCATCATCCCGGTGCTGATTTTGATCTTCATTTTCGTACCGAAGTATGTGCACAAATACCAGGCCGTCAAAAGAGGTGTAAACGAGGTAAAGCGTGGAAATCTGGATTATAAGATTCCGGTGGACGACAACGGGGAACTGGATCGTCTGGCCATGAGCATCAACGAAATTTCTGAAGCAGCCAGTATTGCGGTGCAGAACGAACTGAAGAACCAGAGGATGAAGACGGATCTGATCTCTAACGTATCTCACGACTTGAAGACGCCTCTGACTTCCATGGTGTCCTATGTGGATCTCCTCAAAACAGAGGGGCTTGACAGCGAGAATGCACCGGAGTATCTGGACATCATCGAGGAGAAGACCAAACGGCTGCAGAAGCTGACAGAGGATCTCTTCGAAGCGGCAAAGGCTTCCAGCGGGGCAATTCCGGTAGATATCGGCAGGATCGAAATGACTTCCATCGTCAACCAGGCCTTAGGGGAACTAGAGGAACGATTAGCAGCAAACGATCTGGATGTGATTTTCACCAACAAAGCCGACACCGTCTTTGTGATGGCAGATGGACAGCTTTTGTGGAGAGTCATCGAAAATCTTCTGGTCAATGTGAGCAAATATGCGCTTCCGGGCAGCAGAGTCTACATGGACATCATAGAAAAAGCAGGCATGATCGTATTGGAAGTCAAGAATATGTCCAAGGAGCAGCTTAATATCAGTGCAGACGAATTGATGGAGCGCTTCAAACGAGGCGACGAGTCCAGAAATACAGAAGGCAGCGGCCTGGGCCTGTCCATCGCAAAGGACTTGACAAAGCTGATGGGCGGCTGGTTTGAAATCACCATAGACGGTGACTTGTTCAAAGCCAGTGTAGCTCTGGATAAAGCACAGAACGTTGAGAGCTTTGATAACAACATGGAAATATAGCAGACACTATAGGGGGCATGAGAAATCGTGCCCCCTCTTTTGCATATGGGGAAATATCTTCACAATTAATTACTATACTAATTGGCAGATTTGTATTATAATGTCTACTAGTACAGTGATTTTTTTGATTACATTTATGGAGAATATAGAATGAAACAATATTACGCAGCAGATTTGAGAAATCAGACAGAAGTTACGGATTTTTTTATGGTGAAAAGCGCCGGCATCAAAGTGGGCGCTAACAAGAAACAATATTTTGACGTGCTCCTGGGGGATAAGACTGGGGAAGTCAACTCCAAGAAATGGGACATCGCCGAAGGTGAGATAGAAGCGCTTTCCCAGATCAAGGAGGGAGACGTGGTCAAGGTCAAAGCCCAGGTCACCGACTGGCAGGGGCAGACCCAGCTGCGGATCGGCAGAATCCGCATGAGCAATGAAGCAGATGATTTAGACATAGCGGACTATATCAAAACGGCGCCGGAGAAGTCAGAGGACATGTATGACTTTATCTACAAAGTAGCAGACGAGATGGAGGACCAGGATTTACGGGGACTCTGCACCAAGATCCTTGCAGACAATAAGAAAAAGCTGATGTATTATCCGGCGGCTTCCAAAAATCACCACGCAGAGTATGGCGGTCTTCTCTATCACGTGAAGAGAATGCTGATGACGGGTCTGGCCGTGTGTCAGATTTACACCTATCTCAATCAGGATATGGTCGCTGCGGGGGTGATCCTCCATGACATCGAAAAACTCAACGAGATTGAATCTAACGAGTATGGAATTTCCCCAGGATATTCCTTCGAGGGACAACTGCTGGGACACATCGTACAGGGAATCAAATTACTGGACAAAGTCACGGAAGAACTGGGATTTCCAAGGGAGAAGGCTTTGATGCTGGAACACATGATTCTCTCCCATCACTACGAACCGGAATTTGGCAGTCCTAAGAAACCACTGTTTCCAGAAGCGGAGGTACTGCACTATTTAGATATTTTGGATGCCAGGATGTTCGATATGGAAAATGCCCTTGACGGCATTGCCCCGGGCGAATTTTCGGACCGGGTATGGACCCTGGACAATAGAAGATTATACAAACCGATGGACGAAAGAAAACGGAGGATGTAGAAGTGATTAAATTTGACAAAGATGTGCTATCAACTCTGAAAACTTTGGAAAAGGAAGGCTTTGAAACTTATGCTGTAGGTGACTGTGTCAGAAATCTGCTCTGCGGCATGCAGATCTATGACTGGGATCTGACGACGAAGGCATCTATGGATGATCTGATGCGGCTTTTTCCCGAAGGCAAACGCATAGAGGGCGAATCTCCCGTGGTGCGTCTGGACTTTACATACGAAGTAAAGGGAAAGGATGAGGATGAACCTTCTCATCTGGAAGGATCCGTGCTGGATGTCCACCACATGGAGGGCACCATTGCGGACGAGATGGGAAGGAGCGGCTTTACCGTTGATGCAATGGCTGATAATCCGGACCGGACTTTTGTGGATCCCTATGGCGGCAGAGAAGATATCAAGAAAAAGCTGGTCAGAGCCGTATCTGATCCAGACCGATTATTCAAAGAAGAGCCGATTAAAATGATGGAGGCAGTGAGACTGGCAGCAGAGATGGGTTTTGATCTTCACAAAGAAGTCTACGATGGAATCGTGGCGAACTGGCGTCTCTTGCTGGGTTACGATGTCAACGCCATCAGAGTGCAGCTGGAGCGGATTCTGGTTTCTGACAATGCGGGCAAAGGGCTGAACATGATGGGCGGAACCGGCCTGATGGCAGCTGTTTTGAGTGAAGAAGTATCGAACAAGCTGTCTAAATCAGATATGCGTTCATTCCACACGGTCTGCAAGAACATCGACAAGACGAGGCCGGTGCGTACTCGCCGTCTGGGACTGCTGTATACGGCATTTTCAAAGAAGAGAAGCATTGAGGCGATTGAATATCTCAAATTTGATGAAAAAACAAAAAAGAAACTGATCACCGCCTTGGAGGAGATGATCGACATCAACTTCCTGGTGGACGAGCTGACCTTCAAACGCTACCTCCACAAACACGGTTTGGAAATGTACAATTACCTGCACAACCTGTCAAAGGCGCAGCGTATCGTCTATGACCAGCCGGCAAACAAGATTGAAGCTCGAAATTACTTTATGCAGGTCGTCAAGAGCAGCCATGCTCCGGTCTTTGCTGAAGATCTGGCCATCGACGCCAACGATATCATGGAAGCAGGCATCACCGATTCCCCGGAAAAGGCGCAGGAGCTGCTGGATCTGGTGGTCGCAGTGGTCCACAAGGATTCCAAGGACAACAAGAGAGATATCTTGCTGAAAGCGGCCAAGAAGTATTCCAAAAACAAGTTTGCAGCAAAGACGAGATATGTCAAATGGATGAAGTAAATGGAAGAAAAACAGGGTATCATTACAGAAATTATTTTTCATAACGAAGAGAACGGATATACCATCGCAGTGATGGAGACAGAAGACGAGTATTTTACGGTGGTCGGCTGTCTCCCGTCCTGCGTCAAAGGAAGCAGCTATAAGCTGCGCGGAACCTTCAAGATTCATCCGACTTACGGTGAGCAGTTCGCCTTCAACGAATTTGAAGAGATGCTGCCCACAGGGAAGGCTGGAATTGAAGGTTTTTTGGCGTCGGGTGTCATCAAGGGGATCGGTCCCAAAATGGCTGCGGCTATCGTCAATCAGTTCGGTGAAGAGACTCTCGAAATCATGGAGCATGAGCCGGAAAGGCTGTCTCTTGTCAGCGGTATCGGCCAGAAGAAGGCGGAGTCCATCGCGGAGTCTTTTGCCGCGCACAGAGAGTTTGCAAACGTGTCTATGTTCTTTCAGGAATACGGCGTTTCGGCGGATTATGCCCTGAAGCTGTATAAGATTTACGGCGCTGCTGCCACGGAATTGATCAAAGAGAATCCTTACCGCCTGGTGGAAGAAGTCTACGGCATCGGTTTTCGCAAAGCGGATGCTATCGCAGAGAAGATGGGCATCGAGAAAGAAAGTACCTTCAGAATACACAGCGGCATCAAATACGGCCTCAGCTACTATGTGGGAGAAGGTAACACCTACATGCCCCAGCAGGAGCTCTGCGAAAAAGTGGCGGATTTGCTGGATGTTTCCACAGAACTGATTTACGAGAATATGGTGACCATGGCTTTTGAAGGCGACATCCAGATCGACAACCTGGGCGGACAGACGGTGGTCTATCTCTATCTCTATTATCTGGCGGAACAAAAGGTCTGCAAGAATATCGCCGCCATTGCAAACGCCAACCTTAAGTCTCTGTCAGTGGACATCGACAGCATGATCAAGATGACGGAAGGAGAGACGGGCATCGTTCTCTCTGAGCAGCAGATTGCGGCTGTCAAAAGCTCTCTGACCAGTGGCATTTCTGTCATCACAGGCGGTCCGGGTACAGGTAAGACGACCATCATCAATACGATTATCAATATCTTTGAGCACAGTGAGTTCAAAGTTGCCATCGCAGCGCCGACGGGCAGGGCGGCAAAGCGGATTACAGAGACCAGCGGACATTACGCATCTACGATACACAGGCTCCTGGAATATTATTATTCTGAAGGTGAAGATGTGATGAAGTTCGGAAAGACCAGCGAAGATCCTCTCAAATATGATGTGGTCATTGTGGACGAGGCTTCCATGATTGACCTGATGCTGATGCAGGGATTGACCGAAGCCATCAAACCGGGCACCCGTCTGATCATGGTAGGAGACTACGACCAGCTGCCATCTGTCGGTGCAGGAAATGTGCTGCGCGACATCATCGAGAGTGAATATGTCCACACGGTAATCTTAAAAGAAATTTTCCGGCAGGCAGAAGAGAGCATGATCGTCGTCAATGCGCACAGAATTAACAAGGGAGAATACCCTTTTGTCAACGGAAAGGACAAGGATTTTTTTCTCATGGAGCGTCCTTCTGAAAAGGCAATTCTGGATCTGATGCTGGAACTGGTCACCAAGCGGCTGGCCGCTTATTATGAAGGCATCATCCCGGTCAGGGATATTCAGGTTTTGACCCCGGTGCGCAAAGGGCCGCTGGGCAGTATTTCTCTTAACAAAGAGCTGCAGCAGGCTTTGAATCCGCCGCGGGAGGATCTGATGGAACGAAAGTTCGGTGAGAAACTGTTCCGTGAAAATGACAAGGTGATGCAGATCAAGAACAATTATCAGATGGGCTGGAAAAAACGTCGGGACTTTTCCGAAGGGCAGGGGATTTTTAACGGCGACGTGGGTTTCATCGAGAAGATAGACAAAGAATTCAACCAGATGACAGTCATCTTTGACGAGGACAAATACGTGACCTATGACTTTTCTCAGCTGGACGAATTGGAACTGGCTTATGCTGTGACGGTTCACAAGAGCCAGGGCAGTGAATTCCCCATTGTGGTCATGCCTATATCCTGGTTTCCGCCAGTGCTGGCTACGCGGAATCTGCTCTATACAGCGGTCACCCGCGGCAAACAGATCGTCGTCCTCGTCGGTTCAGAAGGCCGCATGAACGCCATGATTGACAACAACCGGATCAAGATGAGATACTCCGGTTTGCGATACAGGCTGGAGAGCCTGCTAGAGGTAGGACAATGAATGTAAGAAGTATTGGCAATGCGGCGCTGGATCTGATCTATCCGCCGTCACTCTATTGCAGCTGCTGTGGCAATATCATTGACGAGAGCAGGACTTACAATCTGTGTGACCACTGCATTTCCCACATCAGGTGGGACGCTTCCCCGATCAAAGAGATTGGCGGCCTCAAAGTGCTGCGGTGTACAGAATACGGACTCTACGAGAGAACTTTGATCTTCGCCCTCAAATATAACGGCAAAACTTATATCGCCAGAGATATCGCCGAGATCATGGCGGACAGGCTGGCGCTGACTGACGTCTCTGCCGATGTCATCGTACCGGTGCCTCTTTATGCGGCAAAAGAACGGCAGCGTGGGTTCAACCATGCGGCGCTGATCGGCAAATACCTGGGGCGCCTTATATCAAAGCCCCAGGCGGCACACGGGCTTCTGCGCACAGATAATACGCTGCCTATGAGAGGGCTGAATCCGACAGAGCGCAGGCAAAATGTAAAAGGAAAGTTTGCAGTAAACGAAAAGTATGTTAAAATGCTAAAGGGAAAGTCGATTTTGCTGATTGACGATTTCTATACCACCGGCAGCACGGCGCTGGAATGTTATGCTGCGCTGAAAGGGGCAGGCGCGCTGGATGTGTATCTGCTTGCGTTTGCGGCCAGGTAAGCAGCAGGTGTGATTGAGGTTTGATGAGGTGTGATAAGGTATAATTTTGGAATTTTAACTTTTTTAGTCGGTTTTTTTGATTTAGAGTATAAAAAATGGAAATATATTACAGAGATTTTGGACGCCCAGACCTGAAATAAGCGATTTTCTCTATAAAATCTGTTAAAAATGTAATTATTGTCCAGCGCTAGAGGTGAAATTTTATACTCAATTTTTCAAAAAGTGGCTGTTAAAGTTAAAATTGAAGCGCTACGCAGTCAAACTCACCAAATCAAGATTAAAGACGGTATTGCAGTTGTCTGGGTCTGTGGTTGAAAATCCATGCCAGTTACGGGCAAAGGGATCCACGTAAGCTGATCCGCTAGAGCGGCAGTGATCATGGCGTAGCTTAGATGTAAGTCCTCGGGAAAATCCCGGTAAAGGCGAGTGTGGGGGCAAAGACCAGGTCAGCCAGACAACTGCAATGCCGTTTTTCTGTTTTGAAAATTCTAGTATGATTTTTCAGAAAACTATGGTATACTATTAGCAACAAAATAACTTATGGCCGCAAGGCCCTGAGGCAACTAAGGAGGTCATCAAATGAAGGTAATCATCACAGGTAAGAATTTTAACACTTACAAACATTTACAGGACACGATGGAAAAGAAATTTGATAAATTAGGAAAGTATTTTTCAGACGACATTACCGTAAATGTAGTATTATCTCAGGAGAGAGGCAAGGACAAGATCGAAGCGACGATAAACGCCAAGGGTGCTGTATTCAGAGCAGAAGAAGTCGTTCCAGACATCTACGAGGGAATCGACAAGGTAGTCGACAAACTGTCGAGCCAGATGTCAAGATTTAAGGGTAAACTTCAGAGAAGATACAATGACAACAAGTCAGTAAGATTTGAAACCCTTCCAGAGATGGAAGAAGAAGTGGAAGAAGTCAAGGTTGTGAGAACAAAGAAATTTGAACTTGCGCCGATGACTGTGGACGAAGCAATCCTTGAGATGGAGATGCTTCAACATGATTTCTTCGTTTTCCTGGATATGGAAACTGACAGCGTCAATGTTGTATATAGCAGAAAGGATGGGAATTACGGAGTATTAGAGACAACATACTAAAATTACGAGCTGCCGCAAGGCAGCTCTTTTTGTGCGCAGTAAGCAAACGTTCACGCAGACAGTTAACAAGTGAATGCTGTGTTTTTTGTGCCTCCCCCTTGAATTTTTGAGCCTTTTACTGTAAAATTAGTGTAATACGTATAAGGGGATAGATATATGAAGGATTTTTTTGACAACATTATTGCAAGTATTGGAATCAACGATGTTTTGGATATTTTGATCGTATCCTTTATCGTGTATAAAATACTTGGGTTTATCAGGGAGTCGAGAGCCCAGCAGCTTGTAAAGGGACTGCTGGTATTAGTTGTAGCCTTTTTCCTGTCGGACATTCTGAACCTGTATGCACTTAACTGGATTTTAAGGGGAACTATGACACTGGGCGTCATTGCACTGGTCGTGGTATTTCAGCCGGAGCTGCGCAGGGGATTGGAGTACGTGGGAAGGAGCAAAATCGTCAAAGCACCCTTTGGGCAGCTGGACAAAGAAAAAGCGAAAACGGTTACTGACGAGTTCGTCAAGGCCGTAGACTCCTTTTCCAGCACCAAGACAGGAGCATTGATTATTCTGGAAAGGGAAACGGCCCTTTCTGATATCGCAGAGACGGGAACAGAAGTCAATGCGGATATCACAGCACAGCTTTTAGGCAATATTTTTTATGAGGGAGCGCCTCTTCACGATGGCGCTGTGATCATCAGGGGAGACAAGATATTTGCTGCAGGCTGCGTATTGCCGCTTACCGGAAATAAGAATTTGAATAAGAGTCTGGGAACAAGACATCGGGCAGGCATTGGCATCACGGAGAATTCCGATGCCATCGCTATCATTGTCAGTGAAGAGACAGGGATTATCTCTATGGCGATTGACGGCAAGCTGACTAGATTTTTAGATACCAAGACCGTTGAGAAGACACTTTTGAACCTGTATCTTTCGGGTAATGACGACGACTCCTTCAAGTTCAGCAAAATATTTGACAAGATAGGGAGGAAGAAAGATGCTAAATAACAAAAAATTTAATATCATTCTCTCCCTTATCATAGCCGTTGGATTATGGGCATATGTTATCGGTGAGACAAATCCCACTGATACGAAGACGTTCAGGGACATTCCCATCACCTTCATCAATGGTGAAGTTTTGGAAGACAGTAACCTGGCAGTTTTAGAAACCAGCGCAGACACCATGAGTGTCACTTTGAGCGGAACTAGAAGCAATATCAACAAGATCAGTGAAAGGGATATTACGGCTGTCGTTGACCTTGCTGATGCTGCAAAAGGAAAAAATGAGCTGAAGATCAATGTGAGAGTTCCGGACAACGTGGAAATAGAAGATAAGAGTATCAACAAAGTCACCGTTGTCGTAGAGAATAACAAGTCCAAGGAAGTCGATATTGATGTTGACTATCTGGGTCACTTTGACAGCGAAGAAGAACCGATTACAGTAGAAATGAGCCGCGAATCGGTGGTTGTCAGTGGTCCGTCTTCATTAGTCAATAAAGTGGCCAGCGTTAAGGCTGTCGTTGCCGAGGGCAAGGTTACGGATGAACTGAAGACAATCAAGACCAAATTGACGCCTGTGGACAAAGAAGGCAACGAAGTAAAGAAGGTCGATCTTTCTGCGGAATCGATTTCTGTCACTGCAGAACTGGCAAGGACGAAGACGGTGCCTTTGGTCGTGCCGATTAACGACGACGCTGGGGATACTTTGGAGAAAAGCACTGCAGTACCGAAGACAATTACCATCAAAGGAAAGAGCAGTGATCTTGCAGACATCGATTCCATTACGACACAGGAAGTGGATATTACCGATATCACTGAGGATACGTCCATCGACCTGGTTCCGATTTTACCGGATAAGATACAGATTTCAGATCAATCGAGTTCCTTGATCCTCATTGTCAAGATTCAGGCGCTTTCCAACAAGACTTTTACCTTTGATGAAGGAGATGTGGACTTGACCGGCTTGAGCAATGACCTGAAGGGACAGGTCAAGGCCGGAAAAATAGAAATTGTAGTAAAAGGAACGGAGGACGCGGTTGCAGCAATCAAGAAGAGCGATCTGCGCCTTTCTGCTGATTTGAGCGACCTGGGAGAAGGAAGCCATCAGGTGGATTTGAAAGTCACCTGTGAGAAGACGTACACGTCTATGGAAATCAGACCGGAAAAAATTAGAGTAACGATAGAATAGAGGTAGATATGGGTAGATTATTTGGCACGGACGGCGTAAGAGGAGTCGCCAATTCAGAACTGACTCCGGAACTCGCTTTTAATTTAGGAAAAGCAGGCGCACATGTCCTGAGAAAAGAGAATAAAAGACCAGTGATCGTCATTGGAAAGGATACCAGAGTATCGGGAGATATGCTGGAAAATGCCTTGACAGCCGGAATCCTGGCTGTTGGTGGAAATGTGATCAAAGTCGGAGTGATTCCAACGCCGGCAGTTGCCTATCTGGTAAAGTATTACCAGGCGGATGCCGGTATTGTCATTTCAGCTTCTCACAATCCTTTCGAATATAACGGCATCAAATTTTTCAACGGCGAAGGGTTCAAGCTGGATGATGCGATCGAAGAAAAGATTGAAGACATCATCATTCGGGATATCGATCCTAACAGCCATATGGCAGGAGAAGAACTGGGCAGATGCCTGGAAGCGGAAGAAAATGCCACCGAGCTGTACTGCAAATTCCTCTTAGAGAGCATTGACGTGAGGCTGGACGGCATGAAAGTGGTGCTGGACTGTGCCAACGGAGCTGCTTATAAGACAGCGCCGGCAGTTTACAAAGCGCTGGGGGCTGAAGTCGTTACCATCGGCTGTGACCCCAATGGAATCAATATTAACGACCAGATCGGCTCCACCCATCCAGAGAAACTGCAGCAAAAGGTGGTAGAAGAAAAGGCGGACATCGGTCTGGCCTTTGACGGAGACGCGGACAGATTGATCGTCGTAGACGAGAAAGGCCTGGTCATCGACGGGGATAAGACCATCTGCATCTGTGCGAAGATGCTGAAAGATGCAGGACAGCTGGCAGAAAACAAAGTGACGGCAACTGTGATGAGCAATATCGGTTTTCACCAGTATATCATCGGCAAAGTCGGTGCGGAGGTGGATGTAACGGCTGTCGGCGACAGATATGTTCTGGAATCCATGCTGAAGACCGGCTGTATTCTGGGCGGTGAACAGTCCGGGCATATCATTTTCTTAAACTATACGACCACGGGAGACGGGACTTTATCTTCCCTGCAGTTTATGAAGGCGGTCAGGGCTTCTGGCAAAAAACCTTCGGAGCTGTCGGCGGAAATTGAAATTTTCCCTCAAGTTTTAGTCAATGCAGATGTAACAAATGAAAATAAGAAGAGATATATGGAAGACCAGGAGGTACAGGCCGCCATTAAAGCAATTGAAGCCGAAATGGAGGGAAGCGGCAGAGTTTTGATCAGACCGTCAGGTACAGAACCGCTGGTCCGGGTTATGATAGAAGGAGAGGATATCGAACAGATTCATCAAATGGCCCAGGAATTGGCCGATTTGATCAGCAGAAAATTCAGTTAAAACAGAAAGGTTAGATTATGTGTGGAATCGTAGGATACGTCGGTCATGATAATTGCAGGGACATTATCATCGATGGACTGAAGAAATTAGAATACAGAGGATATGACTCAGCAGGAATTGCCCTTATTGATAAGGGCAGCATTGCTGTTCGGAAACAAAAGGGTAAGATCGAAAACCTGGAAAAGGCCATCGCAGGAGAAAAACTGTACGGCACCACAGGAATCGGACATACCAGATGGGCTACCCATGGAGTCCCCTCTGATGAAAATGCCCATCCCCATATCAATCAAGATGAAAGCATCGCCATCGTGCACAATGGCATCGTAGAAAATTATGTGGAGCTGAAAGAATGGCTTGTG
>UMIU01006308.1_pt1 | contig 16344 bp, 18 predicted proteins | sample 1965871 | NCBI WGS metagenome assembly UMIU01 (sample SAMEA4836132, study PRJEB28245) | human gut metagenome | biome: gut microbiome; material: fecal sample | place: Denmark | collected 2008
CGAAAAGTACTTGACTTTTGTTAGCAGGTTTTTTTGCCCAGGAGGAAGCCGTCGTAATCCTGACAGTTCAGTTCCACATCCAGGAAATATAAATTACGTCTCTGGTTCGATTCCTCCAGATGTGCAATCAGATCCGCGGGCGCTCCCACACTGCATTTTATTCTCATGTCGTAGTCTTCAATGAGGATTCGATTTGCAATAATCTGCTCAATATTTTCTCTGACGACGTCCTCGTCATCACAAATGTAAATTTCAATCATTTATTTCACCTCGATCTGCAGTTCCTGTATCAGCCTTCCCTCTTGAATCACGGTCTGAGACGAAACGTTGCTGTATTTGTCGATCAGCTTTCTGTAGCTGCTGAGCCCGAGCCCTCTGCCCTCTCCTTTGGTCGTATAGCCCTCTCGATACAGCTCCGCCATGCTGACTTCATGGTGCAGGCTGTTGTCTACCACAAAAGTCAGCAGCCTTTCCTCCCTCAATATCATCAGGCTGATATCTCCGCCATTGCCGCTGACCTCTTCCATTGCATTGTCCATCAGAATGCCCAGAGCGCGGACCAGATCTATCTTCGGGATGATCAAATCGTCTACCGGAAAAAGGACTTCGAAGCGAAAGCCGATATGGAGTCGGTTGATTATCGTGATTTTGTTCAGCAAAAGGCTTTTCAGTTCCATGACTTGTATGTTCGCCAGCTGGTTGGTCAGATTCATCTTCCTGCCAATGTCCATATCAAAGTCCTCCAGAATCTTCCCCATGGCATCTTCAATTTCCTGCAGGTTTCCTTCTTTGGACTGCAGGTAAAGGGATGTAATCATGTTTTTGTAATCATGCCGCAGCCTGCGTGTGTTTTGATGGATCTCCTCCAGGCTCTGAATATACAGGTTCTGTTGGTCGATGACTGTTTGCTGCGCTCGTTCCTTGTCTTCCATATTGATGCGGGCGGAAGTGCTGCGCAGGATAGCCAGCAACACGAAAAGAACTACCATACAAGTCAGAAACAGTGTGATGCTGTAGGCAACGTCCTCGCTCCTGACAGAATCCATGATGGTCGTGAAAAAGAGAAAAGCCGGGTACAGCACGATGGTCTTGGGCCAGGTGTCAATTTGGCTCTGCAGATAGGCTGTGATCCTGCAGAGATCGTATTTGGGAATCGCCTTGCTCATCACCCAGACCAGCAAAAAGCTGAACAGGATGTTCAGAAGGTATGAAAAGTATACAGAAGGGTTCCATCTGCTTGCGCAAAAGTCCAGGAGTCCTGCAAATCCAAGGGAGAAGATGAACCACAGCATGTAGGAAAACAAGGTGTAGAATGCGGTTTTTTTGATATCTCTTTCTCCCAATGCTATCAGGAACAACAGATTGAGCGCAAGATTGATCACATGTGCAGTCAAAAGCGTACTGATTCCAAAATGCGCCAGCAAAAACTTCGGCAATGGTGAGATGAACAAGATGATAATCGTTGGAACTACGATCAGCAGCATCATCTTTGCTATATGAAAGCGCTTCGCCTGCAAGGCATAGTACATATAGAAAAAACTGAATTCTGAGCATAAGTTGACGATTGCAATGGCAATATATAAAAACATCTGGCGGCTCCTTTTGTTTCAATAAAATAAGGTTTGGAAATATTTTATCATAAACCGTTCCGTCCTGGCTATGGATAACGCAAAAAAAGAGACCTCCCCTGCGAGCCGAAGCCGGAATGGCTCGTCCCACGAGAAGGTCTCAAAAGAAGCATTTATTATAAACCCATATCCTTTTTTGATAGGGAGGCACTTAGATTTCGTTCCATGAAGCAGAGCCCCTGATTATCCCCTGGTGTCCCAGCGTTCTTTCTTCTTCACTATACCGGCCTTCCCCCTGGCCGCACTTATGAACGTCACCATCTCTAATCTTCGCTTTGCTTTCAATTTCAATATCATTCCCAACTTTTGTAATCAAAGATATTTTTTCCCTTGCGTCTTTCACCTCCCTCGCCTGTCCAAAACAACAACACGTCTATGTATTTGCATCTATTTTCTAGCTGCCTCTGAACACGGCATAGCCTTGTATCCGGCTGCTTTCTGTTTCACTGAGATCTCTATTTTTTCGCGTTATATAACTTAGATTTTTTCTCGAAGTCGATTTCACGGCTGCCATGGAATTGGTCCGGCAGTACACCTTTTCTCTTTTCACATCTGAGCCTTCAGAGACTGGCGCAGCAATCCCCTTTTTCGCCACGTCATACTCCAAAGTCTCTACAACTTTTACAAGGCTGAGCACAATCGCTGCCGCCAGATCAGCCACTTTTGAAAACAGTGTGGCGATGATACCCCTTTTCATTAATCTCATAAAAATTCCCCTTTTCTTATGTAACTTACTGTAAACACAGTGTAACACAAATCAAGTGGAAAATATGTATGAAAAGCTCTACAATTCTCGACAGAGTATACGAAAAAGTGTCTTCATAAAAGCAAAGTGACTATCAATTATGTTAAATATAGATAAAGCGTTTTTCTTGTCATTCTTCACTTCTACTTCCCTGGATTCTCCGTATTTCTTTATCAAAATCAGAATCTATCTTCTGATGTTTGTTAAACGCCTTATATTCTCCAATCGCCTTTTCTCTTGCTCTATTATGCGAAATCCGCCCATGTCCCTCCAGAATATCATAACGGTTAAACTTTAAAAATTCGTCAATACTCTCAGCGAAATCGTTCATAGAAAGAGGTGTTTCATCTTCTAGCAAACGTTCTACGTAGTCAAAATACGCAGATACATTCCTTTCCAGCTTTCGAATTTGATTTTCAGATAAGTAGTTCTTCGCTATGACAGCATCAGACTGTAAAATACGCCCATCTGGTGCATTTTTCCACGTCATAAGTCCCATATGTTCCTTATCCCTGTCAGCATTACTGTATACAATTTCAGCTGCTGTTTTTCCTGTAATCGCATAGTGGAATTTGTTCTGTACTTCGGCATAGAATTTCTTTGTAATTTCAGAGTTTTTATCATAGTCATAAGAAATTTCCGCAAATATATCTGTTATTTGCTGCCAGATTCTCCTCTCACTAGCTCTGATGGAACGAACCGTTTCGAGTAATTCACGAAAATAATCTTTCCCGAACACAGTTTCGCCCTGTTTCATACGTTCTACATCAATCTTAAAGCCTTTTTTGATATAATCTTTCAAAACATCTGTCGCCCAGATTCTGAATTTTGTTGCTTTTTTTGAATTCACTCGGTAGCCGACAGAGATAATTGCATCGAGATTATAAAATTTAACCGTCTTTGTCTGCGTTTTACCTTCTATTGCCCCGTGTTGAGTGGTCTGTGCAATTTCTGCACAAACCACTTTTCTATCAAGTTCACCTGTTTCAAATATGTTTTTCAGATGTCTGGAAACAGAAGTTCTGTCAACACCAAATAACTCTGCGATTGCCTTTTGTGTTGCCCATATTGTCTCGTCTTTCACTACAACTTCTATTTTTTCATCAGCTTCATACATCAAAAACTGGATCTCATTCATAGGCGCTCCTTTCTAAGTACAGCGTACTATTTATCTGTCAACTGGTCTAGCCAATTTGTAAACAGCATCTCACAAAGCTTTTTGCTATTAAAGCAATTATAGCACATCATTTGTAATAAATAAAATTTGTAATATAAAACACTCTCCAGTGTATACCACCGAAGAGTGTTTTGATATCCATATTCTGTGAATTAACGCTTGGAGAACTGTGAAGCTCTTCTTGCTTTCTTTAATCCGTACTTCTTTCTTTCCTTCATTCTGGAGTCTCTTGTCAAGAATCCTGCAGCTTTCAGCGGCGCTCTGTAAGCGTCTCTGTCTGCCTGGCACAGAGCTCTTGAAATTCCGTGTCTCAGGGCACCAGCCTGACCTGTGAATCCGCCGCCTGCTACGGTAGCGATTACGTCAAACTTGCCTGGGCATCCAGCGATATCAAAAGGTCTCTTAACCTCTCTCTTCACGATTTCCATTCCGAAGTAATCTTCTAAGTCTTTCTTGTTTACAGTGATTTTTCCAGTTCCAGGGATTAATCTAACTCTAGCTACTGAATGTTTTCTTCTACCTGTTCCTTGGTATTGTAATTTTGCCATTGTCTATTCCTCCCTTTCCCTAAATTTCCAAAGTTTCCGGCTTCTGAGCAGCATGTGCATGTTCAGGACCTACGTAAACTTTTAACTTCTTAAACATCTGTCTGCCGAGCTTTCCATCAGGAAGCATGCCTTTGACTGCGTGTTTGATGATTTCTTCTGGCTTCTTTGCCTGTAATTTCTCGAAAGTCAACTCTCTGAGCCCGCCTGGATATCCAGTGTGTCTCTTGTAGATTTTTTCTTTTCTCTTCTTACCAGTCACTGCGACTTTTTCAGCATTGATTACGATGACATAATCTCCGCAGTCAACGTGTGGTGTGTAGATTGGCTTGTTCTTTCCCCTTAAAACGGTAGCGACTTCTGATGCGAGTCTACCAAGAGTTTTGCCTTCTGCATCGACGACGTACCATTTACGTTCAACCTCTGCAGGTTTTGCAATGTATGATTTCATTTCCTCTTCCTTTCTACCTACTGGGATTGCCGCCGCCTTATTGCAGGCTTCAATCTGGTTCGGCGCTGTCTACTGGGATTCCCATGAATCTGGTTCGACATGACTAAAAAACTTTTAGCTCACAGAGCTTGCGGACGCTTTACGTACCTGCCCTGCAATTCATCGTTTAAACACAATGCACGACTATTATATAGCAAAATCAAGGCAAATGCAACACTTTTTTCGCATTCGCCCCACTAATTACCAAACTTTTCCTATTCGAACAGAGGGGTTGAAAAATACCGCTCCGCAGTATCTGGCAAAATCGTGACTACCGTTTTGCCTTTTCCCAATTTTTTTGCCAGCTTGATTGCCGCAGCTACGTTGGTTCCGCTGGAAATACCGCACATCAGCCCTTCTTTTGCCGCCAGATCTTTGGCGGTCTGCAACGCTTCGCTGTCAGAAACGATGTAGATATCGTCATAGATTTTCTGATTCAGTACGGCAGGAATGACACCGTCTCCGATTCCCATCTGAATGTGATTGCTGACTGTACCGCCAGCGAGAATCGCCGCATTTTCCGGCTCCACAGCCCAGATTTCGATCTGCGGATTCAGCGCTTTCAGGGTTTCGCCGATGCCCGTAATCGTGCCGCCCGTTCCGATGCCAGAACAAAATCCATCGATAGGGCCTGCTACCTGTTCCAAAATCTCCAGACCCGTGTGATGCCTGTGCACCATGGGATTTGCCTCATTTTCAAACTGCTGCGGCACAAATACCTTTGGATTTTCCGCAGCCATCTGTGTGGCTTTCTCGACACATTCTTCGATACAGTCGCCGATATTGCCTGCGTCGTGAACCAGGATCACGGTCGCTCCATAGTGTTCCACCAGCATTCTTCTTTCCTGACTGACTGAATCCGGCATGATAATGATGGTTTCGTAGCCTTTGACAGCTCCTACCAGCGCCAGGCCGATGCCCTGGTTCCCACTGGTCGGCTCAACGATAATAGAATCCGGTTTCAAAATACCATCTTCTTCTGCTTTTGTAATCATGTTGAAAGCAGTTCTCGTCTTCACAGAACCGCCCACGTTCAATCCCTCGAATTTGACCAGCACTCTGGCACCTTCGGGATCGACTATTTTATTTAACTGGATCATCGGCGTACGGCCCATGGCTTCCAGCACATTTTGATATATCATTTCGCATCTTCTCCAATCAAAAAACGTTTTAGTCTAACGGTTAGTATAACACAATCTGCAGATTCTGTCACGGGTCCTGCCCGTACATTTTTGACAGCGGACCGCAAATATGGTAAAATGGTTGCGCAAATTATATAAGACAGTTCGTGACCATCCTGTCTATAAACAAAACTACGGAACCAATATAGACATTTTATTGCGTGCGGTTTCCGTGCGCATTTTTTGTTCGTCACGAGGAATGGAGGAAAAATGGAGCGTTATTCCATCATCAAAGAAAAGAACTCGCGGGAAATTGTCCTGCTCCGGGGGCGCGGCTGCTCCTGGCGCAGATGCAGGTTCTGCGACTATCACCTGGATTTCTGCACCGATGAGGAGGCAAACTTCGAACTGAACCAAAAGGAACTGGCAAAAGTCACCGGCATCTATCAGAAGCTGGAGGTCATCAACTCCGGCAGCTTTTCGGACCTTGACCAAAAGACTATGGATCTGATCCGAGAAGTCTGCACCGGCAAAGGCATCAAAGAGGTGCATTTTGAATGCCATTGGAAGGACCGATCGGCCATCAAAGCCCTCCGGGCGTCCTTTTCTGCCCTGAACATCTCGGTAAAAGTAAAAATCGGCGTAGAAACCTTTGACCACCTGTTCCGCGAAAGCTACCTGGACAAAGGCATCACCGCCGCAGATCCTGCCGAAATCGCCGCAGATTTTGACGAGTGCTGCCTCCTCTTCGGTCTCCCCGGCCAGAGCAGGGAATCCATGGAACGGGATATGGAGACGGGACTGACTCATTTTGAACGGGTCTGCGTCAACATCATGGTGGAGAACGGCAAACCGATCAAACCCGATCCTGCCGTCGTCGAGATTTTTATCAAAGAACTCTATCCTAAATATATGGGGAATTCCCGCGTGGACATTTTGCTGAACAACACCGACTTCGGCGTAGGAGGTGAACCACATGCGTAACGAAATCATCCTCCTTGGCAGCCTGGTATGCATTTACAGTGCCGTGGTGCTGTTCTACAAGTTCTTCGGCAGGACCGGTCTTTACATGTGGACCGTCATCGCCACCATTTCCGCCAACATCGAAGTCCTGGTCCTGGTGGACGCCTTTGGTATGGAACAGACCCTGGGCAACGTGCTCTTCGCCTCCACCTTCCTGGTCACCGATATTCTCAGCGAGACAGAAGGAAAGAAGTATGCCAATAAAGCCGTCCGCATGGGCATCGTCGTCAGCATCGTCTTCATTTTAATCAGCCAGTCCTGGTTCCTCTATGAACCCAACGCAAACGACTGGGCCATGCCCGCCATCAGATCGGTGTTTTCCAATACGCCCCGGCTCATGCTGGTCAGCATCAGTGTCTACGGCATCGTACAGGTCTTCGACGTCTTTGCGTATCACGCCATCTGGAAACACACGACCAAGCTCTTCGGCGACTCGAAAAAAGGCCTCTGGATCCGCAACAACGGGTCTACGCTGGTGTCTCAGCTGATGAACACCGTCCTGTTCACCTTCGGCGCCTTTGCCGGCGTACACAGTCTGCCTACCCTGATCAACATCTGCATCTCCAGCTACGTCATCTATATTGTGACCAGTCTGCTGGATACCCCTGCCGTCTACGCCGCGAGACGCCTCAAGGATCAAAACCGCATAAGCGAGTAGTATATTCTGCCGCAAAAACAAACTAGTCCTAGTTCGGACTAGTTTGTTTTTGCAAATTACATATACCTAGGTTCTCGACAATTTCGCCTTTTCGCTGCGGATTTGTTTTGCTTTTCCCTTTTCGAAAGAAAATCCCCGCCCTTTGACTTCTTTGACACTGTTGATGGTCATAAACGCTTCCGAATCAATGGCCAGAATCTCATTTTGGACCCGATTCAGTTCCCGCCCGGAAATCACGCAGAGCAAAATATCCTGCTTATCCGCCAGATAGCCGCTTTCTCCATAGAGCACCGTTGTTCCAACTACCATTTCCGCCAGACGTCTGCGGATTTCTTCATACTTTCGGCTGATGATCACAAGCTGCACGGCGCCGCCTCCGGCCACCACCACTTTGTCCGCGACCATGGAGTAAAGAAAGGTCATCATAATCCCCAAAAGTACCTCTTCACTGCCGTCTGCAAAGAACACTTGAGATATTAAAATCGTAAAGTCGATGAGATACATCGGCAGTCCCACCGGCAATCCCAGCTTGCGGTTGCATATGATGGCTATGATATCTGTACCACCGGTAGACGCCCCCGACTTGATAACGATACCCAAGCCAACGCCTATCAAGACGCCGCCATAAAGGGCGGCCAATAAAGCGTTATCCGTAATATCCGCCAAAAACTTCATCCGCTCAAAGAAATTGATAAATAGTGGATAAGCGAAGGTGCTGACCACGATGGATACGGCAAACTTCTTCCCCAGCATGGCAAACCCCAGAACGAAGAGCAGGCCGTTTACCACCGCAACCGTATAGGACACCGGAACCCCGTAAAAATACTGTACGATACGACCGATACCCGTAGCGCTGCCGATCATGATGCCATTTGGCAGAATAAAAGCCACTACCCCAAAGGCCGCCAAGGCCAGACCCGCCAAAATACCAATATAGTTGATTACAATGTTCTTCATTTACACATTCCCTCTCTTTATAAACGCTGTCGTGTATAAGACGAGAACATTATATCACCATATTTTGTGTTTAATCAACAATATTTTTGTATATTTTGGCATATTTTTTATCTTCTCAGACAATTATATATCATTAGTCCTCGCATCTTTCTGCGCAAACGCTGACTTCAAACCGCAAGGATGAACGCATGAGCCATAAACAAAAACCGGCGCGGCCAGGGTCTATCACCCAGCCGCACCGGCTTACAATTTATTTTGTTTTCTTTTCTTTTTTCCTGTGCGGTCTTTTGTTGAGAATCCGCCCGCACAGACTGGTGAATTTGTAGATATACCGGAACAGCGCTTCTGTCGCAATCAGGAATACCGCCAGCAGCATGGCTGCCTGACCGGAGATGCTGTTGATGCCGAACAGATCCGGCATGAAAATGATACAGAACGCCATCCCCGCCACCATGACCGAAATCAAAGCAATGTGCAGCCCGTTGGCAGGTTTTGCCACCTTGCCTAAAATCATGAATCCGACCAGTCCCACCAAAATCGTACACGCTGTGGAAATGCAGACTGGATTGATTTCAAAGACCTGCCCGAAGACCACCAGCGAACTGACGCTGATAAAGGTGGTGATTCCCGCTGGCGCCGCCATCTTGAAGACATTGCCGAAAAACGTGCCTTTGATCAGATTCTTATTCGGTTCCAAGGAAAGCACGAAAGACGGCATCCCGATGGTGAACATGCTGATCAGCGTGATCTGCGACGGTTTCAGCGGATAGGACAGTACACTGACCATAGAAAACAGTGCCAGGAGCAGTGAAAAAATGTTCTTTGTCAGGAACAGACTGGCTGTCTTCTCGATGTTATTGACCACCCGTCTTCCTTCGCCGACAACAGATGGCATCTTGGAAAAGTCAGAATCCAGCAGCACCAATTGCGCCGCATTGGATGCCGCTTCACTGCCGGAAGCCATGGCAATAGAGCAATCCGCGTCGCGCAGCGCCAAAATGTCGTTGACGCCGTCACCCGTCATTCCCACGGTTTTGCCCTGCTTCTTCAGCGCTTTGACAAACATCCGCTTCTGCTCCGGCGTCACCCGGCCAAAGACGGTATACCGTTCCACAGCCTCGTAGATGGCTCGCTGGTTGACCAACTGTCTCGCGTCAATATACATATCCGCATCTTTGATGCCTGCCTGCATTGCAATATTGGAAACAGTAACGGGATTATCCCCCGAAATCACTTTGATATCTACACCGTTTTCAGCAAAATAGGCAAAGGTTTCCGGTGCAGCTTTACGGATTGGATTGGTCAGGTAGACCAAAGCCAGCAGCTTCGCTTCTCCTTGGAGAGGCTGTCCCTCTGGCACATCTGCCACTTTGGCAAAGGCCAGCACACGAAAGCCCTGTTCGCTGATGCTGTTGATCTGCTCTTCATACTGATAAAAACCCTCTCGCAGGACGAATTCCGGGGCGCCTAAGACGAAGTTTCCATCGTTATAGCTGGCTCCGCAGTATTTATATTTAGATGAAAACGGGCAGACTGTGTTGGGATGTCTGCCGCTTCCCTTATCAAAATAGGACTGCAGTGCTGCCATGGTAATATTATCCGGATTCTGGCTCTGTGCCATATCGCCGATCAGCCGTGCCATGTCCTCTTTGCCGACGCCATCGTAAATCAGATCAAAACTATCTACTTTCATTTCGTTTTCTGTAATCGTTCCAGTCTTATCCACGCACAAGACATCTACTCTGGCAAGGGTTTCAATACACCGCATATTCTGAACCAGGACATCCTGCCGCGCCAGACGCATGGCGCTGACAACCATAGCGATACTGGCGGTCATATATAGCCCTTCTGGAATCATGCCCAGAACGGCAGCAACCATGGAGGTAACGCTTTCAGAAAAACTATCGTTCAGAATGTAGCACTGCTGTACGAACAAAACGATTCCGACGGGTATGATGATAATGCCTACCGTTTTGACCAGCTTGTCCAGAGATTTAATCATCTCTGACTGCTCCCCGCCTTTATCCTTCGTAGCCTCGATGGTCAGTTTTGATATGTAAGAATCGCGGCCCACAGCAGTCAGCACTGCCGCACACTCGCCAGACACCACAAAACTTCCCGACAAAAGCTGTGCATCCTTACCCTTCGTGATTTCGTCAGCTTCCCCCGTAATCAATGCCTCGTTGACCTGAATGCTGCCTTCCACGACTTTCGCGTCGGCAGGGATCTGACTTCCTGCCCGCAAAATCACACAGTCAGACAGCACCAGCTCTTCTACTGCCACAGTTGTTTCCTTGCCATCTCGCATGACATGCGCCTTGGGCATCTTGAGCAGTTTCAGCTTATCCAAGGTATTCTTTGATTTGATTTCCTGTGCGATGCCGATTGCCGTATTCGCTAATACGATGAACATAAAGGATAGATCCTTAAAAGAACCTACCACGATCAGGAGCACCGCCAGGACGGTAAAAATCAAGTTAAAGTAGGTGAATACGTTATCTTTGACAATTTCTTTGACTGTCCGGGTCGACGAGTTGACCTGCTCATTGCCAAGGCCCTGCTCACGCCGATCCGCTGCTTCTCTGTTTGTTAATCCCAACATTTTGTCTGTCTCCTTTTTGTGATGTTTCCATTTTACCACAAAATAGCTGCATTATCAAAGAGAGGACAAAGTTTTTCACTTTATCCTCTCCAGGCAACAATACAAACGTAATTACTCTTGATATGAGACTTTTTTAGTGTGATTATGATAAGTATTCCAATCTGGTTCATAATCAGCATTTGCCTGATTACCCCACATCGTCCAGCCCTCTCTATCACCTCTCGCAAAGAGTTCTATAAAGGGACCTCTTGAGCATCTTTCTATGAGATCAATGATCTCATCTGGTTTACGCGAATGTTCTCTTTTTTGTGTACGGATCAGATTCACTTGGGAGCGTGCAGGATCCAATGTCCTATTCTTTTCTCCCCGAATTCCAAAAAGCAAAATCTCCGTCACATTCCGAAAATAAAATCCGACTCCCCGGCCATCAGGCTGTCCATCCTTTCTTACTTTCTCCCACACAATATTGCCCTTATAGGTGAAGCCCCATGCATTCATCACTTCAAGTCCTTCTGGTAGAAGTGCATTGGGCACCCACAAATACAAGTGGCTTTTATCATCTGCAATCTCCTGCACGGGCAATCCTTTGATCTCTTCAAGGGTCATTGTCTCATAACGATTTAATCGTTTATGTTCTGGCGCAACCTTTCCCGTCCTATTTTTAAAACGCCAGGGTGGATCCGCGTAAATCGTGGAAAATTGCTTATTGCTACAAAACTCTAATAAATCTTTATATGTTTCTTGGGTCGTGCTCATCTATGTAATCCTCCGTCCAGTCATAAATGCATGCGTCTTTAATTCCAACCGCCAAAATAGGACAGCCTCCATTTCTCCGAGAATCCAGACGCGGTAATAGTTTTCCCATCCAGGTCGTACTGGCTCCATATTTTCTAATAATCGGTTTCCAGTCCTTAGAACTGCCGTCAAAATTATAGACAGTCCTAAATACATCATTCAAACTCTTTGAACGTGTAACTATAACGCCTGCGCTGATAATATCACATTCGTAATAGGTTCTCATCGCCAGAAGGTCCCTATCAAAAGTTTGGTCTTTGCTATTCCATTCCAAGTCAAAAGCGATACGATTCTTTAAAAAGTCTATATTATGTCCGTCAATATAGCCTGCAATGACTTTTTCATCAAAAGGTTCGTTTGAAAATCGACCTCGCTGATTTCTCTGGCGTGGATAAAACTTGATATGTAAATCTCCGGAAATTCGGATTTCTTTCCAACCATACGGATATAGTATCTCATCAAACTTTTTGGGGATATTAGTTTCATTCCCACCTGCTTCCCTCAAGTCTTCTGTAGAAATGGTCAGGCTTTTGAGGCATTCAACAATTTCAAGCCATTCGCCAGGAAATGACTGCGTCATAATCTCAAATGCATGATTATAATTGTAAAATTCAAAGCGATTTAACAGTTCTTCATCATTAATATGTTGTGACTCTAATCTCATATCAAATTCCTTTCTATTCTGTTTTATTATATCATTTCTCACTACCAATATCAAATGCTCGTGTTTAATAAATCAAAATGGAAGCAGTTCCTTTACCGCTTCCATTCTATTAACTATTTGATTACAACCTTATGGAATTTCTTTTTGCCCTTCTGGATCAAAATTTCTCCATCCTGGAACATGTCCCCAGTTACATTCATCTTTGGATTCGTTACTTTCTCGCCATTGACGGAAAGGCCGCCCTGTTCGATAGTTCTGAAGCCTTCACCATTGCTCGGAACCAGCCCCAGCTCTTTGATCAAGGAAACCAGGCCTCTGCCTTCGCCTTCAAAATCGGCTGCTGCCATCTCGGTAGTCGGAATATTCGCAGCATCTCCGCCGCCGCCAAAAGCAGCGCGAGCGCCTTCCAGAGCCTTCTTCGCCGCCTCTTCACCGTGAACCAGCTTGGTCACTTCGTAAGCGAGAATTTCCTTTGCCTTATTGATCTCCGCCCCCTCCAGGGATGAGAGTCTTTTCACCTCATCCATCGGCAAGAAGGTCAACATACGCAGACACTTGTCCACGTCAGCGTCGGCCACGTTTCTCCAATACTGGAAGAATTCGAACGGAGAAACTCTATCTGCAGAAAGCCACAGAGCTCCATTCATAGTCTTACCCATTTTCTGACCTTCGCTGTTAGTCAGAAGCGAAAAAGTCATGCCGTATACTGGCAGGTTGCAGAGCTTCCTTGAAAGGTTGACGCCTGCGATGATGTTGGACCACTGGTCATTGCCGCCGAACTGCATCTTAACGCCGAAGTCTCTAGCCATGACCATGAAGTCATAACCCTGCATCAGCATGTAGTTGAATTCAAAGAAAGAAAGCCCCTGCTGCATCCTCTGTTTGAAGCACTCCGCTCTCAGCATCTCGTTGACATTGAAGCAGGTTCCCACTTCTCTGACAAATTCCACATAGTTGAGCGGTCTCAGCCAAGAACCGTTGTTTACGCTGATAGCCTTACCCGGTTCCGGCGTCTTTGTCTCGTGTCCCGGTGAGTAAACGCCCTGGTTGCCCTCATATTTCCACTCGTCGTCAAATTCGAGGAACTGTTCAAAGAGCTTCTTGAACGCGTTGCAGTTGTTGTCGATGGTTTCCACCGTCATCATCTGGCGCATGTCCTGTCTTCCCGACGGGTCGCCCACCATGCCGGTTCCGCCTCCCAGAAGAACTACCGGAGTATGGCCATACTTCTGCATATACATCATGATGATTACCTGCATAAAGTGGCCTACATGCAAGCAATCGGCTGTAGGGTCAAAACCAATATAAAACTTGATTTTCTCTTTTCCCAAAAGTTCTCTGACGGCCTTCTCATCGGTTACCTGCTCGATAAAGCCTCTCTCTTTCAGGACATCATAAACATTGTCGTACTTACTTACGTTATCCGGTATAAAATTTTTCATCTATCTTCTCTCTTTCTCTAAAATATTTTACTTTGTTCCATACAACCGATCCCCAGCATCCCCCAGACCAGGTACGATGTAGGCATTCTCGTTGAGGCAGTCATCCTTGGCGGCGATATAAATATCTACATCCGGATGCGCCTTCTGCAGCGCTTCGATTCCTTCAGGAGCCGCGATCAGACACATGAAAGTGATATTAGTACCGCCTCTCCGCTTGATAAAGTCAATCGCAGCGGCCGCACTGCCGCCAGTTGCCAGCATGGGGTCTACGACAAAAATCTGTCGTTTTTCTATATCCTTTGGAAGTTTGCAATAGTATTCGACTGGTTCGTGGGTATCTGGATCCCTGTAAAGTCCAACATGTCCAACTTTTGCGTTTGGAACCAATTCCAGCATCCCGTCTACAAAGCCAAGTCCTGCTCTCAAAATCGGGATGATGGCGATGTCCTCCCCTTTCAGCATGTTGACCTTGGTTTTGCAGATTGGCGTTTCAATTTCAACTTCCTCCAACGGAAGATTTCTCGTGGCTTCAAACCCCATGAGCATGGCAATTTCCTTTGCCAGCTCTCTGAAATCTTTGACGCTGGTATCTGTCTTCCTCATCAAAGCTACTTTGTGCTGAATTAGTGGATGGTCGAATACATATACTTTGCTCATTACATTTCCTCCAAGTCTTATCTATATCTACATTTCGTCCAGCATATCAGTTCTTCTCTTGTGACGTCCGCCTTCAAATCCTGTGTCAAGCCAGGCGTCGGTAATTTTGATCGCCAGTTCCGGATCAGTCGTCCTGCCTCCCAGGGCCAGAATATTGGCGTTGTTGTGCTTTTTCGTCAATTCTGCCATCTCCACAGACGTGCACAGACCGCAGCGAATTCCTTTGACTTTATTGGCGGCAATAGAAATTCCAATGCCTGTACCACAGACAACGACGCCCAGATCAGCCTTGCCGGAAGCGACAGCCTCGCCGCAAGATTTTCCATAGATGGGATAATCCACGGACTCTTCGGAATGCGTTCCGAGGTCCACTACTTTATATCCCCTTTCTATTAAATGTTCTTTTACTATCTTCTTCAGTGCTAATCCACCGTGGTCATTTGCCATAGCTATAATCATAACAAAATTCCTCTCAAACTTTCTTTATATTATATCCTGCTGATTTTAACATTCTGTTCATGACGGAAAATCCAATGCCCTCTTCCTTCAGGGCTGCCGCAAGAATTACGTCAGCGCCTTCTTTGTCGGCCTCTCGCAGCTTAGCAAAAAACTGATGGGCCGCGGCTTTCTGCTTCCCATTTTCGAAAAGGATTACGGCAACCTTCTGCCCTAAAGCTTCTCGTTCTATGCGCTCGCGATCAATGGCAGCTTCTACCTCATCCCGTCGTCCTTCATAGACGATCATCGGTGCTTTGGGCGCATAGTGCTTATATTTCATGCCCGGTGCTTTGGGTTTAAAGTCCTCGTTGTTAAACTTGTCCGGCCGCTTGTTCAGGGTCGGATCGAGAAGGACTCTCTTGCCCAGCGCTGTTTCCAGATCTTCTTTTGTTATAATTCCCGGGCGCAGAATCATCGGCGTCTGACCCGTCATGTCGATGACGGTAGATTCAATGCCGAATTTACAGTCATCGCTGCATATGATAGCATCGACTCGTCCAGCCAGATCATCGATGACATGCTCTGCTGCCGTCGGGCTGGGTTTACCGGAAAGATTCGCACTGGGTGCTGCAATGGGACACCCCGCTTTAGAAATCAGTTCCAGAGCCACAGGATTATCTGGCATCCTGATGCCGACCGTATCCAACCCGCCCGTGGTCACATCCGGAATCACAGGATTCCGTTCCACGATCATGGTCATGGCGCCCGGCCAGAAGACCTTCATCAACTTTTCCATATCCCTGGTGATTCTGGGGGTCAGTTTTTTCATATCGTCATAGGACGATATATGGACAATCATCGGGTTATCTGACGGTCGCCCTTTTGCAGCATAGACTTTGCCTACCGCTTCGCTGTTCAAGGCGTCAGCTCCCAACCCATAGACCGTTTCCGTCGGAAATGCGACCAGACCGCCGTCAGCGATAATCTCGGCGGCTTCTTCTATCTCTTCAGTTGTATCATGGAGTATCTTTGTTTTCATCTCATTAAAAATTCTTCATCTTCTCCGCCTGATCACTCGTAATCAATCCGTCGATAATCTCATCCAGTTCTCCATCCAGAATGGCATTGAGTTTATACAAGGTCATGCCGATTCTATGCTCAGACACTCTTCCCTGCGGGAAGTTGTAGGTTCTGATTCTCTCACTTCTGTCGCCGGAGCCGACCTGGCTCTTTCTGGCTTCAGAAATTTCTTTATTCTGCTCCTGCAGCTTCAAATCGTATAATCTCGATTTGAGGACTTTGAAGGCTTTTTCTTTGTTCTTAATCTGCGACTTTTCGTCCTGGCAGGTAACGACCAGGCCTGTCGGCTCGTGGGTCAGTCTGACTGCCGAGTCTGTGGTAT